>Ga0197142_1001296_pt1 | contig 22967 bp, 22 predicted proteins | sample GBS60_MetaG_FD_148614 | JGI IMG/M metagenome (GOLD analysis project Ga0197142, IMG submission 148614) | Sediment microbial communities from Great Boiling Springs, Gerlach, Nevada, United States - GBS 60_MetaG | ecosystem: Environmental > Aquatic > Thermal springs > Hot (42-90C) > Sediment... | reverse complement strand
CAGGATTTTTCGGATAGGCGCTTAAAGCCAAAAACGTTTGATTGGGCACGTACCGTGCCTGTGCAACCATTGCGTAGAAGGTGGCCAATACGCTTTCGCTCCCGCCTCCAACCTCCCCCTTCCGCTCTCGCCGTGAGGGAGCGGAAGGGGCTGCGGGGAAGGTGCGGGCCACCCTCCCCCCGGCCCCTCTCCCGCGCTGCGGGAGAGGGGTGATCCTGCTCCGCTGATCCTCCCCCTTCCACTCTCGCCGTGAGGGAGCGGAAGGGGCTGCGGGGAAGGTGCGGGCCGCCCTCACCCCCGGCCCCTCTCCCGCGCTGCGGGAGAGGGGTGATCTGGCTAGGATCGCCTCTGCTCCGCTGATCCTCCCCCTTCCGCTCTCGCCGTGAGGGAGCGGAAAGGGGCTGTGGGGAAGGTGCGGGCCGCCCTCACCCCCTTCCTCTCCCGCAGCGCGGGAGAGGAAGGGGGCTAGGGGGGAAGGTGAGGGCCGCCAGGCGTGCGCCTTACCGGAGTTGGTCAAATGATCTCCTTGCCTGAGCTATGTTGGGATGGACTGCAAGATTCTATGGACTGCTGAAGCCATGCTTCAGCAGTCCATATTCCACCTACCCCACGCACTGAACGGAATATTTATTCCACCTGAGATAAGATTTGTCTACCTATGCTATATATCACGTAGCGGTGTAGTGCATCCGGTGATCCGTGAGCCGACACGTGCTGATGGATACGGTTGGACAACCGCTCAAGTCAGGTGCACCCGCTCCTGACAGAACAGCATGGTTCAGCCACACCCTTATCCTGTTCCAAACTGGCGATCACCGGCATCGCCTAGACCGGGCACAATGTACCCACGCTCGTTGAGATGGCTGTCGATGGCTGCCAGGTGAATTGCTACATCGGGGTGTGCTCCGGTAAGCGCCCGTACCCCCTCTGGGGCAGCGATCAACCCCAGAAACTTGATTCGTTGTGCTCCCCACTGCTTCAGAATATCGACCGCTGCCACCGCTGAACCACCGGTTGCCAGCATTGGATCAACAATAATTGTTAGATCGATGTCTGGCTTGCTCGGTAATTTGTTGTAGTACGTGACCGGTTGTAATGTCTCGTGGTCGCGATATAGACCAAGATGCCAGACGTGTACGGTCGGCAAGATGTCTACAATCGCTTCTGCCATTCCCAAACCGGCGCGTAAAATGGGAATGATGCCGATCCGCTCGGCAACTTCGTAGCCAGCACAGGTTGCCAGCGGGGTCTCAACTGTTAATGGGGCTAGCGCCAAATCCTGAGTAGCTTCGTAGAACAACAGTTGCGCAATTTCGCGCACCAATTCGCGAAACTTCTTTGGTTCAGTCCATTTGCTCCGCAAGAGGGCCAGCTTATGCTGGATGAGTGGATGGCGTGATACAAATACTTGTGATGACATATTTTGTTTTCCTGCCTGGGTGTGTGAGCCAATTCCTCATACCATCGGGCGTTGGACGAGAACGCTTGAATCCGCATCATAGCAGATTTGCTCTAACCCAGATGCAGTGATAACGATGACTTACCGAACGCACGATCGCCAGGCGTGTCGAGGCCTTCAAATTAACATGAGTGCACTGCAAAAACTCACCACGGAGCACACAGAGTACACAGAGCGTGTAAGGTTTATGAATAAAAGGATCATTTTTGGCCATTGGGCGCATGGAAGAAAAATGTTCACAACCCTATGTTCAATGAACGATAACATTATCTTTAGTCTCTGCGATCTCCGTGGTCTCTGTGGTGGAAAGATCACCTTTTTGCAGTGGAGTCATACATGGTTCCACAATGCTACGTATCGTAGGGTAAGCGGGTACAAGCCATCGCGAGTCGTACTTACCCATTCTGCGGCGGGTTTGGAACTCACCCCTGCCCCTCGTGTCCCAACCATCTTGACGATCCGTTCATTGTTCTGACCGGCAACGTCGTCTTACACCCGTTCAAGCTTATACCCCACCCCACGCACCGTCGTGATGATTTTTGGTTTCGACGGTTCAATTTCCACTTTTTCGCGCAGACGACGGACACAGACATCGACCAGATTCGTTTCACCAACGTACTCGTAGCCCCAGACTTCACGGAAGAGCACTTCACGGGTAAACACCTGACCAGCATTAGCAGCCAGAAAATAGAGAAGTTCAAACTCCATCGGTGTCAGCTTGACGTCCTTCCCGCGAATCGTAACCTTATGAGCGACAGCGTCAATGGTCAACTCGCCTACCTGCACAAATGTAGGTGCCGTCCGCGCCTTTTGCATATCGACGCGGCGCAAGATAGCTTCAACGCGAGCCACAAATTCGGCTACTTTGAACGGTTTGGTAATATACTCATCGGCCCCACGGCGAAAACCATGCACAATATCGTCAGTACCATCCCGTGCGGTGATAATCACGATTGGTACATCACTCTTGGCTCGAATCCGTTCACAGGCTTCAAAACCATCGACGAATGGCATCATCACATCGAGGAAGATCAGGTCGAAGGATTCGCGTTCAAAGGCTTCAAGTGCTTCCAGACCATTTGCCACCACCTTTGTCTCATACTGTTGGGTCGGAAGCGCAGTCTGGATCAAGCGCCCGATAGCAGGATCATCATCGGCAACCAGTATCCGACGCTTCGGCGGTGGTTGATCGGCAGCACGTTGAGATGTGCGATGAAAAAGTGGCATAGGCTTTCAATACTGCATGTAAAACCGATGTTCCGGTCACTTGCACATCAAAAACTGAAGCGGCAATCGAGCATAACTACGATTGCCGGATCGAACAGCATTTCACACTGCTTCATCGAGTCGACGACGATATTCGGCTCGTGGCACCAGGATGGGACGTCCGCGTCCCTGTACAACTTCAGCATTGATGATACAGCGTCCGATGTGCTCTTGCGATGGCAACTCGTACATCACCTCCAGCAGTATTTCTTCCACAATGCTACGGAGGGCACGTGCACCGGTACGAGCTGACATCGCCCGATCCACAATTGCTTCCAGACTATCGGGAGTAAACTCCAACTCGCAGTGATCGAGGGCAAACAACTTCTGATACTGCTTAATAATCGCGTTTCGTGGTTCGGTCAGAATACGCAGCATCGCTTCGCGGTTTAGCGGATCAAGCGCCACGATCACCGGCAAGCGCCCAACAAACTCAGGGATAAACCCAAAGCGCATGAGATCATCTGGTGTGATCTGCGCCAGCAGTGCACCCTCATCCTCAACCGGATTGATCGGATTACTCCCAAAGCCCATCAACTGCTTGCCACGTAGCCGTTTGGCAATAATATTGGTAATACCTTCAAAGGCGCCACCGCAGATGAAGAGCACATTCGTCGTATCAAACGGAATGTACTCCTGTTGAGGGTGCTTACGACCGGGCAAGGGGGGCACATGGGCAACTCCGCCTTCAAGGATTTTCAGCAGCGCCTGCTGAACACCTTCACCAGAGACATCGCGGGTAATCGAAGGATTATCAGACTTGCGGGCGATCTTATCAATCTCATCGATATAGATAATCCCTGTCTGCGCCCGTTCAACATCACCGTCGGCGGCCTGGATCAGGCGTAACAGAATATTTTCTACGTCTTCACCCACATACCCGGCTTCGGTGAGGGCGGTAGCATCGGCAATGGCAAATGGGACATCGAGGATGCGCGCCATCGTCTGCGCCAGCAGCGTCTTCCCACTACCGGTTGGCCCGATCAACAGAATGTTACTTTTGCTAATCTCAACATCGTCGATTCGGGCGCCAGACCGCACACGTTTGTAATGATTATAGACGGCAACGGATAAAGCTATTTTAGCCCGATCCTGCCCGATCACATATTGATCGAGCTTTTCGCGCAATTTTCGCGGCGTTGGCAGACGAGACGGGCCGGGGGGTGGGGTGCGTCGGGCGCTTGATGTCTTCTGATCGCTTTCTTCGGCAATGATAGCGCTGCACAGGGCAACGCATTCATCACAAATGAATACATTGCCGGGGCCAGCGATCAGCCGTTGCACTTCATCCTGTCCGCGCCCACAGAACGAGCAGGCATACGGATCACGACCAGGATTGCGGGTTCGGCTCATGGGAAATTCTCCAGACGGGCGGGTGAGAGCAGAAACCGCTCTCACCCGATACGTCATTACTTCTTTCCATCCTCGCGGATGAGGATTTCGTCAATAATACCGTACTCTTTCGCCTGTTCAGGCGTCATAAACAGATCGCGGTCGAAGTCCTTTGCGATCCGTTCGATAGGCTGGCCGGTGTCTTTGGCAAGCAGCTCACGCACCAGTTGTTGGAGGCGGAGCAGCTCACGGGCCATAATTTCCACATCGGGTGCGTAGCCACGTGCGCCACCGCCTGCCGGGTGCATGTGGATCGTTGAGTGGGGAAGGCTGTATCGTTTCCCCTTCGCGCCACCGGCCAAGATCGGTGTTGCCATACTACCGGCCATCCCGACACAAACTGTTGCGACGTCAGGTCGAATATGGTGCATGGTATCGTAGATACCGAGACCGGCCGTTACCGATCCACCGGGGCTGTTGATATAGAGCCAGATGTCACGATCCGGGTCTTCACTCTCAAGGAAGAGCAATTGAGCGACGATCAAATTAGCAATCTGATCGTCAATAGGTGTTCCCAGAATGACAATCCGCTCTTTCAACAGGCGCGAATAGATATCGAAAGCCCGTTCACCACGGCTGGTACTCTCAATGACCATAGGAATCAATAATTCCGGTCGTTGTGAGAGCCATTCCGGACTCGGCATACTACGCCATTCATGATGATAGCGTGTTGACCAATTCATAGCAAACTCCTCATTCGGTTGTTGAACGACCGGCTTGTTCGTCGGTAACAATCGCTTCTGCTGCCGGAACAGCTTCGACGGCAGCAGTAGATGAGTCTGCACCTACCGCCGATTCGTCGTGGTTGGTACTGACGGCATGTGTTTCCGGTGCACCGTCAGCAGCGGCAGGTGACGTAGAATGTTCATCTAATTCACCGCTCGCAATTGCCTTTATGCGTGCGCGCAGCTTCTTATCAAGTACAATATTCGCGACCGACGAGAGTAGCTGCCCACGCAGCGTCTGCTCGACTTGTGGTCGTTGTTGCTCTTCGTAACGTTCCAGAAGATTCTTGATCTCAGCTTCGATCTCTTCAGGACTAACCGTAATCCCTTCTTGCTTGATCACTTCGGATAAAGCAAGAGTCACCTTAACCTGCTTTTCCGCTTCCGGTAGCAGTTCTTCAATAGCCTGATCACGGGTAACACCTCGATATTGTAAGACCTGGTCGAGTGTGATGCCGTAGCGAGCAAATTGTTGACCTTGCTCCTGGAGCATCGATTCGGCGGCATTACGGATCATCACATCGGGTATATCGAACGTCACTTGCTCGATCAAGCGTTCAATGAAGGCATTAAGCTGTTCTTGCTCAGCACGGCGCTGTTCGAGTTCCTCAAGCTCTGATCTAACGAACTCTCGAAACTCGTCGAACGTGCCATTAAAGTTCTCAAGCGCGAGTAATTCTTCCGGTGATGGCACAATCCGACGCTTAATGCCGAGCAGCTCGACATCAAAGATGATCTTCTTCCCGCGAGCTGACTCGTCAGGATGATCATCAGGCACTACCGAGACGATGGTCTTCTTCTCGCCAATGTTCATCCCCACCAGGCCCTCGTAAAGACCCTTGGCCAGGCGATGGGGTTCGAGGACCACAACCTCTTCACTCCACTGCGATTTTCTATCGTTGGCGTTGTTATCCTGATCCGCTTCGCTTGCCACCTCAGCCGTTTCAGCAGATGTTTCAGTAGCAGAAGCAGAAACGTCCGCGGCTTCGGCAGATGTTTCGGTATCGGTGTCTTCTACCACTCTCGTGCGTAACCGTATTTCTACCTGGTCGCCATGCTGAGCCGGTCGCGGTTCATCAAGTTCCTGGAGCGTCGTATGCTCATCGAACGTATCTTCCAACGCATTCTCGACCATCTTGTCACTCACCGGTTCTACCACAAGCGGTATGCGAATCTTGTGGTAATCGCCGAGAGTAACGGTTGGCGGTACCGGCACGTTAACGGTAAAGATAAATGGCTCGATGGAGTCGATCCGCTCGAGGGTCGGCGGGCCAACTACCTCAATCTTTTCTTGTTGAATAGCCTTCTTGTAGGCACTGTTGATCAGATGCTCTGTGGCTTCTTCGATCAGCGCTTCTCGCCCGAAGGTGCGTTCAATAATAAAACGGGGCGCTTTACCGGGACGAAAGCCATGAATGGGAAACTTCTGCGACAAGCGGCGTGCCGCCTGATCAAGCCCTCGTTCGAACTGATCCCGGTCGATTTCAATCTTCAATGAGATCAGACTTTTTGGTAATTTCTCAGTAGTAACTTTCACGGTAGTATCCTTAACACAATGCTACTTCGGGCAACAAGGAGTACCTGCTTGCCTCTCCAAAGACGTGCGCATATACTGGTGCGCCGTATGTTGCATTATAGCACGTCTATCTAAGAGATGCGAAGGGATGTCAGGAGTTTGTAGGCGTTTTCAGAGTTCTCAGCTTCGGGTCATCTTCGATGACCGGACGATCGCCTAGGTACGCGGGCCTCCGGCCCGCATGGGCAGTGTATGGAGGGGATCCTAGCGTTTGGCGCATCAGCACATCATCACCCGCTAGGTCTGAATTTCCCACCTTCTCCTGCTTGTAGAGGTGGGTTGGGAAACCGCCCCTACAATGGGGTGACGGGCAGGTAATTGAGGAGACGGCAGTGCTCTGGGTGGGTTGGGAACCCACCGCTACGATACGCTGACGACATGGACGAGAAGGGAAGATTGGCATGGCTAGACCGCTGTCAGAATAGGAAGCTGCGCGCCTCGGCGTGCACTGCGAGAATGGTTAGATTGTATGCGCTCACGGTGCGTTATATCGGTCGAGACCTAATCGGCGCGCTACTTGTTGAATAAGGGTACGAATTTGACGGTACCCCACCTTCCTGCTCGCTTCGTTGAGTGGCACCCAAGCTGCGGCTCGAATGCCTTCAGCCAGAGCCGGGGTTGGTGGTTCGGGCGCTGCGCTAGCGAGGAAAAAGGTTACCTGTTTGTCACGCCAGCGCCCGCGGCGGTAGATTGGATATGTGATCTGATCGAGCCGTTCGGCAATCGTACAATGAATACCGGTCTCTTCGCTGACCTCTCTGACGGCTGCCTGTTCATCGGCTTCACCTGCATCAACGTGACCTTTTGGCAACGTCCATACGCCTTGCTGATCTTGAATTAATAACACCAGAGGTTGTCCAGTCGGATCACGGGACAGTACAATGCAACCGGCGGCGCGGATTGGTGTGTCGGTCATACTCCCTCATAGTCCAAAGAGACGGCCAATGGCTGCTTCAATCTCCACCCACCATTGAGCCATCGGTGTAGCGTTTGCCTGCTGCGAAATCCACTCTAAGCGCCCACTTGCCAGTAGTACTCCCATTGCAACCATCAGTGCACCACTAGCCAGGCTGGTCGTGTGAAGAAACAATTCATGCCCAAAGACCTTCACAGTAAAGCCGCGTCCGCGCAGAAAGCGCCAGAATCGCGAGCCGGTTCCCAGGCGATGGAAGAAGGTGGCAATGACAATCAGAGGTAGCCCCAATCCTAGCGAGTAGATGAAGGCTAGAACAGCACCCTGAAGAATGGCAACATCGCTGGTTGCGGCAAGTAGGGTCAGCAGCGCACCTAAAATCGGGCCGACGCAGGCCGTCCAGCCCAGGGCGAAGGTGGCGCCAAAGAGGTACGAACCGGCAAACGTAGCAGCCGGACGCTCTTGCAGTTGTGGCCCGGCGAAACCTTTACCCAGCATTCCCATAATGCCAAAGCCGATAATGATCAAGCCGCCCCAAAAGGTAAGGGTACTCCGGTTGGCAAAGAGCAGGCCGCTCAGAGCAGTCGCACTGGCGCCGAGGAGGGTCATCGTTGTCGCCAGGCCAAGAAAAAAGGCAATACCCATCATCGCGATTCGCGCTCGTTTCTGACTGCTGGCCTGAAAGGTGAACGCGAAGTAGGCTGGCAGAATGGGCAGGGTACACGGCGACAGAAAACTGAGCACACCGGCCAGGAATGCCGGTAGTGCCAGAACAACAACGCTGCCGCTACCGGTGAGAAAGCGGGTCTGCTCACCGGCATCTAAGCTCAAGGCGAGCAAGACCAGGATCGCCAGTACACCAATCACTGCAAAGGTGATCAGGCTGCGCTTCCCAAAACGGCGTGGTGGGTCAATTGGGTGAAGGGTCATACAATCCTCGCTGGTTGTGAATGGCCTGTTGCCAGACGAGGAGCAGTGCGCCGAATGCGCGCTGCTTCCTCATCGCTGACCGGCGTTGCTCCCATGAAGAATAAGGCTGCGCTAAGCACGTCATACCGATAGCGCCGTCGCTCCCATCTTCCAGATGTATTCCGGCACAGTAAGGTTACCCGCCAGAACATACCTTCGTTGTTATACTCTTCCGACTCGATCCAAACCAGTTCTCCTGGTGAAAAGAGGTTTTGCAACCGCTGATAGCAGGCATCGCGGCTAGACGTTGCGGTGTCGATCATACCTGCACACCTCTCGCACATATCTTCGCGAAGCAAGCGATAGTGAGAACGTCAGGTTCTTCCTCGTCGCTTACTCCTACCACATTTGGAATAGATGTGTCCTGTCATCGTACCGATTGGTCAATTCCACATCGCTGTACTGCTATGCTTTTCATCACTATACCATTATACCCGTATACCTGCTCAATACAACATCACACAACCAAACGTTAGACAACACTTAATGTTCTATGCATAGCCGCTTAATATCAATGGTCTATCCTGAGAGGTGATGTAGAACAGGTGTATCTCGTCAGGAGTCGGGAACAATGCGTGTGGCATTGGTATGCGAGACCTTTCTCCCTGATGTCAACGGGGTAACGACCACTCTCTGTCGTCTGCTGGAGTATCTGCAGCAGCAGGGTCATGAAGCACTCTTGTTTGCCCCTCAGGGTGCTCCAACGAACTATGCCGGGGCCGAGATTATCCCGCTCAGCGGGATGCCATTACCGCTCTACCCTGAAGTAAAAGTAACCCCACCCCAGCCAGGGTTAACGTCCCGGCTTCGTCAGTTCCAACCCGAACTGGTTCATCTGGTCGGCCCAGTGGTGTTAGGTGCAATTGTGCCAGGCATTGTCCGCCGACTCGGTCTACCGCTGATTGCTTCCTATCACACCGATTTCGGTGCCTATAGCCGGCATTACGGTTTTGGTTTTCTCCAACATGGCGTTAACGCCTGGCTACGTTGGATTCACAATCGCTGCCGGATCAACTTGTGTCCTTCCAGTTTTACGCTGCGGGTCCTGCGTTCAGCCGGTTTCCGGCGTTTACGCATCTGGGGACGCGGTGTTGATACTGAACGGTTCCACCCACGGTATCGGAGCGAAGCGTGGCGGGCAGCGGTTGGCGCCCGACCTGGTGAGCGCATCCTGCTCTACGTAGGTCGGCTGGCGGCTGAAAAGCGGATCGATCTTTTGCCGGAGGCGATCCGTGGCATACCAGATGTCCGATTGGTCTTTGTTGGTGATGGACCATTTCGCGCCGAGCTACAACGTCGTTGTACCGGTCTACCGGTTCACTTTACCGGCTATCTCAAAGGCGATGATCTGGCAACAGCGTATGCAAGTGCCGATGTATTTCTGTTTCCCTCTGACACCGACACGTTCGGGCAGGTTATTCAGGAAGCAATGGCGTCGGCGTTGCCGGTAATCGCTGCCCGTGCCGGTGGGGCGATTGATCTGGTACACCACGGACAGAACGGCTACCTCTTCGCCCCTGGTGTTGCAACCGATCTACGCGCCCGGCTCCGTGAATTGCTGGCGAACGATGATCTGCGGCTGGCCCAGGGTATGGCTGGTCGGGTCATCGCCGAGCAGCGTTCGTGGCCGCGGGTGATGAACGAACTGATGGGATATTACGCTCAGGTGTGCCGTCGCAGCAGTCGGCGTAAGACCAGAGATTGAACGGTGACGTGAGTTCAGGGCCGCAGACGGGGATACCATCCTCTGGGTAAACATGGTTAACCATGTTGGTACACCCTGCATTGTCCCCCTATAAACCCTACTGCCCGAAGTGAACAGGTAGAATCAATGCACGCCGTGTCATATCCCGACACGGCGTGTCCATTCATTGGCGACAAATCACCATGTTTCCTGGGTGCGCGGGCCTCTGGCCCGCATCCGTAGGTACATATCGGCGACAAACCACTATGTTTCCTGGGTGCGCGGGCCTCTGGCCCGCATCCATAGGTGCATATCGGCGACAAATCACTATGTTTCCTGGGTGCGCGGGCCTCTGGCCCGCATCCATAGGTGCATAGCCGAAAATGATGGTTTGTCGTATCAGCACAGCATCCGGGTAGGCTGGCACCTGTTCAATGCAATGATAATCAATGCGCAGCATCATTTCCCTGGCGGCAGTGTGAACTGCCAGCGATGAATAAGAGTGGCAGCAAGCAGCCCTCGAAAAGGCAATATTTAGACACGCTCTTCAACGAGGCATTCGTCAGGCTGGTGCAGTGGTAGGGATGATGGCCGGAAAGCTTCAAATGCACGATACATCCTGGTAGCGTGGGTCAATACTCAAGCTATGTAACAAATAATGATTGACTCCACTGCAAAAAGGTGATCTTTCCACCACAGAGACCACGGAGATCGCAGAGACTAAAGATAATGTTATCGTTCATTGAACATAGGGTTGTGAACATTTTTCTTCCATGCGCCCAATGGCCAAAAATGATCCTTTTATTCATAAACCTTACACGCTCTGTGTACTCTGTGTGCTCCGTGGTGAGTTTTTGCAGTGCACTCATGATTCCCTCGTGTTCATCGATAACTGAAAGCGCTTTCACGGTTTTGTACAAGCGTTTCGCGCTTTTTTGAAAGACAGCAACCTTGCTCTTTTGTACTATAGACGTAGTTGGAAGCGTTCCCAGTAAGTGATGGTTCCTATGAATATCACCCTTGATGAAATTGCCCGTCGGGCAGGAGTATCGCGATCCACCGCATCGCGCGTACTCAACCATCATCCGCACGTCAACCCGGCAGTGCGTGAGCGAGTCTGGCAGGCTATTCGCGAAACCAACTATCAACCCAACCATACGGCACGCTCACTGGCCATTCGTCGCTCGCAGGTGATAGGGATCATTATTCCGCAGCCAATTCACACCCTCTTCGCCGATCCCTACTTTCCGCTCTTGATTGAGGGAATCGCTCATACCTGTAACGAGCGACAATTTGCGATGATGCTGGAACTGGCAACGAGCACCGGTAATCATCCCTATCTGCATATCGGTCGGCGCGGTTTTCTCGATGGTGCGATTATTGCCTCAGCCGTCGAAGATCAATTCCTTTTGCAGTGGCTCCGGCAAGAAACAATTCCGGTAGTCTCGATTGGTCGGATCATATCGCATCCGGGTATTCCCTACGTCGATGTTGATAATCGCCATGGGGCACGGATGATTGTTGAACATCTCATTCATTGTGGGCATCATCGGATTGCCACCATTACTGGACCGATGAATATCATCGCTGGCCGTGAACGCTATGTGGGCTATTGCGATGCTTTAACGGCTGCTGGTATCTCAGTTCAGCCCGAACTGGTGATCGAGGGGAATTTTAGTGAGGAGAGTGGATATATCGCGATGAATATGCTCTTGCGGCTTGATCCACGTCCCGACGCTGTCTTTGCGGCTAGCGACATGATGGCGCTTGGCGCTCTCAAGGCTGTACGAGCGTCCGGCTTGGAGGTACCGGATGACGTTGCCCTGGCCGGATTTGACGATATTCCACTCGCGGCAGCGATGACGCCAGCCCTTACGACGGTGCGGCAGCCGATCGCAAAACTGGGGCAGATAGCGGCTTGTCTGTTATTGGACCACTTGCTTAACCCTCCTGCTGAACCGTCGGTTCAGCGCGTGATTCTACCCACCGAGCTGGTTATTCGTGAGAGTTGCCATAAGCAACCTTGAAAGGAGGTGCAGATTCATCATACGCTAAGCAGGTTTCTGAATAAAGACACCTTCCTCGCCTTTTGCCTACTTTATACCAATTTCACGACGGCGAAAGCAAGCAGGTTAAGGCAGCAGTTCGGATTTGCAGCTTCAACTCTATCAACAGCACAACGGCGTAACAACTTCCACAGGAGGAAACCAAATGAAGTCGTTCAAATTGTTGTTCGTCAGCATTATGCTCATGCTGGCCGCAGTTCTCAATGCGGCTTGTGGAAGCAGCCCGTCAACACCATCGGCCCAATCTACGACCGCGCCAGGAAGTGAACCAACCCAGGCTGTTGCCCCTACTCAGGCGCCTGCCCCAACCCAACCCGCCGCAAGCAACCGCACAAAAGTTCGCTGGTTTGTCGGCCTTGGCGCCGGTTCTGACGAAGGTGCCATCCCGGCCCAGAATGCGTTCGTCGAACGGTTCAACGCTGGTCAGGATAAGATTGAACTGGTTATTGAGATCGTTGACAACAACGTTGCCTTTGACACCCTTGCCACCCAGATTGCTGCCGGTAACGCACCATGTATCGTCGGGCCAGTGGGTATCCGGGGACGTGACAGCTTTAAAGGCGCCTGGCTCGATCTCCAACCACTGATCGATAAGTACAACTACGATCTGAGTGACTTCGATCCAAACCTGATTAAGTTTTATCAGGTAAAGGAAGAAGGTCAGCTCGGTATTCCGTTTGCCATCTTCCCCTCATTTATCATCTACAACAAAGACCTGTTTGACGAGGCAGGATTACCGTATCCACCAGCCGAGCATGGTGCACCCTGGGTTGATGAGAACGGTGTGGAACGCGAATGGAACATCGAGACCCTTACCGAACTTGCGAAAAAGCTGACCGTCGATGCCAATGGTAATGATGCAACATCACCCAACTTCAATCCCGAGAAGATCGTTCAATTCGGCTGGATGAACCAGTGACGCTCTCCGCCGCCATAGGGCGGCGGCTGCTCAGCCAACGCTCGGCATGTCTGCCCACGTTATCGGCTGACCGCCCCGTCCAGGCGGGTTTTGTAGAGCCAACATCAAGATGTTACGCGCTGCATTCACATCTCGATCAAGTGTCAGACCACAATGAAGACACTGGTGAACGCGGACCGACACATCCTTAGGAACGATCCTTCCGCAGCCACTGCATGCCTGACTCGTATTGACGGGACTTACGGCAATTAGTAGAACACCAGCACTCTCAGCCTTGTATTCTAACATACGTCTAAATATGCCAAATCCGGTGTCATACGAAGCACGGGCGAGATGTCGGCTACGGTTCATGAACGTTGGTTTCAGATCTTCTACCGCAATCACAGTATACTTGTTTACGATACTCTGACTAATTTTGTGAAGATAATCTCTTCGTTGGTTTTCTATCTTTTCATACAAACGTGCTATCCGCCGATATGTCGTGTGTTGTCGTCGGCTTCCCTTTACCTGACGACTAGCGTGACGTTGCAGTCTGCGCAGTCTTGCAAGGTTATTTCGCAACCAGCGTGGATTTTCGATAAGTTCACCAGTAGAGAGAGCGGCAATGCGTCTTAGCCCAACATCTACCCCGACAGGTCTTCCAGTTGGTGTCCGTTGAACAGGTGTGGCAGACAATGTGATGGAAAGAGAAACATACCAACGTCCATTTCGCCGCGTGATGCGAGCATGGTTAATTCTGCTGTCTTCAGGGATAGCTCTGTGATAACAGAGCCGGATTTCGCCTATATTTTGGACATAGAGAAACACGTACTTGCGTTTATTCGTCCGTAACTTACACCCATCTCCATAGGTATATTCCATAGTATTGAAGCGACTGCGGGCTTTGAAACGAGGAAAGCCTACCTTTTCACCAGATTGTAAACGACGAAAGAAGGAAGTATACGTCTTGTCCAAACGTCGAAGAGTGCGTTGCAGACTGGATGCATTGACCAGTCCTAAAGTATCTGGGTTCTCCCGACGAATATCGCGAAAGTGTTTACACTGAGTGTCATACCCAATGCACTCACCTGTTTCTTTATAGATATTAATTCGCTGTTGAAGTGCATGATTGTAGACGATCCGATGTTGCTCGAGAAGGAAGACGAGCCTATCGGCCTGCTGGTTGTTCGGTCGAAGCAGGTATTTGTATGTAAGCATCATAGAAACCTCAACTGCTGGTTCTCGTAGGGATGTCTGACTACCGCTTTAGAAACCCGGCTGATTGCACTAATATTAGAACCTTTGCTCCTAAAATAGTGTCATTTCAAGCAGGACTAGAACTTGCCTCACAACTGTTACCACCTGCTATCGAACCGTTTCGGCAAGGTTTCACTGTCATCTCTGCACACGACTCGTTGAGATGACCTGGTGATCGATCCAATACCGGATAGTAGCGTTTATCCCGTGATACTGAATATAGAACAAATGTACGATATAATCCATATTTTGTCAAGACTGTCTCTACACGAGGAAAAAGATGATGATACTTCCATCGCTCGTTGCGCCCATCATCATCTCAGGTATGATCGCGGTCGCAGAACCTGCCATAGATTAAGATTGGCCAATGGACTCTCTATTTGCTGAGAACACAAAGCCATCGCTATTGTCGTACGGGCGCATATCCCGACACCGTGAAGGTGGCGATTGCATTGGCACAGCTACGGTATGGTATGTTAGCGCCTATTACAGGCGGGCAATCCAGATACTGCACAGTTGGTCATCAGAGAGGCCAGCTCAGCGTTGTGTACGTCAATCCTCGTTTGCCTCGGTGCGCCAATGGGAGCAACCTGAGATATTGGAGGAGAAATGCACGAAGGTACATAGCTCACATTGATCAGGCTATCCATACCAGCTTGTCGGTAGATGCGTGTCTGGTGCTGTCGCAAGGTGCTCAAGAGTGAATTGTGCGGTTATTGCGCCGCCTCCTTCGTAAGCCGGGGAAACAAGGGTATCATCCAGACAGCCTACAGGATAGCGTGCCTGCTACCGGCCTGGTTGCATCGTAGACAATCCTCTTGTCAGGAGATGGGATTGGAGTTTGTAATATCAGGTTGAACATCAGAGTACGACAGGTGGGTAACAGAGCTGACCACAGCGCCGCTGGTAGTGTCGTATACCAGTTCTGACGAGTAGAACGGTATTATATCGCTCAACTCGTGCAGGATTATCACGTCAATTCACCACGTTCCGCTCGCCGACGTATAAGATTGGGGAAAAGTGATACACGGTTTTCACAGCCAGGATTAGTATTAATTTAGTATGGTGTCTAAAAATTTCCTTTCCGAAATCAACTATCACCAGGAACCGATAGATGTAGAGCGGTTGGATGTACAAACAACCGCTGAGACTGCACGAAAGGTATAACTGCGATCATTGCTCTGATGTGCACGAATTTGAACCGGCAACCAAGGTTTAGTTAGAAGTCGGAAATAGAATTGGAACAGTTAGAAGACTGTGCAACAGACATTATTACGCATCGCAACTCAATGGGTGATCTGTTCAGGGGTCATCACTCTGCTCCTGATGGGTTGTTCGACCTCCACTCCGTCCGCTTCGGTGCCTGCGGAACCGACACCGACCGCATCACCGTGGACGCTGGTTTGGAGTGATGAATTTGATGGCGAGACACTGAACACCCGTAACTGGTTGTTCGATAAGGGGGCTGGCGGTTGGGGAAATAACGAGTGGCAATACTACACCGACCGGCCAGAAAATGTACGAATCGAGAACGGAGTTCTCATCATCGAAGCCCGCAACGAAGAGTATTTGGCATGGAAGTACACCTCTGCCCGCATTAAAACCCATTATCTCCAGAGCTGGACGTATGGCCGCATAGAGGCCCGGATAAAATTACCGGTTGGCGGCAAAGGTATCTGGCCTGCTTTCTGGATGCTGGGTGAAAACATCGCTACCGCCCGCTGGCCAACATGCGGCGAGATCGACATTATGGAGAATATTGGTAATCCCACCACAGTGTACGGTACGGTGCATGGCCCCGGCTATGCTGGTGGCAACGCGATCTCGAAGGCTTTTGTCAGCCCGGTTGATCTATCTGCTGATTTCCACATTTACGCCGTAGAATGGGAAGTAGACGAGATTCGTTGGTACGTAGACGATCAGCTCTACCACACGGTACGGCGCGATCAAGTGCCGGGTGAATGGGTATTTGATCATCCCTTCTTCATTCTGCTCAATCTGGCCGTGGGTGGTAACTGGCCGGGGTATCCCGACGAAACGACTATCTTTCCCCAACAGCTCCAGGTTGACTATGTTCGGGTCTATCAAGCCGGTTCGTGATTAGCCGGCCTAGCACGAGGAAAATTATGACGACTCACCTTGACACTGAGACATTGCTTGCTCAACTCACACTTGACGAGAAGATTGCGCTGTTGGCCGGTGCCGATGCTTGGCACACGGTTGCCATTCCGCGGCTTGGGATTCCCGCCATCAAGGTTACCGATGGCCCAAACGGTGCACGGGGCAAAAGTCGTAATGGCATTCACACCTCAGCATGTTTTCCGGTAGGGGTCGCAATGGGTGCGACATGGAATCCGGAACTGGTGCGTCTGATTGGTGAAGCTCTCGCTGAAGAGACCAGGGATAAAGGGGCACATATCTTACTGGCGCCAACCGTCAATATTCATCGTTCACCACTGGCCGGACGCAATTTCGAGTGCTTTTCCGAAGATCCCTACCTGACCGGTGTAATGGCTTCGGCCTACATTAACGGTCTGCAAAGCCGTGGTGTCGGTGCGTGTATCAAACACTTTGTCTGCAACGATTCGGAATTCGAGCGGTTTAGCATGAGTTCAGATGTCGGCGAACGGGCACTCCGCGAAATCTACCTGCGTCCCTTTGAGATGGCAGTACAACGTGCCCACCCATGGACGATTATGTCGGCTTACAATCGGATCAACGGTGTCTGGGCCAGTGAGAATCGTCGTCTGCTGGTTGACATTTTGAAGGGTGAATGGCAATTCGACGGCCTGGTTATGTCTGACTGGTACGGCACCTACAGTGAGCACGCCGTGAACAACGGTCTCGATCTGGAAATGCCCGGCCCGGCCCGTTGGCTCGGTCGTGAGCGGGTCCTGTCAGCATTAGAACGTGGTATCCTGAGCGAAGACGAACTCGACGATAAGGTACGGCGTCTCTTGCGCACGATTGAACGGGTGGGCGGATTTACGCACCCAACACCAGCTTCTGAACAGGCAAATGACCGACCGGCACATCGGGAGCTTATCCGACGGGCCGGCGTCGAGTCAATTGTCCTGTTGAAGAATGACCGCCGTGTGTTGCCTCTTAACGCCACACAGCCGCAAACCATTGCCGTTATCGGTGCTAATGCGCACTGGGCGGCAATTATGGGTGGCGGTAGTTCAGAAGTAGCTCCCCATTATGTCGTGACACCGTTACAGGGTATTCGGGCACGTGCTGGTACGCAGAGTGTGGTCGAATATGCAATGGGTTGTCCAATCTTTCGTCGGCTTCCAAACATCGAAACAACCTGGCTACGAGTTCCCGATAGTGATCAGTATGGCGCCCTGCTCGAATATTTCGCTCTTCCTGATCTCAAAGGTACACCGGTGTACCGTGAATATCTGCGCACCACGGAGGCGAGCTGGTTTGGCGATCAGGTTGAGGAACTGCCAAACCCAACCTTCTCGACCCGCCTGAGCTGCGATCTGATCCCTCCTCATAGTGGAAGCTACCAGCTTGGGCTGGCTTGTGTTGGTCAGGCCCGGCTCTGGTTGAACGGTGAACTGTTGATCGATCTGTGGAACAAGGCCCTGATGGACGGTAGTGATAAACGCCATACTGTGAGCCTGGAGGCTGGTCGGCGTTATCGGCTTACAGTAGAGTTCCGTTGGCCTGAAGCTGGTAACTGGCGCGGCTGGCAAGTTGGCCTGTTGGCCGAGAGCGAGCACGACCCGATTGAAGAGGCGGTTAGGCTGGCAGCCCGCTCGGATGTAGCGATTGTGTTTGCCGGTCTGACCAAAGAATGGGAAAGCGAAGGGTTTGATCGCAGCGATATGGAGCTACCTGGCCGTCAGAATGAGCTGATCCACCGCGTTGCCACTGCCAATCCGAACACAATCGTGGTTCTCAACGCCGGCTCACCGCTCAGTATGCCCTGGCTAAGCGAGGTAGCCGCAGTTGTACAGGCCTGGTATGGCGGGCAAGAGGCTGGCAATGCCATTGCCGATGTGCTGTTCGGTCTTGCCGATCCAGGTGGGCGGTTACCAACCACTTTCCCCAAACGACTTGCTGATAATCCAGCCTACATCAATTATCCTGGTGAAAACGGGCATGTGCTTTACGGCGAAGGGTTGTTTGTCGGCTATCGCTATTACGACCGCAAAGGGGTAGACCCACTCTTCTCATTTGGCTTCGGTCTCAGTTATACCGAATTCGCTTATGAGAATATCCGTCTTTCCACAGACACCATTCGTACCGATGAAACACTGACTGTCAGCGTTGATATTACCAACATTGGTGCGCGCACTGGAACGGAAGTAGTACAACTGTATATCCACGATAACGTAGCCCGGCTGACCCGCCCTGACAAAGAGTTAAAAGGGTTTGCCAAAATCGAGTTGCAACCCGGATCGACCACTACCGTAACATTTACCATTGATCGGGAGGCGCTGAGTTACTACGATCCGGCTATACCTGGTTGGGTCGCCGAGCCAGGTGAGTTCACCGTATTGGTCGGGCGGTCGGCTACCGATATTCGGTTGAGTGCAACATTTCAACTGGTAGCAGGGGAAGCCTGAACAACCACCGGCGCAGCGATAGCGCAGGTAGAGTTAGGAGGGTCTTACCCCGTTCTTTCCCTACCAAACAGCAGTACCGGAGAAGATAGAGGTTAGGGGTGAAAGGCAAGGGCGGGTTCCAAACCCGCCCTTACCGTGATGATGAAGCGTGATGCGCACTGGTTGCTCATCGTCGTTCAGGCAGTTGCCATTGCCGCCTTTTGCTTGGCCTTCTCTTCTTCAACCAGCACCCGGCGGAGCACCTTGCCAACCAACGTCTTCGGTAGCTCGCTACGGAACTCAACCTCACGCGGCACTTTGTACGGCGCAAGGTGCAACTTGCAGAATTCTTTAATCTCTTCAGCGGTTGGATTCTCGCCCGGCTTAGGCACGATAAATGCCTTCACGGTATCATCTCCGCGCTGCGGATGCGGAATCCCGACCACAACCGCCTCCATCACCTTCGGGTGCATAAAGAGCACTTCCTCGACATCGCGTGGCAACACCTTCAGCCCGCCCACGTTGATCATATCCTTCTTGCGATCAACGATGTAGAAGTAGCCATCCTTATCAACACGGGCAATATCGCCGGTATGCAGCCAACCATCGGCATCGATGGTTTGTGCCGTTTCTTCGGGGCGTTGCCAATACCCCTTCATCACCTGCGGCCCGCGCACGCACAGCTCACCGGTTGCATCGCTCCCTGGTGGAATCTCCTGACCGGTATCAAGATCAACCACTTTTGCCTCTGTATCCGGCAGCGGAATCCCAATACTTCCGGCGCGGCGTTCACCGAACACTGGGTTACAGTGGGTAACCGGGCTGGCCTCAGTCATCCCGAAACCCTCAACCAACCGACCACCGGTAAGCTGACCAAACTTCTCCTGTACCTCCATTGGTAATGGCGCCGACCCACTGAGACATGCCTTCACACTGCGCAAGTTATACTCGCTGACCTTCGGATGGTTGATGATACCGATATACATTGCCGGCACACCAGGGAAGAGTGTACAACGCTCATGCTGGATCACATTCATCACGTTGTCGATTGGCCGTGGACTGGGCACTATCACAATCTCAGCGCCAAGATGGATGCTATACAGCATTGCCACAGTCATTCCGTAGACGTGGAAGAAGGGGATAGCCGCCATCATCTTCTCGGCGCCAGGCTCGCCACGTGGAAGCCATGCCGCGATCTGCAACGTGTTGGCGATCAGGTTGCGATGAGTTAACATGGCAGCCTTGGGCAAACCGGTTGTACCACCAGTGTACTGGAAGAGTGCCACATCGTCTGGTGATAGATTTACCTTTGGCGGAGTAGGACCATACTTTTCGAGCAAGTGCTGGAAGAAGAAGATGTCTTGTTCAGGCATGACATCAACCCACTCTGGGGTCTTCTTTTGGGCGCTCTTCACCAGCAGGTTTGAGGGGAAGCCCAGCGTATCGAAGATATGCGCCACAATGACCCGTTTCACCGGCGTCTCGGCGCGTACTTCTCGCAAACGCGGCCAGAAGATATTGAGCAAGACGATCGTCTCAGCTCCTGAGTCGTGCAACTGATGTTGCAATTCGCGCCCGGTGTAGGTCGGGTTCGTATTGACAACAATTGCCCCCAACCGCATACAGGCGAAGAAGGTGATGACATAATGCGGCGAATTAGGCAACATAACCGCCACCCGATCTCCCTTGCGCACCCCAAGCTGATAGAGCGCCGTTGCCATCCGGTCAACTTTTTCGTTCAACTGCCGATAGGTGAGCTTACCACCAACGGTAAAGCGCCCGCCTAGCAGATAGCGTAAAACGAAATTTGTTGCAGTGTGATTGGCGTAGGTCTTGGCGCTGTTGCTCAACATGTCATTGAGCGTTATGTCAGGGTAGGTCAGCGTCTTTGGCACGCCCGGTTCATAGTACGACAACCAAATCTTTTCCAAGTGGCACCTCCTTGTGCGTTCCAGATCGGGTAGCGATTAGCGATTTACCGCATACCTTTACGATGAAGAAGACAACGTTTATCGTAGAACTAGATTGGCAACCCTTTCCATCCCCCTTTTGCGCTCAAGAGAGCAGCGTAAGGGGGATGGTTCCGCCTACACATCGTCGCGCAGCCAGCCTCGTTCGCGAGCGATAAACTTGATCGTAGCATCGTCTGGTGGATACAGACCAGCAGCCTGATACGCATAGGCCAAAAGTGCTGCCCCACCAATTAACCCGATAATAAGCCCCAGGATGAAGGTAAAGGCACCAAATACCTGTTTCATAGAACCTCCCCGTGTCTATTCCCATGCTGATTGGGGAAATACACTTCGATTGTACCACATTTTAACGTCGTTGGAAGTGGATCGGTTATAATAAGGCTATCACGATGTTGCTCATTTTCAACATACTACATTATCACAGTTCTCTGATCGCGAAGAACGTTCCCATCAAGGCCTACCTATCGATTGCTGACGAATGATGACTGAGTTTAAGGAGTTGACCCATGGCCAAAGTAAAGATGACGCGAGGCAAATTTAACGGGATTCAGGCTTGTGCAGATGCTAACGGCATTATTGCCGCAGCGGCAATGGATCAGCGCGGTTCATTGAAGAAGGCGATTGCCAAAGCCCGTGGCGCCGAGGCAACTAGCGAGGACTTGACCGCGTTCAAAACAGCCGTTACCCGTATTTTGACCCGCTATGCCAGTGCCATTTTGATGGATCCGGAATACGGGTTACCGGCCATTGCGCAACGTGCGCCGGGTACCGGTGTGTTACTGGCTTATGAAAAGACCGGCTACGACGCCTCGGTACGCGGACGTCTGCCCGATCTGCTCGATACCTGGAGCGTGCGACGTCTGAAGGAGGCTGGTGCGGATGCGATCAAGATTCTTCTTTACTACAATCCCTTCGATGATGCTGCAATCAATGATATAAAGCACGCTTTTATCGAACGGGTCGGCGCGGAGTGTGCGGCACACGATATTCCGTTCTTCCTCGAGCCTATTGCTTATGACGATACGGTTGGTGATGAGAAGAGCTTTGAATTCGCACTGGTCAAACCAAAGTACGTGACTGCGTACATGGCCGAGTTCTCCAAGCCGCAGTACGGTGTTGATGTGCTGAAGGTGGAAGTGCCGGTGAATGTAAAGTTTGTTGAGGGTATGCGAGTTTTTTGCGGCCAGAAAGCGTATAGCCGCGAAGAGGCCAAAGAGTACTTCCGCCAGGCAGCCGATGCCGCTCGTAAACCCTTTATCTATCTGAGCGCCGGTGTTTCCGATGAGGTGTTCCGTGAGACGCTCGAACTGGCCGCCGAGGCCGGTACACCATTCGCCGGTGTCCTGTGCGGACGCGCAACTTGGCAAGACGGTATTCCGGTCTACGCGCAGCAGGGCCTTAGTGCACTCGAATCGTGGCTGGAAGATCGTGGTGTCGCCAACATTACCGCGCTAAATGAAACCCTTGCGAAGGGTGCCAAGCCATGGTGGACGATCTACGGCGGTTTGGATAATATCGAGGTCGTAGACTTGCCAGTCTTGAATTAGCTTCTCTCTTTACCTTAGCGAACGACCCTACTGAGAGCTAGATCAGAAACTCGGGTTTCTGATCTGGCTTCTTCCGTATGCAGGAGGAACATCGCGTAGAGGCGACGCATACGTCGCCTCTAACCATTGTCAAATAGCGATTCGTCGGGTTGCCATTCCGCAGACGGTCATGCTTCGTGTTCAACCACTAAGAGTCTGATCAAAAACGTTTCATTAGGCAAGTACCGTTCTCGTGCGACTATCGCGTGAGGGGTTTCCAGCGTTCTTTCTCTCAGCCCCACGTTCCCCCTTCCTCTCCTCCACGAGGAGAGGAAGGGGAGGGCCACCAGGCGTGCTCCGCAGCACCGGCGTTAAACCGTCGCGAAGACGCATGTGCTGTCCGCCAACGTTTCCCTGACCATTATGGAGATGCCATTGTCAAGCCGCATCAAAAGCCCAGGTTTTTGATCACGCTCTCAGGTGATTGCATCGGTTGGGAGTCATCGGCAAGCGACACTGGGGCACGGCGCCGCTGTGTCTTTGTACGACACAAGCATTACCATGTACAAATGTAGGTCACAACCCATCTGTAGGGGCACGGCGCCGCTGTGTCCCTCCAGGTGATTCTGCCGACATCAAGTTAGGCGTCTATCGTCACGTGATGATAGGTGTTCTGATAGGCTCTAAACGATTGTTGGTAATGA
>Ga0197142_1001294_pt1 | contig 23002 bp, 23 predicted proteins | sample GBS60_MetaG_FD_148614 | JGI IMG/M metagenome (GOLD analysis project Ga0197142, IMG submission 148614) | Sediment microbial communities from Great Boiling Springs, Gerlach, Nevada, United States - GBS 60_MetaG | ecosystem: Environmental > Aquatic > Thermal springs > Hot (42-90C) > Sediment... | reverse complement strand
GATAAGTTGGTTGGGTTTTTAACCCTTGTCACCCTGGAGGTTTGGTTCTGCAGGCTCCTGCCCTCGCCTTTTAACCAAATCAATCGAAAGGAGGTTTTATCATGTCTGAAAACTTCTCCATCTTTGTTGGTATTGACATCTCCAAGGATAAGTTCAACGCCTGTGCTATCCAAAATCCTACTTCTATCATCTTCGAATCTGCTTTCAATATGCCCAAACAAGGGTTTTCCTCCTCTTTTTTATCACAATGTTTGCTATTTGCTGTGTATTAATCTTCTCCCAATTCTCCGAATAGGATGTGCTTTTAAACTTATTATATCAACTATTATATCAACTATTATGCCTTTCCAGCTGCGCCGAGGAATTCTAATCTGTTCATGACGACCTCTTTCACCAATTTCTTACCTGCTCCAAGATAATGTCTTGGGTCAAATTCCTTTGGATTTTCTTTTAGATATTTTCTCATGCCAGCAATGAATGCAATTCTCAAGTCTGTATCTGTATTAACCTTGTTGATACCAAGCTCAACACATTTTTTAATTTGGTCTTCGGGAACGCCTTTTGCTCCACCAAGGTCTGCGCCATATTCTTCAGCCATTTTTACATATTCTGTTAACACACTTGACGCACCATGCAAAACAAGAGGTACTTTTGTAAGCTCCTTAACTTTTTTCAGTCTATCGTAATCGAGTTTCGATTCACCTTTGAACTTAAATGCTCCATGACTTGTTCCTATTGCCGGTGCAAGGAAGTCCACGCCCGTTTCTTCAACAAAAATCTTCGCTTGATCAGGATCAACAAGTACCGATTCTTCAGCTGATACATTGTCTTCTATACCAGCCAGCTGTCCGAGTTCCGCTTCAACGGAAACTCCTGCAGCATGGGCAATTTTTACTATTTCCTTTGTCTTTTCCATGTTTTCTTCAAATGGTTCTTCGGAAGCATCTATCATTACAGATGAGTATCCTGCCTTTATCGCTGCTATTATATACTCAAAGTGCTTACCGTGGTCAAGGTGAAGGGCTATTGGAATATCGACGCTATCGGCAAATAATCTGACCAATTCAACAAAATATCTTGCGCCCTTAAATATGTCCCCGTTTCCTGCATATTTTATTGCACCCTCGCTGGTCTCTATTATCAAAGGTGCTCTTTTTTCAAGCGCTCCATCGAGTATAGCATGGAAAAACTCCATGTTGTTAATGTTAAATGCTGGTACTGCATAGTACTCTTTACTTGCCTTTTCCAGAATATCTTTCGTGTTTACGTACATAATCCCACTCCTTTCAATCTCCAAAATGTCTTTGAAACCATTGAAAAAACGTATCTAATTAATTATATCACAAATAAAGGAAAGAAAAAAGGGGCATTCACCCCTTTTTCACACCCTTATTGTGTTTTGCATTATGTGTTTTGTGTTTTTCAATCTCTTCTTCAACCTCAGCATAACCCTCTTTATAAAACTCAACTTCCTTAGGGTCAAGTTCCATCAGTAATCTCAAGAACTCACCAGCATGAACCTTTTCTTCACTTGCAATGTCTAATAATACCTCGCGAGCAAGTTCATTGTCGGTAGATTCTGCTAACTGTTCGTAGAGTTGTATAGCTTCATATTCCGCAGCGATCGCAAATCTAATAGCCCGTATCAGTTCTTCCTTTGTTAATTTTCTACCGTTTTTCAATCCACTGAATGCATTGGAAAATTCCGGCATACCATCACCTCCATTAAGGATTGTGGTAAATTTTTATGGTAAATTTTATTGTTCATTTTTTAAGCGGTAGTCTACTCTTGATTTGAATGCAGCATACTCTAAATCGGAAAGTCTATCGAGCCTCGATTCTATTTCACGTATCTCATCGATATAGGATTTTGTCGCAGGCTTTTTTGGTGCGAAAGCAACACAGCTATCAATGTAAGGCTGTATTGAAGTCTCAAATGTTCCTATCTCTTTTGCTTTCTTTGTAATTTCAACTTTGTCGAAACCAACAAGTGGTCTAAGAATTAAAAGAGAGCTTTCAGCTTCTATGGATGCCATATTTTCAATAGTTTGACTTGCTACCTGACCTAAATTCTCACCTGTTATCAAAGCCTTAGCTTTGACTCTACGTGCTATCATATTCGCAATTCTCATCATAGACCTTCGTTGCAAAATAAGAGAATATTCATCAGGTGCGTTTTCTTTTATATAGGTTTGTATATCTGTCAAAGGTACAATCCACATTCTTAAACCATTAGGTAAATATTTGCTCAGTATTTTACCGAGTTCTAAGACTTTTTCCACGGATTTTTCCGTTGTTAGTGGTGGACTCAAAAATGTCAATGTCTGCAGCTCAAGTCCTCTACGCATCGCATACCAACCTGCAACAGGGCTATCTATTCCTCCACTTAGAAGAAGTAATGCCCTTCCTGAAACACCAACAGGTAAACCCCCAGAGGATTGTATTTTACCAGAAAAGACAAATATTTCTTTCTCCCTTACGTCTATACCTATTTCAAAATCTGGATTGTGGACATCTACTTTTAAGTTTGGGAATGCTTCAAGAACGTAAGCACCGTATTGTCGATTAATATCTATACTCGTCAATGGAAATTCTTTATATCCTCTCTGTGTGTTTATTTTAAATGTTTTCAAGCCATCATCAACATGCTTACGTGCGAGTTCAAGAACAATAGTCTTAAGTTCCTCTAAATCGTGCTTGACAGAATAACCGATGCTATAATTTTGAATACCAAAGACGTATTTTAACCTTTCGGAGATTTCATCTGGATTATTTCTACCAATTCTGACAATAATCCGTCCGTATCTCTTATTAACAGCTGCCGGTCTAACTACTTTCAAAATATTGTCAATAAGCTTTTTCTCGAACCATTCTCTGTTTTTACCTTTTAATCCTATTTCCGAATACCTTACAACAAAAACGTTTTCCACTTGCTTCCCTCCTGACGATAAAAAATTCCCGTTGCTTTGAGCTTTGACAATCTATTATAACACGTATTCTCGTATTCATTAAGTCTTTTATCTTAAAGGTAATGATACATTCTCGGTCTAAATATATTGATAGGAGATGATATTATGTACCTCGGTTCAGAAGTTTTTGTTGCGATTACTTTCTTCTTTGTACCAATAATTGTTCTCATGGGTACCCTCGGTTATGAAATTCCAATCACAACTTTTTCAACAAATATAGAAGTTTCTACAAGAATAATTCCATTGCCCGAGAGTTTTTCAGATTCATATTCTGAATTTCGGATTTATTTCTCAGATACCATAATTCATTCGGATTCGGTACTGTTCAAACTCAACGTTGGTCAATTTACAATTCCATCAGAAACTGCGCAATTTAGCTTTATTCCACGAGTAGGTGTTACACTCGAGTTTTCCAATCTGATTATTAGATTTGCTTGTTTTAAGAACGCATATCTCGGGGGTGTTTACTTAAGGTTCTGACGTTATTTTCTTTCATATAGTCCTATGATCTCTGCTTGGGCAAGTATCTTGCCATTTAAAGCTTTTTCCAATTCTTTTTTTGTAACCTTGCCTTTCAACTCAAGTACAGTGTTGACAGCGTAAATTTTAAAGTGGTAGTGATGCACTCCATGTCCTCTTGGTGGACATGGACCATTGTATCCTATTTTCCCAAAGTCATTGTAGCCTTGCATTGTTCCATCTGGAAGTTTCTCAACTTTCTTGATTCCTTCTGGAATAGTAACTGAACTTCCACTAACTGGGCGGTTCCATAAAACCCAATGAACAAATGTTCCTATTGGAGCATCAGGGTCATCACATATAATTGCTATCGTTTTCGCACCCTCTGGAATGTTGTTGACGATAATCTCAGGATTGATATCCTGACCCTCGCATGTGTATTTTCTTGGAATGACATCTCCATTCTTAAACACGCTCGAAATAGTCATTTTCTTAACCTCCTTTCGCAATTGATTTCCTGCAGATGAACTGGTAAATAAAAAACAGATAAGGATCATAGATATTATTAAAACATTTGAGATGACTGCCCTCTTGAAAGGACTTTCCATCCAAAGAACACCTCCTTTCAATTCTCATATTTGAAATTATACCACGAGTGGTATAATTAAATTTAGATTATAGAAAATTCATTCGAGGTGAAAATAATGATACAAAAAGAACATGAAAAGCGTGTTATTGCAATCACTGGTGGAGCGAAGAATATTGGTAAAGGGATAACACTAAAATTCCTTGAACTTGGATGGAATGTTGGAATTATTGATTTTGATAAACACACACTGGAAGAATTCGACGTTAAGTTACCAGAAGAGACTAAGAAAAGGCTACTGCTTTATAACGGAGATGTATCTGATGAATATGCTGTTAGCGAGTTTTATATCAAACTTAAAGAGAAATTTTGTAGACTTGACGCAATTGTAAACAATGCTGCTATAGGTGGATTTAAGAATTTCTTGGATTTATCACTTAGCGAATGGCGGCGAGTTATAGATGTTAATTTGACAGGCTATTTTTTGATGGCACGCTTCGGTGTTCCAATTATCTTAGAAACTGTAGGCAGGGGTTCAATAGTAAATATTTCATCAACACGTGCATTAATGTCTGAATCTGGAAATGAAGCTTATAGCGCCTCAAAGGCTGGAATTTTAGGCTTAACACACGCACTTGCGAATTCTCTTGGACCGAATATTAGAGTTAATGCAGTCTGCCCGGGTTGGATTTTGCACGAAGATGAAATAATATCGGAAAGGGAGCATCTCCAACACCTCACAGGACGTGCTGGAAGAATTGCTGATGTTGCAGAACTCGTTTACTTCCTCATTGATGATGAAAGAAGTGGATTCATTACAGGTCAGTATTTCGTCATAGATGGCGGTATGACCAAGAAGATGATTTATATCTAAATCAAATATAAGTCCGCCATAAGGTCGCATCTGGAGGTGTCAAAGGTGAAGGTATTTGAAAAGCTGTTTGATAAAATCTACCGCTATAAATTCACAATAATAGGTGTTCTATTACTAATACTTTCTGTAATTATAATTTTCTACAACGCAAAAATCGAAACAAGGATAGAGACTTTTCTCCCTGGGTACAAACCTGGAAGACCAATAACTGAATTAGATGACCCAGCTGTTCAGAATATGGCCCGAATGGCTTTGAAATTCGGTGATAAATCAAATATATCGGTCATATACAAATCAGAAGAGCCACTGAACAAACCTGGAGCACTAAAAAATCTCAAAAGATTGCAAGAAAAGATAGAAGGGTTAGAAAGCGTTAAGACGGTTATTTCTATATTAAACTATCCAGGTGCTGAAGTCTTCATTCAAAATGATTCGATAGAATTATCTAATTTACCAGAACAATTCAGAGCTTTCATTTCGCAAGATGGTTATTATGCAATGATTTTAGTAGTAATATCCGTCGATGGTCAGGTGGAACCCGTTGTAAGAAGAATTACCAATCAACTTAAAGACGAAGACGTAATTGTACTATCAGAAGCGTCTGTTAACAATAAACTCTTCGATGAACTTAAAAGGTCTATGTTTTTCTACCCAGTGGTGATGTTTGTAGTTATTTTCCTGATATTCTATTATCAAACGCAATCTTTTCGTGCAACGGTTGTTTCACTCTTTGTGCCGGTTCTCGCTTCTATATATACTTACGCCATACACTTTTTTTTTGGTGGAGTTCTAAATGTGCTTACATCTATGATTGCTTCATTTTTGATAATAATCGGTTCAGCATATCCACTTCATTATTACAACGCCATTTTCAGAAGCAACGATGTTAGAAAGCATATATCGACTCCAATATTCTTCTCAATGTTTACAACAGCAGTAGGATTTTTGTCGTTCCTCTTTGTTAAAATTCCAGCTTTTAGAGAATTCGGAATGCTCGTTTCTATTGGGCTCTTATTTGATTTTTTACTTACAATCAGCGTTGGACATGAGCTGCTTGGTAGAGCAAGAAGAAAATCAAAAAGAGAACCCAAGACATTTGGAGTAAAGTATATTGGAAATAAAATAGCTTTAGGAATTTTTGTAATAACTCTGTTCTTTATTGCACTCTCAATCTTCTTTATTCCAAATATCAAAGTTGGTCTCACAAGTACAGATTACTTTGCCAAAGATTCCGATATAACTGTTGGTTATAAATTGCTTGAAGAAAAGTTCGGAATGAAAGATGGAATATACCTTGTTTTGGAAAAGAAAGCAGGTGTGTTCTTACCTTTTGATAATAAAAATATAGACGAGATTATCTCAAAGCTTTCATCGTACCCACAAATAGCAAATGTTGATTTCCCAAGAAACGTTCCTATAACGGCATTAATACTCGCATTGAGAACACAGCCTTTGCTGAACCATTACATTGCCGATGGTAAGACAATTCGTTTGGCTATAAACTTAACAAGGAGAGGGTCTGAAGAACTCAATAAGGTCACTCAAATCATAAACGAAGTGATGAAGAATTATAACTATGAATATTATTTAAGTGGCTCTCCATACATTTGGAAGGCTGTAAATGATAATATCCTTGTAAGTCAAATTCAAAGTCTTTTTGCAGCACTTTTGATAGTCTTTATTACCATTTTGGTAGTTTTTAGAAATCTTCCGGAAGCTCTTAAGTTGGTCTCGCCGGTAGTTTTTGCAACAATTTTGAATTTCTTTTACATGTCTATTTTTAAGATGAAGTTGGAGATTTCGACCGCACTGACTTCAAGTATTATTATCGGTTTAGCTATTGATTATTCTATACACATTGGGCACGATTATGGTAAGACAAAGAATGCGTTCACATCAATTAAGAACGTTGGACCCGCTATTCTCGGGAACGCTCTTGGTATAATTGGTGGTTTCCTGACCCTATTAATAGGCGGTGAACTTGCAATGTTTAAAAGAATGGGGATATTAGTATCACTTGGTATTTCAACCGCAACAGTATTAGCTCTTACAGTATTACCCTTCCTCTTATCGATTGAGAAAAGAAAATCAAAAACTCAAATATTATGACTAATGACTGAATACTAAGGCGGAGGTGTCTGGATGGAAAAGATTAGACTTGGACTTGCACAGATAAATACTACAGTAGGTGATATCACGGGAAATACGGAAAAGATATTGGAGTCATTGGAGAGAGCAAGTAAATCTGGAGTTGATGTAATAGTATTCCCGGAATTGAGCATCACGGGATATCCTGCAGAAGACCTTCTCTTCAAAATGCATTTTATAGAAGATAATATAGACGCCTTAAATGAAATTGCTAAACATGTTCCAAAGTCTATGATAGCTGTTGTCGGATTTGTTGACCTCGACGGTGACCTCTACAATGCAGCTGCTGTTATAAATGACGGGAAGGTTGTTGCAAAATATCATAAGAACTATTTGCCAAATTATGGAGTATTCGATGAAATGCGCTATTTCCAGAAAGGTAGCAAATCTCTTGTAGTTAAATTTGACAATGTAAGAATGGGGGTTACAATCTGTGAGGATATTTGGTATCCGGGTGGTCCTGCACGAGATGAGTCACTCTATGGAGATGCTCAGTTAATAGTTAATCTATCAGCATCACCATACTATCAAAACAAACTTGTATGGCGTGAAAAGATGCTCTCAACAAGGGCTAACGATAATCTTGCAATAGTTGCGTATGTTAACCTCGTCGGTGGACAAGATGAATTGGTCTTTGACGGAGCAAGTCTTGTAGTGAATGAGAATGGCAAAATCCTTGCTCGTGCAAAACAATTTGAAGAAGATTTATTGATTGTTGATGTCGAGATAAACAACGTTGATAAAGCGCGGTTAAAAGATCCGAGAAGAAGACAAGATAAATTACTAATAAAAAAAGAAGAACTCGAAACAGTGGATATTGCAGAAATACAGTTTACAAAAAATATGAATAAACCAATTATAGAAAGTCGCATAGAACCTATCTTTCCAGAGGTGGCAGAAGTTTACAACGCATTAGTTCTAAGCACAAGAGATTATATTAAAAAGAACGGAATGAAGAAGGCTGTTATAGGTTTGAGTGGTGGAATAGATAGTTCCTTAGTTGCCTGCATCGCCGTTGACGCAATTGGTTCTGAAAACGTAATCGGTGTCTCGATGCCCGGTCCTTTCTCTTCTGAACACAGTAAAGAAGATGCAAAAGCATTAGCTGAAAATCTTGGAATAAAGTTTCTGACAATTCCAATTACAAATGTTTACAATGCCTTCCTTGAAACATTTAAACCTGTATTTGAGGGATTACCATTCGATACAACTGAAGAGAATCTCCAGGCAAGGATACGTGGTGTTATACTTATGGCACTCTCAAACAAGTTTGGCTGGATTGTATTGACAACAGGTAACAAAAGCGAAAGTAGCACAGGCTATTCAACACTTTACGGTGATACAGCAGGTGGATATGCCGTAATCAAGGATGTTTATAAAGTATTGGTTTATGATTTATCAAGATATGTCAATGAAAAGGCAGGAATAGAGATAATACCAGAGCGAGTATTTGTAAAACCGCCAAGTGCAGAGCTGAGAGAGAATCAAACAGACCAGGATAAATTACCTCCATACGAGGTACTCGATGAAATATTGAAACTGTATGTTGAGGAAGATTACAGCCTCGAAGAAATCGTTGAAATGGGATTCGACAGTGAAATAGTTAAAAATGTTGGATCGATGGTAAATGTCAACGAATACAAACGCAGGCAAACACCTCCAGGTCCAAAGATTACCCACAGGGCATTTGGAAAAGATAGGAGATTACCTATAACAAATGGATATAAAGAGTGGAAATTTCTAAATAAGTGATGTTTTGTTGGTCAATTAAAGAGGGGAGCTACCCCTCTTTTAGTTTATTACCAAACTAAAGATTTTCAACCTCTATTGCAACTTGCATTAACAGTTCGTAGTATTCTTTCCAAAGATTTGCAACAATTATTCTTGTGTAGCCCTGCGGATCGCATTTTTCATCCAATCTTGGAACCAGCATCCTACAACTTTCAGGTCGCTCATTAAACGTTAATTCACAACCTGTCATAGTTAGAAATGTACACTCGCCAAAGTATTGATGATCAAAAACGCTATTTTCAAGACCTTTAATTGCCGGTCTAACAAAATATAATCCTTCTTCTTGATTTACCCAATCAATTGTCCATCGACCGCTTAATAGTGCATCTGATAATTTTTTCACCATAAGCACTCTATCGGGAGCACCAAAGTCTTCTGGTGTTGCTAATCCGGGATATGTCATACAACATTTTCCGCCGCAAGCCTTACATATTTCAACATTCTCAACACCGATAGGTCTATCAGTTGTGTCCATATTTAACTCACCTCTTTAGAGATATGGTATTATATATATCATAAAAAACAGTTCGAGGAGGTAAAGAGAAATGAAAATATTCATTCCTGACAAAATAGATTATATGCCCCAGAAAAAAATCTATCTTGCAAGGGCAGGTGCAACTTATTCAAAGGTCTTAAATAATGAAAAGCTGATGGAAATTGCAAATAAGATATATCTTCACGCACTTGAACTTGTTAAGCCATGCGTTTACTGGGACATTTTTAGTAGAGAACAATTATCGGAACTTGATATTCCAAACAGATACAAAGATTATAAAGAATTTCTCATCTTCTTGTCAACAATTGGATTTGAAATCGATGAAGAAATTGAAAGACTCTCGAAAAACTCTACATTGGAAGCAGCTCTTCTTGATGCTTGGGGTTCTGAAGCAATTGAAGTTCTCAACGATAATTTTGAAAAATACTTTAAAAAAGAATATGGAATAAATCTCACCATGCGCTTTTCACCAGGATACGAAGATTTAGATATTAGAAGAAATAAATCTTATGTTCGTCTGCTAAATTTGGAAGATAAAATAACCGTACTTGAAAGCGGTCTCATAATTCCGAGAAAGACCACCACTTGCATTGCTGGGATAATCAAATGATTTGTCAACTATTCCATACTAAAAAAATAATTAACAACCAATAATACCTCTGTCGGCACATCCTTGGTATTCAAATTGGATTGTTACATGTTCAATTCCAATATTTGATAATTCGCAACTTATCGCTTTATATATTTCCATAGAATCGCTTAACTTTACATCTTCATTAAGGTTAACGTGAGCTTCGAGAAAAATATTCTTCTCGTCAAGGCTCCAAAGATGAACGTGGTGGACATTTGCAACTGCTGGGTTCTTTCTTATTTGTGCCACAACAGTCTCGACGTCAATTTCTCTCGGAACACCTTGCATCAATATTGAAATAGAGCGATTCAGAATTTCAAATGCCTCTTTGATAACATAAATAGCTATGAATATTGTAATTATTGGATCCAATAACGTTACATTGAAAAGCCTTATTAGTACGGCTCCGGTAAGGACAGCTATGGACGAGAAAGCGTCCATAAGCATGTGAAGATAAGCCGAACTCAAATTAAGATTCTCTTTTGTCCACTTCTTAAGAATCAACATACTAACTAGATTTGCTAAAAACCCTATAAAACCAACAACAAGCACAATTTCTGTATCTATTGAAACTGGGCTTACTATTCTATGAATTGCCTCAATAATTAACCAACCACCGATTAACACAAGTGTAAATGAGTTAATTAGAGCTGCAAGTATATTTGCCCTTTTGTACCCAAAAGTCTTTTTTAAGCTGACTGATTTACCCGAAATTCTGTGTGCTACGTACGAGATTATTAGAGAAAGAGAATCACCGAAATTGTGTGCCGCATCTGACATCAAAGCCAAACTGCCTGCGATAAATCCACCAACGAATTCTGCTACCGTTATTCCAAGGTTTAACAAAACTACAGCTGTGAATTGAGTAATACTAAGCTCTTCATATTGTTTATGGCTGTGGTGTTCATGATGACTATGAAGCTTATGATATTCATCTTTCTCATGTCTCTTATGATGAGAATGGAGATTTCCATATTTATCCCTCATCTTCTCTTCTTTATCCATTATTCCTTTCCCCTCTCTCGTCTTCGTTAATTTTAAGACTTTTGTGAGCAACATGTTCAAAGACCTGCCCAACTATATTCTTTACATGATAATCATCAATAGTATAGAGAATATATTTTCCTCGCTTTGTGTACTTAACAACACCTGCTTGTCGTAGAACCCTAAGCTGATGTGAGATAGCCGACTGGCTTATTCCAACCTCTTCAACAATTTCCGAAACACTTTTTTCTCCATCTAATATAGAAATCAAGATTCTTAGTCTGGTATTATCAGACAAGACAGAAAAAAATTCCGCAGCTTTTGGAATAGCACCAAGCACTATTTCCTTAGATAATGACTTTTCACAGTTAATTTTACTCAGAATAAATCACCTCTCTCAAGTCAAACACATAGCAAACATATGCACATATGTTCATGTGTTGTGCAATTTAATCATAATGCAATTCCAAGGAAAAGTCAAGTATATTTTCATCAAGCCTGTTTTTTTGGAGAAAGATATGGAGAGAGGAATCAACCAAAGCTTCTTACAAGGCTGACAATTACAGATTCCCAACCATTTGCAAGAACGAATATAAGTATTTTAAAAGGTAGGGAGACAAGAACAGGTGGTATCATTATCATACCAAGTGACAAAAGTATACTGGCAACAACCATATCGATAATAATGAATGGAATATAGATTAGAATCCCCATCTTAAATCCTATTTCTACTTCGCCCAAGACAAATGCAGAGGTCAATAATGAATCAGAAGCATCTTCTATCTTTTGTACATTTTGATTTAATGCATTTGCAAGAACAAAGACATTGTCTTCATTGTGATGATTAACAAGTTCTGTGATCATAAATTTTCTAACAATGTTCATTGTGTTAGAGAAAAATTGTTGGTATGTTATCTTACCATCCATGTAAGGTTGTAGGGCGTTTGTATTTATGTCGTTCCAAACAGGTTGCATAATAAAAAATGTAAGAATTAATGCCAAACCTATGAGCACCTGGTTTGGTGGTACTTGCCTTGTGCCAAGAGCATTTCGAACAAAGGAAAACACAATTATAATCCGAGTAAATGAAGTAAACAACATCAGTATACTCGGAGCCAACGTAAGGACAGTTAGTACAAGCAGTATTTCTAAGGTTGCAACTAGATCTCTTGGTGATTGGTTGGGATTGACTTGAATGCTGATACCTGGCAATGGTGCTTCTTCCTGCGGAAAGAAGGTAGTAAAAACAAAAAGCAATAATCCAATCGTCAGTATCTTTTTCACTTTTTACCACCAACAAATCTTTGAAGAATGTTTTCAAAACTCTTTTCCTGCTCAATTTCCATTTCGCCTTCGTCCATAGCATCGAGTTTTTTAATAACAGTAGCGTAATTTTGAGTTATTAAGATTACATAATACTCTTTTAGAATCCTAACAAGAATTAAGGAAGTTGTTCGATCAATATAAGTGCGACTAATCACCTTAGCAAAACGCCCCCCAACAACTGTGTTGGGGAGCTTTCTTTTCAATAACCAATATGTACTTAGCAGTATAGCTATTATTGATACTAACCCTATTGTAAAACTTACAAGACTTCCTATCTGTTATCTCTCCTTTTATTGATTATTTTAGAACTTTCTGGACAGCCTCTATTACTCTTGCAGCCTGGAAAGGCTTTACAATAAAGTCTTTTGCGCCGGCTTGAATGGCTTCTATAACCATTGCTTGTTGTCCCATTGCGCTACAAACTATTACGGTTGCATTTGGATCGAATTTTCTAATCTCTTTAATTGCATCGATACCGTTCATCTCTGGCATTGTAATATCCATTGTCACAACATCTGGTTTTAGTTCTTTGTATCTTTCAACAGCTTCGACTCCGTTTGCAGCTTCTCCAACTACTTCGTGTCCTCCTTTTGTTAAGATGTCTTTTAACATCATTCTCATGAATGCTGCATCATCAACAACCAAAACTCTTGCCATCTTATGCCACCTCCGAACCTGTAATTTCTTTTAGTATTTCTTCTAAATTGAGATAAACAATAAGCCTACTATCTTTCTTAATTAGTCCTTTTGCCTTTTTACCGTATGTATTCATCTTTCCAAGATTTGTCTCAAGTTCATTACTCTTTACTCTCAAAACACCAACTACTTCATCTACCATTAGACCGAACTCAACATCTTCCACCTTCGCAATAATTATCTTTTTGTAAGATGAAGTACTTTCGTTTGCAAGCAGTATAGGCAAACTTATGACTGGTATTATCTTTCCTCTGAGATTGATAACCCCCTCAACTATCTTTCTTGCCCTTGGAACTGGTGTTATCTCTGTTTGTTCTATAACAATTTCCACCATTTCTACATTTATTGCCATTTCTTGATTAAGTGCTTTAAAGACGAGAACCTCAAATTCCATAATTTCATCCATTATTCTCACCTCGCTTTATACTAACATAATTTTTAAATACCTTCAACAATATTCCCAACATCCAATATTAATGCAATGCTTCCATCACCGAGTGTTGCTCCACCACTGAATATCTTGACATCACTGAATATTTTCCCAAGCGATTTTATAACTATGTCCTCTTGTCCTATTAAAGTATCAACAGTTAAGCCAAATTTTCTCGTTCCAGATTTTACAACAACCACATTCATTTCCTTGGGTGTTTCTTCATGCTGCATATCGAAGACATGCCACAACTTTATAAGTGGTATTACTTCACCTCTTATAACGATTACTTCTTCATTTTGAACTACTTTAATTTCATCTTTATTAATTATCAGCGTGCTATCTATTATTGATATCGGAATTGCGTATACGTAGTCATTCACTTTCACAAGTAATGCCTGGATTATTGCTAATGTAAGAGGTAATCTTATAGCAACCTTTGTTCCCTTACCTAATTTGCTTTCAATAGATACAGAACCATTTAAAGATTCTACCGTGTTCTTAACAGCATCCATTCCAACCCCACGACCAGATAATTCACTTACTTGTTCCTTGGTAGAAAATCCCGGGAGGAAGATGAATTCAAAAATCTTTTCATCTGGCATAGTTGCAGCCTTTTCCTCACTTACCAAGCCTCTCTCTACTGCCTTTTTAAGTATCTTCTCCCTGCTCATTCCTCTTCCATCGTCTTCCACTTCAATAACAACATTGTTTCCTTCGTGGCGTGCAGATAATTTCACGGTTCCAATAGGTGGTTTACCATTGGCAATTCTCTCTTCTTTAGTTTCAATCCCATGGTCTATAGCATTCCTTATAAGATGAACAAGTGGATCTCCGATTACTTCAACAAAGGTTCTATCAAGCTCTGTCTCTTCACCCTCCATAATGAAATTAATCTCTTTTCCAAGATTTCGAGATAAATCTCTAACCATTCTTGGGAATCTATTAAAGACAAATTCGATTGGTACCATCCTTACCTTCATAACTATATTCTGTAAATCTAATGTTATTCTACTTAGCTGTGCAAGTGATTCATCGACTTCTTTTATGCTGTATTTTTTCAAAATATCTGCTATTCTACTTCTCGCTATAACAAGTTCACCCATGAGGTTCATTAAAGTATCAAGTTTTTCTGTATCAACCCTCACTGTTTGTGTAACTTTGACCTTTTTTTGCTCTTTATTCTTTTCTTCAGCTTCTTCTTTTTCTCGCTTGGCTTCAGGTGACTGCTTTTCAATTTCTATCTTTAATGGTTTCACAATAACATTCTTTACCTCTGAAACTCCCATAACTTTGTCATATATTTTTTCTTGTGGAACATTTCCAACACCCATCAATTCAACAGTTAGATCGAATTTTTCATTTTCAATATCTTCAACGGGTGGAATTGAGTTTATTATTTCCAATCCTATCTCTTCAAGTGTATGGAATACCATGTACATTCTGGCAGACTTCAGTTGTGTACCTTCTTGCAAATTAACTATTATGTGATATGCTGGAATGTTCTTTTTAGCAGCTTCTTCAAGTACGTCTTTTATAATTTCTTGAGCAAAACTTTCGCCAATTATAACCTTACCTGTTTTCTCTTCTTTTTTACCAAATTCTCGCACTTGAGAAACCTCGGTACTTTCCTGCAATGTTTGTGTTTTTACACTCTTTTTAACCTTTTCTCCCTTTGCAATTCTTTCAAAAACTTCGATAAGACTATTAGTATCCTCTTGAATCTCGTCTGAGCCTGCATTAACAATTGCTTGTAGCATCTTTTCAATCATATCAAGACCAGCGAAGAGATAATCGAGTTCATCACTTGTTATCTCTACATTTCCACTTCTAACAACGTCTAAATAATTCTCCATTCTATGACACAACTTTGCAAGCTTTTCAAATCCCATTGTCCCAGCCATACCCTTAAGCGTATGTAGAGCTCGAAAAGCTCTATTAACTTGTTCAACATCGGATGTGTTTTTCTCAAGTTCAAGCAGTGAATCGTTCAGTAGCTGAATGTACTCTTTTGATTCATCAATAAAAACACTGAGATATTCGTTAAATTCTCCCATCTGTATCCCTCCTTTTTAGGAGATTAATATTTTGTAATAGCTGAAATAGCCAGAGTTATATTTCCAAAATAACATCTTCGATGAGATGTTAAAACCGGTCGTCGTCTTTATTATATCACCAATGTCGAGAAAAAGTTTAAAATCATATACATTAATTTTTGAAAAATCAAAATAAAGTGGCAAATCCTTTAATTTTCCTCTTGTTCTTTCATATTGCTCATATTTTGCTCGGTCTATTGTTCCAAAATAAACTCGATTTGAGTTTGCATAAATACTTAGCTTGTTGGTTTGAAATAGAACTGTCCATTCTTGTTTTTGAGAATCGTATCTCGCTCCAAGTCTTGATATACTATTTTCCAAATCTTTCAAGGTTATGTTATCAAATATAAATAAGAAATCGTTTGTCTCGATTCGACCTACTGTATAAACGTTCGATGAAACTTTGGAAAGAGCTGATACAAACTCAAGAAGTCTGCTTAAGTCAACCGAAGAACCTTGAAACCACTGTTTTAATGTATTTACAATTTCTTCAGAGTTTGTTGATGGAATAGAAAGGTAATAATTCCAAGCCAATGGTATATTACCGATGGATTCTGAAACCTTCTTGGTACTGATCTCTTTTCGATTTTTTTGCTCAAATGTCATGGACATATTGCCCGCTGATACTGATGAATAGAAAATAATGTACTCGGAATCAGACATATTTAATTGTGACACACCCGGAAATGTGAATTTTATAACATCAGGTTTTGAATATCCACTGATAAAGAATGTACCTGTTTTCAACCTATCGAAAACTTTCGTACTTTTAGACATCTGCATATCCGGTGTTAAAAACGTTTTCAGTGCAAGTTCTAATGCCTGCTTACTGCCAGCAACTACGAGATATTTTCCTATAGATCCACAATATAGAGAATCACCTAAGACATATTGATTATTTGGCAGGACTCTATATTTAACAGAAAGAAGAAATGACAATGCCTTTACAAGCTGTGCCGGCAACTTGGTCTGAAACGCTATAAAGCTATTTGATGTAATTGTCTTTATGAAATCGAAGTAGTAGTTTAAATCAAAGGAGATAACATTACTAAAGTCGATGGCTATACCTTTTGAAGCAAATAAAACATCGTTTGATATTGCTTCTTGAACAACCGAAGGTGCTACACCGGTTTTATAACGCATGTCTTCTAATATTCTAAGAAAAGAATCCTCAAAACCAAGTCCTTTTCTATTTAAAACAAATGAAAAAAATGGTACCTTCTGAATTTCACTGTACCAGCTACCGCCTTTTGAAATTCTAATTACAAAATCATAATCTTTGTGTACTAAGTCAAAAATATCAGAATCAGCTAATACTGTTACAAAAATAAAGGAAGCAAACAGAAAACAAAACATTCTTATGGTATTTTCAAATCTGTGCATTTATAATGTTCCTCCCAAGCTGAGTCTACAACTTTTACTATTATATCACCTATTTGAAAATCGATAACACTCTCTTTTTCATCGACGGAAAAACTTTCCTGTTTTGTGAAAATCGCAAAAAACTCAATGTTACCATCACTGCCTAAGATTTTAGAATATGTGAGAGTTTCTAAGACAAAACCATATCTTAGGAAATCTTGAAGGACATCTTGTAAAACTTGAATATGTTTCTCCTTGCTCTTTATAACCCCAGTATGTTGGTGTCCAATTTCAAACTGAGGTTTTATTAAAACTATTGCTTTCCCTTGAGGTGCGAGTATATTCCATATATTTTCCTTAATTTTACGTACCGAAATAAAGGAAACGTCTGTTGTCACAATATCCACAACTTCGCCAATGTTCTCAACACATAGTTCCTTTGCGTTTTTCCTAATCCTAACAACTCTGCTATCTGATGTAAGTTTACTGTGCAATTGGTCGGTATTCACATCGACCGCATATACTTTTTTTGCACCATGCTGCAGTAAAAAATCAACAAATCCACCAGTTGAACTGCCAATATCACATACTGTTTTATTGAAAAGTTCAATTTGTACCTCACTAAACAACCCCTCGAGTTTGTAACCAGCTCGGCTTACGTACTTAGGAATTTCCAGTACTTCAATATTATCATTTTCTCCAATTAATTTAGCGGGGTTCTTACATACATTTCCATTAACCTTTACGCTTCCATTTTCGATAATTTGCCGTGCTTTCGACCGACTTTCAATAAAGTTTTTACTTACTAAAAATACATCTAATCTTATCTTTTCTCTCTTATTCTCCATGTTCCCACATCCGTTAGTATAGTTATTACTCCATCTGATAGATATGAAAAGTACATTTCATTTCCAATGAACGTATTATTGTAAAAAAACCCTGAACTGTAAATTTCTACATCACATATTGTTGGATAGATTTTATTAACATTGTAATAGGCTTGAAAGTTAGGTAAATAATCTTTTAGCTGTGAAATACCTTCTTCTTTTACTGTAAATATACTATCCTTAGTTATAAGAACAACTTCTGCCCCACTATCTTTTAACCTGCCATTATTCTCCACTGTTCCTACGTGAGTAATCTTGCGTGTTTTTAAATTAAAAATATATATGTTGTTTGTGAGATCTAATATGTAAAGTTTATCTTGTAAGACTACGAAATCTACAGGTGCGTTTGAGATTTTCATTTTCCAGTTCAAAGATAGGTCTGAAATTTGACCATCAGCAAAAATCATTATCTTTCCCCAGGCAAAGATTGGTTGTGCTGTGTTCTCCTGTTTCTTACCATCTCGAAGATTTACAACATATTCCTTTGTTAAAATTAAAAATCCATTATACAACAACGGAAGTTCATCTATTTGATATTGTACATTTGTTTGTGTATAAAGCACACTGTTTATATAAAGACTTCTATCAATTGTTCGATAACCCGGTAGAAATTCAATTTCGCCATTAATCACAATTAAAGGAATACCTGTTTTGTTAGCTAAAAAAACTTCTTTTTTAATTGGATCATAAACAATGGTCTCTGAAATATCTGACAAACTATAACGTTTATCGAATATAAAAATATCACCAAGAAGATTTTTGAACAGTTCTTCAAAATTTGAGATGAATAGCTCTTCACTGAGAGAAACAGTTTTGTCATTTCTAATTAAGACTAAATCACGATCATTTTTACTAAGAAATAAAACAGGAAGTTCATAATTCGTGGTCGTAGACTGTAAGTTTTGAGCCTCTTCTTCATTGATAAAGATAGAAAGAACTCCTCGCTTCACCAGTTCCTTAGTTATCTGTACAAAAAAGTACTCAGGTATATCCTTTGCAACTATAAATAATCTATCATATTGCTCCCACTTTTCTATTGTGTTTTTAACCTCAGGTGTTATTATTTCATCAGGTATCATTATCCCTAAAAAGTTCAGCGCTAAAACAAAACTTTGTACAAGAACAAACCATGCGCAGGTGCTAATCCGGCTGATTTTGAACGATCTTTCGATTCTAACACCTCCAGAATGCGTTCAGGCTTCCAGTTGCCAGAACCAACTTTTACAAGATTTGCAACGATACTTCGAACCATACCACGAAGGTACGATATACCCTCAACTCTCACTAAAATCAGCTCTTTCTTTACCTTTACTATTCTAATACCCGTAATTGTTCTCTCTGTTTTGACGTCTTCTTCTCCCTTCTTACTAAATGCAACAAAATCATGAACACCAATTAGATATTGTGCTCCCTTTCTCATAACTTCAATATCAAGCTCATATGGAAACCACCACGTGTATCTTCTTAAGAAAATATCATTTGTTTTAGAATTTAGGATAAAATAGTGGTATATTCTCTTCTTTGCATCATAACGTGGGTTAAAGTTTTCAGCAGTAAACCACGCTTTTTTTACATAAATATCCCTCGGGAGATTAGCATTTAATGCATTTTTAATATCTTCTTCTGAAAATTTATCACTAAGACAATCGAAAGAGGCAATCTGACCGTTAGCATGTACACCTGTATCTGTTCTTCCCGCTGCATACGTTTGAGTAGGCTGTTTAAATATGCGTTCGAGGGCTGCTTCTAATTCTCTTTGGACTGTTCTGACATTACTCTGACGTTGATAACCAAAAAAATCTGTTCCATCGTATGCAAATTCTATGGCAACTCTTTTCATAAATTTATAATTCTTCCTCCTCCAGATTTCTTAGCTGCTACGAGTGCTGTTCTTGCTTTACTGAGAATTCCATCCAAGTTCTCCGCATCAACAGGATATTTGACAATTGCACCAGTAATTTTTACATACGGGTACTTCTCATGGATCAAGTCACTAACCTTTTCTGCAACAAGCATACCATCAGATTTACTTTTAGTCCAAAGTAATATCTTGAACGCATCACCAATGTGCGTATATATACCAAGATTTTTGATTTCATTTTCAATGTAATTCTTCAAATCACGTAGAATATCATCACCATGTTGGTAACCTTTTTCCAAATTTATCTTATCAAAATTATCTATATCAAGATACAGAAAAGTAAATGTACGCTTTGTCCCAATTGCTTTTGCCATTTCGTTCATCAAAGTAGAAATACTAACTTCTTTTCCATACGAACTTGTGAAGAGCTGGCTGTACTTACTCTCCTTCAAAACTTGAATAAATTGCCAAGCGAAAAATTTTGATAATTCAATCTCTCTTTTTGATGGGCGTAAGCCATTAACGGGTTTGTCAAAACTTATATAACCTATCACTTTGTTGTTTAAAATCAGAGGTACAAGAAATAAATCTTCCGGATCCCATGCGTTAGCAGCATCGAGTTTGGCATAATCCAAAGGTCTGAAAGTATACGTATCATCAAGCGCTATACTTCCTTTTGGAATAAAGTAAACTCCACCTGAGTCAAAACGACTTTGCATCAATATCAACGTGTCTTTTATATCCGGTTGCCTACTCTTGATTTTCTCAAAATCACTTTCGGACATTCCGAATGAGCTTATTCTAATTACTTTACCTCTGTTATAATCGAATAAATTTAAGAGTGAAACCTCAAATCCTATCATATTGCATGAAACTTCCAGCAGCTTTTTTAACAGTACATCAGTATCTTCACTTTTTACTTGTTCTAATATCTGCTGAAGTATTGATAGATTTTCAATTTCTCTACCTATCTCGTCTTGCTCATACATAAGTTCTTGAAGCCATACCTGTGATTTTACAGTATAAAGAAGTTGAGTCAAAAAACCTGTATATAGTAACAAAGTAAAAATCAGATATGTTATTCTCGCATCTGGTAACAAATATATCGTTGTCAAAATTAATGCAGCGTAAACTCCCAAAAGCAAGACCAACAATGTTACTCGTAAGATGTTTTTGATAGGAACTTTAACAAAGAAATATGTGTAAACAAGTGAAAGAACTACGTTTGTTATAAAATACCCCGTTGCAAACAAAATAAGTGAAAAATAATCCCGTGATGATAGTTTAAATAACAATATTCCTACTGCAAATTGTAAAAACTCAAAACCAAGTCTAAAAATATAAATCTTTAAAGGTGCCTTTTTATTAAATAAAACTGTAATGAGAGCAAGAACCATTGCACTTTCTGGGTTTAAAAAAAGTAACAAAAACAAAATTACAAAAGCTTTTGTGTTGAAAACAACACCTGCTATCGGAATTTCTATATATTGAGAGATTAGCAGAAGAATAAAGCTTAAAGCAAGCATTCTAAAATCATAACTTAATGTAAAAGGCTTTGAGAAAAAGAAAAGCACTAACCCTATCAAGAATAACGAAACTGCAAATAATACCTCTTTTTTGGTCACATCTTCCCCCCCAATGCTCTGTTATACGAATTGTAACACAAAGAAGCAATATTTTAAACAGATGTTTATGTATATTCTGCTAATTATATTCTATCATAAGTTCGATATTTTATACAAGATTTTATACGAGGAGGTTTTATGAGAGATGAAAAGACTTAGACAGATAGCAGAACAACATGGTACACCAGTCTTAGTAATGGATTTGAATGTTGTTAGACAAAATTATATGAACTTAGTTGAGAATATTAAGAATTGTAAGGTCTACTACGCGGTAAAGTCGAATTCGCACATTGAAATTGTAAAATTGCTTAGAGACTTAGGTAGTTATTTCGATGTTGCTTCAAGGGGCGAAATTGAAAAGCTTCTTTCTCTTGGTGTAGAACCACACAGAATGAGTTTTGGAAATACAATAAAAAAGACAGAGGATATAAAATTTGCATATGAACATGGTATCAGAATGTTCGCTGTAGATGCGGAGATGGAGATAGAAAAAATTGCCGCTGTTGCTCCAAATTCCGATATTTACGTTAGAATAAGCACAAACGGTATGGAAGATGATGCTGATTGGCCACTTACAAGAAAGTTTGGAACGAGTGTAAGCCATGCTATCGAACTTGTAAAGTACGCAAAGTCTATGGGGCTAAATCCGATCGGATTGAGTTTCCACGTGGGTTCTCAGAACTATAATCCAGAAAACTGGCGAACTGCAATAAGAGAGGCTTCCATAGTCTTTGAAGAAGCAAAAGAATTTGGTGTGAATATGACTATGATTAATACAGGTGGTGGAATGCCTGTTAAATATGTTAGAGACATTCCTACGGTCAAACAAATTGCAAAGGTTATCAATGAATCTGTTGAAGAATACCTCGGCGATAATATAACCGTTATAGTTGAACCCGGAAGGTCAATGGTTGGAAACGCAGGTGTTATGATAACAAAAGTAATATTAAGAAGTCAAAAAGGCGAAGAGAACTGGTTATATCTTGACGCTGGTGTGTTCCACGGATTGACAGAAACTATACAAAACATCAGATATAGATTAACTGTAGATGGAAAAGAAGATGAAGAGCTCGATACATTTGTCCTTGCGGGTCCAACATGTGATAGTGTTGATGTCATGTATTATGACGCTCAATTACCAAAAAGTACAACAATCGACGACATAGTTTATTTCCACACAGCCGGTGCTTACACAAGCGAATATGCAACAAATTTCAATGGAATTGCTTCACCAAAGGTTATTTTCGTTAATGGTATACTTTCTGAAGAATCTGACACAGTTGTTGAAGCTAAGAAATGTTGTTCTAAAGAATAAGTTAAGGAATGCTTTGGGAAACAACAAAAAGAGCTGGAAAAACGCCAGCTCTTTTTATTACCACCATCTATTAACTCTCTTTCTACCAATTATGACATCTGAACGATTACCTTCTTGTATTCTAACAATGTGTCTACCAGATAAGACCGAAAGAACATTTGTAAAAAGCGTTGGCAACGAAACGTATTTTCGACTCGAAATCTTCGCAAAGAGTGGGATAGCAGAATATCTGAGAATGCTTTCAATGACGAAGAAAACTTGAATACCATATACGTGGAAATTTCCCCAATAAAAGTCAAATGAATTGAAAAATCTCGCTATTGGTCCTCCCAATATTGAACCAAGCATTCCACCGAGACCACCAAGTGCTGAAAAAACAGCAAAATACATTGGCGAGTTTGAAGAAGCAGTTTCCATGGGTAGAGTTATAAAAGCTAAGTTTACCGAAGCCCAACCCACACCTGAG
>Ga0197142_1001292_pt1 | contig 23054 bp, 19 predicted proteins | sample GBS60_MetaG_FD_148614 | JGI IMG/M metagenome (GOLD analysis project Ga0197142, IMG submission 148614) | Sediment microbial communities from Great Boiling Springs, Gerlach, Nevada, United States - GBS 60_MetaG | ecosystem: Environmental > Aquatic > Thermal springs > Hot (42-90C) > Sediment... | reverse complement strand
TGGCCAACTCGATCTCTTCCTCTTGCCAATCGGGTTCAGAGATCAGGCGCCTCAGGGCTAGAGCGCCCCACAGTTTCCCTTGACAGGCTACCGGGATGGTAAGCCAGGGGCCGAGTTGGTGGTCTTGCCTTTCCTGCAGCGCAAAGGGATCGGAAACCTGCTGCGGATCCGGCACGTGAAAAACTTGCAGCCGCTTCAACTGCTGGATGGTTGGGATCTGCGGATCATCGGGTATGCGCAGGTGGAGAGCACTGGGCACTTCTGGAGAGCGGACATGGCCAGCAATGCCCAGCCACACCTTCTCGGCAGGCAGATATTGGTAAAGGGTAACCCGCGCTGCCTGCAAAACCTGGCCTACTTCCTGCACCGCTACCTCAAAGAGGGTGGGTAGATCCAAAGAGGTGCTGATGGCCTGAATGAGCCGGTTAAACAGTTTTTCCCGCTGCACCTGTTGCTGTAGCTTTAGCTCGGCCTGCTTGCGCTCGGTGATGTCCAGGGTTACCCCGACCACATGGCTGGGATCCCCTTCCGGCCCCAGGAGCACAATCCCCTGGGAAAGGTGCCAGCGCACCTGCCCGTCTGCGAGATGGGCACGGTACTCGACTGACAAGTTGGGATCCCCCTCCAATGCTCTAGGCCCCGCCAACTGGAGAGCTTCCTTCACCCTCTGGCGATCTTCGGGGTGAACGCTCTCGAAAAACATCTCCAGAGTGAACTCCTCGCCGGGATCCCGTCCGTACTTGGCCTTGCACTGAGGCGAACTGCTCAGCTCCCCGCTGCGCAGATCCAGTTGCCAATAGCCCAGTTGGGTGGCCTCCAGAGCCAAAAAGAGATGCTCTGGATAAAAGCCGCCGTCTTCTGGCCGCACCGGCACCAGGCGGTGTTGAGTTGAAGCCATCTCCCCCACCAAAACGGTTGGTTGTTCCAGCAGCGCTACCTCATTGTGGACGATCCTCGAGATCCTCTTGCCAGAAATCCTTAAGCACTCTGCTCAAAGATGTGTTAAAGATCTCCACTTCACGCTAAACTTCAGATCCGGAGAGCCGACTCTTGCCCGCAGCTTGTGGCCGAGGGGGGCCTCCAGGTGCGCCTTGGAGCCCGACACTGGGATCCCTCTAGCAGGCAGGGCCAGAGCAAGCCGAAATGAGTTTGGAGGAGTGCCGCATCAAGCTCCTTCCTTGCGGCCTTGCCCTCGGCGTGGGTAAGTTTCTGCTGACTTTCCGCCGGAACCTAACCTGCTCTCTGTCCGCCGCAACCTGGCTGTTGGTGGAGAAGCCTGCAAGGAGCGTGCACTGGGGTGGAAGCTAGCTTGCAGACCAGTTCAGGGTTTCTCAAGGGCGGCACTTCCTTATCCAGGGCTTTCGCGCCGCGTTTTTCGGGGAGTTCACCTAGGTTACTGTCAAGGTGCGCAGGGCACCCTATGGCAGCGTCAAACAGGACTTAGCTCCGCTCCGAGATGGGGATGTACCGTTGCTGTCGCTTACCGGTGTAGACCTGGGTGGGGCGGAAGAGGCGATTATCTGCCAACTGCTCCCGCCAATGGGCCAGCCAACCTGCTACCCGGGCAATGGCAAACACTGCTGTAAACAAATCCTCTGGGATCCCCAACTTGGCGTAGACCAGACCTGAGTAGAAGTCCACATTGGGGTAGATGCCTTTTGGCCCCAGCAGCTCTGCGCACACCCGCTCCACCTCTAGGGCAATGTCGTAGTACTTGTCGTGGCCGTAGCGCTCGAACAGCTTCTCAGCAATCTGTTGCAGGATGGTGGCCCGCGGATCCTTCACTTTGTAGACGCGGTGCCCCATGCCCATAATCCGCTCTTTTCTGGCCAGCTTTTCCTCAATGAACAAGCGTACATTCTCCACCGAGCCAATCTGCCGCAACAGCTTCATCACCTCTTGGTTGGCTCCGCCGTGCAGCAACCCTGAAAGGGTGCCCACTGCTGTGGCCAGGCTGCTATAGGGGCTAGCCAAGGTTGAAGCACTAACCAAAAGGGCAAAAGTTGAAGCGTTGACGGTGTGCTCGGCGTGCAGGATGAGGCAAGTATCGAAAACGCGGGCCAGCCAGGGATCTGGCTTTTTGCCCGAGAGCATGTAGAGGAAATTGGCGGCATGATCCAGGCTGTCGTCAGGGGGAATGGGATCGTTGCCCTGGCGCATCTGGTGAAACATGGCTACCATCGTCGGCAGTTTAGCCAGCAGACGGGTAACCGTGACAAAGACGTAGTCGGGATCTGACTCCCGCACGGGGTAGAACATGCCCAAGCTGGCGACACAGGTCTGCAGAGCGTCCATCGGGTGGCCCGATTCGGGAAATGACTTGATCATGTCGCGGATGCGGTACTTGACCCGCCGATGGCTGCGGACAGCCTGATCAAAATTGTCCAGCTCTGACTGGGTCGGCAGCTTGCCAAAAATCAGCAAATAAGCTGTCTCTAGAAAGGTACTATGAGCCGCCAGCTCCTCAATGGGGATGCCGCGGTATTCCAGGATCCCTGCCTGGCCATCGACAAAGCTAATGTTAGAGCGCGTGGCCGGAACACCTTCTAGCCCAGGCCTGTATTCCGCCATAGTTGAATGCCTATGTGCTCCCCCAAGCGAGAGACCTAAGGGCGCTACTAGACTTGCCATCCCCTCATTAAACCACGAGAAGGCCTGGCCCGTAAGCCCCCGGCTGCAGGGAGCCGTTGACCCAACTGTAGCTGCCAAGGATGGTGCCGGGAGGGATCCGAGCATGGGGTCCCAAGCGGGTATGGGCGCCAACGTAGCAAGGGGCTTGCAGCTGGACGGCGGGATGGATCTCAGCCGTTTTGTGAACCCAGATCCCGGGCGCCTGCTCTTCCACATCCTCGAGAGGGAAATCCCTCATCCGACCTAGGAGAATGTCCAACTGGCCCTGGTAGTAGCTGGCCGGCGTGCCTAGATCCCGCCAGTAACCCGTGTGCAAGTAGGCTTGCAGCCGCCGCCCTTGCTGGAGCAGATCGGGGAAGACGCGCCGCTCAAAACTGAGGGGATCCCCGCTAGGGTAGTCCTTGAAAATGGCTGGCTCGAGGACGTAGGTACCGGCGTTGATGGTGTTGGTGGTTAGGGTGAGGGCTTCCGCAGGGGTGGGCTTTTCCCGAAAGGATTGGATTTGACCCCCTTCCCCCACCTCCACCAGGCCATAGGCGGTAATGTCCTCAACGCAGACAAGCGTAAGGGTGGCGACGGCCCCACTCTGCAGGTGGCATTGGATCAAGGCCAACAAATCCAGATCGGTGAGGATATCGGCGTTGAAGACTACCAGGGGATCCCCGCTGAAATAGGGCTGGGCCAACACCAACGCCCCCGCCGTATCCAGAGGTGTTTCTTCGACGATGTAGCGGAGTTTCACCCCCCAGGCAGTGCCATCTCCCAAAGCCGCCTCGATCTGCCGGCCCAGATAGCCCACGCTAAGCAAAATGTCTGTCAGCCCCGCCCGGCGGCAGCGCCCAATTAGCCACTGCAAAAAGGGCACCCCCAGCAAAGGCAGTAAGGGCTTTGGCTGCCATAGGGTCAAAGGCCGTAAGCGAGTTCCCTGCCCCCCTGCTAAGATCACCGCCTGCATAGCCGTCCTCAAGCCACCTTTCCCGCCTAGATAGTAGGGGAAAAGGACTTGGTCCGCCAGAGCCGACTGGCCAAGGCTAGCTCAGGCCTAGAGGCGAGCCAGGGACGCCACTGCCAAGATAACCTGCACCAAACGAGGATCTGCGATCTGCTAAGCTGACGGCTCTAGATCCCGCTGGGCAGCCAGGATGGCCTGGGCAGCCAACTGGCCAGAGAGAGTAGCCCCTTCCATGCTGTCGATGTAGTCCTGGGCAGTGTAGCTGCCAGCCAGGAAGAAGTTGGGCACGGGGGTTTTCTGCTGGGGCCGATAGGGCTCCATGCCCGGCGCCTCGCGGTAGAGGGAGTGGGCTAGCTTGACCACGCTGTACCAGGTCAGGTTCAGCTGCCGCGAGGAGGGGAAGAGCTCATGCACTTGGTGTAGCACCCGCTGGGCAATCTGCTCGTTGGGCATGGAGATAAAGGGATCCCCAGGGGTAAGCACACACTGCAGCAGGGATCCCTGGCCGGGTTTGTAGTAGTCGGCGGGGCTGGTGAGGGCGAGATCCGCAAAGCAGGAGAAATCAGCATCGGCGGTGTAGAGGAGGTTGTCGATGCCGAGCGGCTGGGGGTAGTCGGCAGCGCGTTTGGCCCGGCCCTTCAGCTCCGTCACCCAGCCGTCGAAGCGCAACTGCACCGTGGCAACCGGCACAGAGTCCAGCTTGTAGATGTTGTCGAATTGGGGCCACTGCCGCCACACCTGTGGGATCAGGCGTTTTGCCCCTTCTACCGCCGTTGCACACACATACACATCCGCCTCCACGCGCTCGCCGTTGGCCAAAACCAGGCCGGTTACCGCGTAGGGAGGGGAGTCGCTCACTTCAATGCGGCTGACCCCGCGGCGGGTATAGACCTGGCCACCGCGGGCTTGCAGGTAGCGGACGATGGGCTGGGTGAGATAATTGTCCGGGGCCCCCTTGAGAAGATTGAGCTTGGAGGCATCGGTTTTGCTGGCAAACATCTGAAAAATGGTCAGCATGCAGCGGGCAGAGATCTGCTCCGTATCGATGAAGCCTAGGGCATAGGCAATGGGGTTCCACATCCGCTTCAGGCTGGCCTCGGATCCCCCGTGGCGGCGGAACCACTCGGCAAAGCTCATCCGATCCAAGGCGCGAATCTGCCGCATTGCTCCTTCGTAATCCAGCAGGCCACGCATCAGAGGGCTAGTGCCCAGCGCCAGAGCGTTGCGCAGCTTATCGGCCCAGGAGAGCTGCTCGGTGGTAAAAAAAGCCTTGAGGCCGTTGAAGGGCGCTCCTAGGGGAAAGCGAAAATCGAGGCTGGCCACCTGCCCACCGCGGTTGATAAAGGTGTGGACGTGCTGCTTGGGCAGCAGATTCTCGTAGGCCCCCACCTTTTTCATCAGAGCAAACAGGTTGCTGTAGTTGCAGAAAAAAACGTGCAATCCCATCTCAATGTGGTTGCCCTCGGCATCCTGCCAGGATCCCACCTTGCCACCAACAAAGGGCCGTGCCTCATAGATCCGCACCTCATGGCCTGCCTCAGCCAAGTGAACCCCCGTTACCAAGCCGGCCAGTCCTGCCCCAATAATGGCTACCCGCATCGCCATTCCCTAAGCCCCGCCAGGGGCTGACGCAACTGCAAAGAAAGATGAACTGCTCCCATTTTGGAACAAAATGCCGCCCGCATCCCCCCTTGACAGACAGCCGCAAAATTTGTCACTATACGTGGTCAGCTAGTGCGGATGTAGCTCAGTGGTAGAGCTTCTCGTTGCCAACGAGAAGGTCGCGCGTTCGAATCGCGTCATCCGCTTCTCTGCCATCTACCCTTAGCCCCTCCCCCTAGGGGGAGGAAGGCTAGTTAGCGCCTGTAGAAGGTCTCTAAGCTGTGGCGGTCGCCCACGAAGCGCCAGTGCCAGGGCTCGTAGCTTACCCCTTGTGGGTTGCCGCGGGGAAAGGATAGCTCAAAGCCGAAACGAGCAGCATTTTTCTCCAGCCAGCGGAACGCAGGAGTCTTTTCAAAAGCTTCCTGGATATCCCACTGCGGAAACTGGGCATCCCCAATGTCGATGGCGTAGCCAGTGTGATGCTCACTATAGCCAGGGGGGGCGCTGACCGCTGCCCGTTCTTCTGGTCGCAGAGCCTTCGCTTGGGCTACTTGAAAAAACAACGCCTCCTGCTCCGCCACTGAGCGAAACCCAGAAATAGGGACAAGACGGATCCCGTCGGCTAGGGCCGCTGCGCTCATTCGCCGGTAGCTCTCGGCAGCAGCGTGGCGCAGGCGCACCTCGCGACCGTGGTAATAGCCCACCACCTGGAGACTCTCTGGCGGAGCTTCGGCATAGGCATAGTGGCCCAGCAGAGAAGGCCTGCCCTCTCCTGGTTGAGGTTGAGAACCAGAGAGCTGGCCAGCCTCCTCCTGCCCTAGGGGCTCTCTCCTTTCCTCTGATCCCGGCAACCTACCCACTGCCCACGCTGTTGAGAGCAGCAGCGCAAGCAAGGCTAGACCTAGACCTAAGCCCAGGCTCCAGGAAGCTGAGGAACTTTGTGCTTTTGCTGGAGGGGGAAGGTAGCGACGCGCAACTGGAATGTCGTCGTTCATACCCAAAGAAGGTTAGGAGGCAAGCCCCTCAAGCTCAGCCTCCTCACAGGCCCAAGTCTGCCAAGATATCGCGGGCGTGGGTTTCGGTGTTGATGTTTTGGTAGACCCTAGCAATTTTGCCCTCACCATCAATGACGTAGGTTACTCGCTTGGCGTAGCCGCCTCCGTCCACGTCGTAGGCGCGGGCAATCACACCGTTGCTGTCCACCAAGAGGGGGAAGGGCAGGTTGTACTTTTCGGCAAACTTCTTGTGGGAGGCTTGGTCGTCCATGCTCACCCCCAGCACCACCAAGCCTTTGCTCTGATAGTCAGCGTAAGCATCACGGAAGCCGCAGGCTTCTTTGGTGCAGCCAGGGGTGTCATCCTTGGGGTAAAAATAGAGGATTACCGTTTTCCCAGAAAAATCGGCCAGGGAAACCGGGTTGCCATGGGTATCGATGGTGTTAAAGCCAGGAGCAGGGGTGCCAACCGCGAGAACCATAGACAGGTAACCTAAAGGGGAATAGGACTGCCCTCAGCATTTTCTTCAGCCCTCCTCCTCCCTGTCAAGCGCCGGATTCGGCCCGGCTGTCCGTTGCAACTCGGCCACCACCTCCTGGAGCTCCGCCGCCAACCCCGAAGGTAGCCGTCGTCCTAGGATCTCCGCCAGTGAGCGGTAGTACCAGAGGGATCCCTCCTTACCGCCGGAGAAGCGCTCCCAGAGCTGATCCCCCAGCTGGCGAAAGTCCCGCAGGAGGCAGCGGGCGTTGTGCAGCTTGTCAGCTGCAGCCACCAACAGAACCGAAGCATCTGCTGTTTCCAAATGCTTTAGGTAGGCCGTTTTCCGCTCCTTCCAGTTTTCTTTGGGCTGGCCTCGGGAGCTATCGCTTTCAGTATCCGTGCAGCCCAAGATAATCTGCAGCACTCGTTCTCCAAAGCGCTCCCGCAGCTGCTGTTCAATCTGGGCCCGTGGCTCGCCGCTATAGCGGGGGCCATCCTCGAGGCTGTCATGGAGCAAAGCGGCAATGGCCTCATCCTCATCGGCGCCGTACTCGAGAGCAATGGAGGCCACCGCCAGCAGGTGGCTGAGGTAAGGGATCCCTGTTCCCTTGCGGGTTTGAGCAGCGTGCCATCGGTAGGCGTAACGCATGGCCTCGGCAAACCGCGGCGTCAACTGAGTGGACATCGGTACCTCTCCGATCAGGGTTGGAAGTTAACAAGATTGGGCAGGGATTGCAAGCAACTGGTCGAAACCGCAGAGTTCAGCCGCTGGCCGCTGTCTGTTTTACTGCTAGCGGCTCCGGGATCCCAGCCCCCTGCCAAGTGTACTGCTAGGCAAATGAGCTGGGCGTGGGTATTTGGCTGCTAGATGGCACCTCTAGGCAGCGGCCCTGGCTTGGGGGTAGGATCAGCTCCCCCTCCCCATTGGCCTTGCGGCTGCTATCGGCATAGGTGACGACCGGCTTGGTTACCACCTAGATGGTCCAGCTTTCTCAGCTTAGTTAGAGGGGATCCCCATTGCTGGGTGCTGGCGTGCAGGTCAGCGCCGTCAGTGAACACCCCCAAAGCTTGGCGAGTGGGGGCTAACTGTTGCCGCACCAACAGATGTGACGTGGGCCGGTCTTTGAGAGCGTCAATCCGCGCCTGTATCGTCTCCAGTTGAGCCGCTATCTGTTCCTGGTGCTGCCAGCTCTGCCCTAGGGCTGGGCAAAGCCGCTCTTCGCAGCGGCGGATGGCCGGGTACAGTGACAGCCCAAAGCGATTCTCCGGACAACCCTTGTCTGCTGGAGAAGGCTTGCTGGCCAGTATGGCGATGAGAGCTGAAGGCAGTAGAAGAGGCTGTCCAAAGGAGAATCCTTCTCCCACCCTGCCTTAGCCAAGCTGCCATGACTAGAGACCAGCCCCCTTTTGGGTTCAGGATCGACTTGCCCCCCCAGCAACCCTAATGGCCAAACTTTTGAGCTGGGGTCTTGGGGATGTCTACAGCTGCCTTGTGGAGCAGACCCTGCAACCCCTATCAGGAGTGGCCTAGTCGAGGGTTGGGTAGAGCCTAAAAATGGGAGGCATGCTACTGTCAGAAGGCAATGGCGGCTCAGGGATAGGATCGGGACTCATTGGCGGCTTCAGGGCCCCGCTGGCTGCTGCCCGGAAGCCAGCTGGAGCTGCAGGGAGTATGTCAACCTAGAAAAACCCTTCTAGTCGCGGGTCAAACCTTGTCGTTGTTTTGAGGTCACCATGCGGATCCCGACTTGCACCTATCGCATCCAGTTTCACGCCGGTTTTGACTTCGAGGCAGCACGGCAAATTGTCCCCTACCTCAAGCTGCTGGGTATCAGCGATCTGTACGCTTCTCCCATCTTTCAAGCTCGCAAAGGCAGCACCCACGGCTACGACGTGGTGGATCCCACGCAGATCAACTGCGAACTGGGGGGAATCGAAAAATTTGAAGTTCTATGGGAAACCCTCCACCAGCATGGAATTGGCTGGATCCAGGACATTGTTCCCAATCACATGGCCTATGACGGCCAAAATCGAATGTTAATGGATGTGCTGGAAAGCGGTCCCAACTCAGACTTTATCGATTACTTTGATGTTGACTGGGATCACTCCTATCTTGGTATCAAGGGCAGAATTTTAGCACCGTTTCTGGGGGATTTCTACAATAAATGTTTAGAGTCTGGACAGATCCAGCTTCGTTACGATGCCGATGGCCTTAGCATTAACTACTACAACTTGAAGTTCCCTCTCAATATCGACACCTACGCCGATGTTTTTACTTACAACTTGGGCAAGTTGCGACGAAAACTAGGACGCAGTCATCCTGACTACGTTAAGCTACTAGGGATCCTCTTCAGCCTCAAATTTATTCCTAGCAAAGAAGATCTTCTAGAGCGTACCGACCAAATTAATTTTGCTAAACACTCTCTGTGGGAGCTTTATACCTCTAGCCCTCATATCCAAAGCTTTTTTGATGAGAACATTGCTATCTTTAATGGCAAACCAGGAGATCCCTCAAGCTTTGATTTACTGGACAGTCTTTTGGCACGGCAAAACTTCCGCCTTTCCTTCTGGAAAGTAGGTGCTGAAGAGATCAACTATCGTCGCTTCTTTACCATCAACGACTTGATCTCACTGCGAGTAGAAGACCGAGAAGTCTTTCGCAAAACGCACCAGCTCATCTTTAAGCTTGTAGAGCAAGGCCGTTTTACAGGCTTGCGTGTTGACCACATTGATGGTCTCTTTAACCCCGAGGAATACCTCCACCGTCTCCGGGAGCGCTGCCCAGATCTCTACATTGTAGTAGAAAAAATACTGGGGCCTGAAGAGAAGCTGCCCCAGCAGTGGCCAGTGCAGGGTACGACAGGTTATGACTTTCTAGCTAAGCTGAACGGTATCTTTTGCTGCTCTGAGAACGAAGAAGCTTTTGAGACTCTATACCAAAACTTTACTAATCTACGTCAGTCTCCCGAACAGGTAATCGAGGACAAAAAACGCCTAATCATTGAGCGCAACCTTGCGGGAGACATGGACAACTTGGCCTTTTTGCTTAAGCGGATCACCAGCCATCACCGCTACGCTAACGACTTTACCCTCTACAGTTTGCGCCGAGCCCTGGCAGAGGTTTTGGTGTGTTTCCCAGTCTACCGGGTCTACATCCATGAAGGGATCCTCAGCCCAGAAGGTCAACAGGCTATCCGCCAAGCTGTAGAGAAGGCTAAGGAGAACCTGCCCATCTTGGTCAACGAGCTGAATTTTCTGCAGCGTTTTCTCTGCCTTGAGTTTCCTGAAAATGCTTCAGAAGAAGAGAAAAACGAGCAAATCTACTTTGCTATGCGTCTACAACAGTTGGCTGGCCCTCTCATGGCTAAAGGGGTAGAGGACACGGCCTTCTATGTTTACAATAGGCTGCTATCCCTAAACGAAGTGGGTGGGGATCTGTGTCGCTTTGGTATTTCTGTCCAAGAGTTCCATCGCTTTAACCAAGAACGAGCAGCCCAGTGGCCCTTCTCCATGAATGCTTCCTCTACCCATGACACCAAACGCGGCGAGGATGTGCGGGCCCGCCTGAATGTGCTCTCGGAACTCCCTGCTGAGTGGGAGAGACATATTAACCTTTGGCACGAGCTAAATGCTGGCTATAAAGTTTACCGCAAGCAAGCGAAGCGTTCGGAGCTGCCGGATCGCAACGATGAGTATTTTCTCTACCAGACTCTGATTGGCTCCTATCCCTTTCAGCCGGAGGAAGTTCCCACCTTTATCCAGCGAGTTAAAGACTACGCCATTAAAGCGGTTCGGGAAGCTAAAGTCCACACTGCCTGGCTTCGCCCCGATACCGAATATGAAGAAGCTACCCTTGCTTTCATCGATCAGATCCTGCGGCCCTCAAGCCCCTTCCTGGAGTCTTTCCTGCCCTTTCAGCGCAAAATTGCCCACTTTGGCATCTTTAACTCTCTCTCTCAAACCCTGCTGAAGCTCACTAGCCCCGGGATCCCGGATATCTACCAGGGCACGGAGCTGTGGGATCTCAGTATGGTAGATCCCGACAATCGTCGGCCCGTGGACTTTTCCCGTCGCCTAGCTTACCTCGAAGAAATCCAGCGGCGAATTAAGCAGGATCCTCTGCAACTTATCCAGGATCTTCTGCTCCACCGCCACGACGGCCGCATTAAGCTGTTTCTCATCCACCAGGTGCTAAGGGCCCGTCAGGAACAGCGGCAGCTGTTTCTGGAAGGCAGCTATATCCCCCTGCAAGTAAGCGGCTCCTATGCCAACCACGTCATCGCTTTTGCCCGTCAGCACGACAAACAAGTCGTCCTGGTGGTGGCGCCCCGCTTCTTAACCTCCTTAATTGACGAGACGCAGGATCCTCTAGGAGAAGCTGTTTGGAAAGATACGGAAATTCAACTGCCGCGCTGGAAGCGGCTGGAGTGGGTAAATGGTCTCACCCAAGAAGGGATCCCGGCTGGCGACACCTTGCCGGTGGGCGCCGTCCTCAAGTCTTTCCCAGTGGCTCTGCTGTGGGGGCAATCTCGCTGAGGAACCTAGGGAGCCGCTGCCGCAGGGGTTAGGGTCTGGAAGTTGACAATGCGGGCAAACTCTTGGGGATCGAGGCTAGCGCCCCCCACCAGGACGCCATCAATCTGCGGCTGGGCCATCAGCTCGTCAATATTGCTGGCTTTAACGGAGCCACCGTAGAGGATGGGCAGGTGGCCGGCACCCAGATGCTGGCGGATAAGGCCGATGACACGGTTGGCCTCAGCCGCTGCACAGGTTTTCCCCGTGCCAATGGCCCAGATGGGCTCGTAGGCAATCACGAGGTTTTGCAGATCGATCCCTGGCAAGGCGCGATCCAACTGTCCCAAAATCCAGGACTCGGTTAGGCCCTGTTCCCGCTGTTGCAAGCTTTCCCCCACACAGAGGATGGGAGTGAGCCTGTGCCGCTGGGCCGCTGCCAAGCGCCAGTTGACGGTTTCATCGGTTTCGCCAAAGTATTGCCGCCGCTCGCTGTGGCCGACGATCACGTAGCGCACCCCCAGCTCTGCCAGCATGGGGCCGGAGATCTCTCCCGTAAACGCCCCTTGATCCTCCCAGTGCAGGTTCTGGGCTCCCACAGCAATGCCGGATCCCCGCGTTTCTTCTACCACCACAGCCAGGTCTGTGAAGGGCACGCAAAGAATGATCTGCCGCTGCGGCCTCACCCCTGCAGACGAGGCTTGCAGGGCTGGACGAAACTCGCGCAGAAACTGGCGAGCCTCAGCCTGAGTCTTGTGCATTTTCCAGTTGCCGGCAATGAGGATGGGGCGCAAGATGGATCCTCCCTAAGCGACACAACGATGTAGTCAATCGCCGGGATCCCAAGCCTGGGGGAGCCCGAGCTTTTTTCGTATGTCACAGTGTATCAGCAAGAGGTTTCAGAAGAGGGCGAGGGAGGTTGTTGACACCGCTCCTCCAAGCTGGCCGCAAGGGCAGCTAGGCAGTCTTGGAGGGGGGATCCCTGCTCTAGGTGCCAGACGGCAACGGCATAGGCCTCGGGGTGAGCTTGCAACAAGGCCCGGCTCTGGCGCAGAAAGCGGTTGATGTAGGCCCTCATTTGAGCCGCAGAGGTCAAGGGCTGGGCTGCTGAGATCCCTGCCAGCAACTTGGCCAACTGTTGTCTATCCTCCTCATCTCCCACCACTTGGCCATATTGGAGAGACTCCGCGGCAGCCCCTGCCATCCAAAACAGGCCGTAGCGCTCTAGATCTGCCCAGGGGATGCCCCCCTGGGCTTCCCAGGTGCGCATGGGGGCTTGATCCAGCTCCACCCCGCCGTAGCCCGGGATCCCCCGTCGGAAAGCCTGCCAGGGGCCCAGCACGTAGCCGCGCAAGGGGATCCCTAGCAGGTGGGCCACCACAATGTGTCCTGCCTCGTGGCGGATGACCCGCCGCCGATAGGCTGGAGAAGCCCAATCCAGCAGCGCGCCCAGCAACCCCGACAGCCGCCCCCCAAAGGCCACCTGCTCGACAATCACCAACCCCACCATCCCAGCCAAAGGCAGAGCCAACCGCGGCCCCAGGGCCGCCGACACCACCAAGGCGGCCACGATCCAAGCTGCGCGGGTGATTCCAGCCTCTGACATAAGGTTTCTATGCCTTCACCTCCGGTCCTAGCTCGAGCGCCAGCAGCTCGTCGGCCAACTCCAGAAACGCCTCCCGATCCAGATAGGAAACATCTCCCACCCACTCCCCTAGCTTGACCACGTAGACTTCGCTCAAGGTCGGTCGGCGCCGCAGATCGCGCGAATAGGCCTTCACCAGCGCCAGCACCGATTGCTTTTTAACAATTCGCCGGTAGCGGGGATCGTCCCTGGCCCGCACTCGGTAGAGGACTCCTGTTTCATCGCCAATTTCCATCTCAAACTGGCGCTCGCGCACTTCTTCGATATAGAGTTGCCCATCTTCACCCACCTTTTCCCGCTCTTCCACCACCACCTCGTAGCGGCGGGTGCTCAACACCTGCCCGAAAAACAGTCCTCCGTACGGGATCTCGCGAAAGGCTAGCTGCCGGCGGGAGATGGTGTACAGCGGCCCCCACAGAAAGGGATAGAGCAACGAGAGAAACCCCGCCAGAAAGGAGACCGCCCCCAGGAAGGATCCCTCGCCAAAAGCGCGAGACAGCACCAGCAGTGCTACGCCCACCAAAATGGCTGTAATGATCCGGCCTACGCTGTTGAGGGCATCGCTCCAGTAGGCTAGGTACTGAATCCGGGTGGGCAGCAGGGGAATGACCGACTCGCACTCTTCTGGGGTGAGCTCCAACAACATGCCCTAGGATCCTCAAAACAACCAGGCCCACCCTTCTCCCTGATGAGGGTGAACTAGACCCCATCTTAGAATGAGGCAGAGATGCCTTGCTGCTCAATTTGCCCTTGCCACTCCCCCTAGGCGCCGTCGACATTCACAATGCCCGGATCCCAGGTTTCTTCGACCATCAGACAGCAGGTGGCCCAGTTGGACGAGGGATCTCGGCGGGACAAGGCGTGGCTGGGAGATGCGGTGCTGAGCCTCTTTGCCCGCCAGTGGCTGCTCGGCCCGCCGCCCGACTGGCAGGTGCCTTCCCCTCCCGGCTGCGATCTTAGCCGCGCCGAACTCTTCACCTGGCTCACCTCCAACCAATTTTTGTCGGCTCTCCGGGACCCTACCCATCTGGAAGCAGAAATCGGCCTCATCTACGAAAGAGAGGGTCTCCAGGCCGCCTTTGCCTACATTCAGGAACAGCTACTGCCCTTGTTCGTGAGACAGGTACACAACCGCGCCAAAACCCTGCGCGGCAAACGGCGCTAGAGTCTTACTCCCACAGCCGCCGGATGGGAGAGCGGTGCAAAAGGCGGTGAGTTTCCGCCAACAACTCTGGGATCGGCAGGTGCTCCGGACAGCGGGGCAGACAGTCGCCGCACTCGCTGCAGCGGTCGGCAGGCACTCCTGGAAACCAGTGCCCCGCCTGGCCAAACATGTTGTAGCGGTACTGGGCAAACTCGGTCATCTCATGGGCAAGGGCCAAGTTGCGCAGCCGCAGCACCTCTGGGATGTGGATCCCTTCTGGGCAGGGCAAGCAGGCATAGCACTGGCTACAGCGACTGGATCCCAGGCGTTCTTGCTCTGCTTGGCGCAGCCGCTCCTGCACCTCGAGGCCCTCTGTCCACCAACGCTCGGGATCCCGCAGGGCTGCCAGGGCTGTCTGCAGCTCGCTGGGATGGGTAACGCCCAGACTAAGGGTATGGATACGGGGATCCGCCAGCAAAAAGCGGTAGGCAAACTCCAAGGGGCTAAAGGGCGCACAGCTCTCCTGCAGGCGCTGGGGCGGGCGGTAGAGCATCCCCCCCTTGTCGGCGGGGGAGATGATGAACACCCCCATATCCTGCTGGGCCGCCGCCTCCAGGGCCGCGGCATTGCGCTGCTGGAAAAAGTGGTAGTGCAAATTCACAAAGTCAAACTGGCCCGTCTGGATGGCCTGCAGGATTAGCTCCAGAGCTCCATGGGTGGAAAAGCCGATGTAGCGCACCAGGCCCTCCTGCTGCGCCTGCCTAAGGAGCGGCAAGCCCTCCTGCAGTACCCACTCCAGGTGTTCGGGTAGGTTGATGCCGTGGAAGGCAAACTGGTCCAAATACTCCACCCGCAGCCGCTGCAGGGATCCCTCCAGCCGTTCCCGCAGCCTCTCGCCAGGCGTGAGCTTGGTGGTTAGGATCAAGCGCTGCCGCGGCACCGCCAGACTCTGCAAGATTTCCCCCAAAAGCACCTCGGCCTGGCCGTAGGCCTGCGCCGTTTCCAGGTGGTTGATCCCTGCTTCTAGCGCCGCTGCCACCGTGGCCTGGGCCTGCTCCGGCGGCACGTGGACCAGCCGCATGCTGCCCAGGGAAAAAGCCGACATGAGCTGCTGCGTGCGCCCAAAGCGGCGGTAGAGCATTGGGGAGCTCCCCCCGCTTTCCGGCTCAGCTGGGCGATGTGGGCTCAGCATCGACTTCCTCGGCGATGGACACCCCCCAACTTTACCAGAAAGCGCCGTAAAGCCCCGCCCTTTAGGGGGGGGATAAAGGACTCCGTCCCGCTACGCGATAAGGCGCCGCATGTTGTTTTATCATACTGAGCCTGTGATAAAATGGCGGTATGAGAGTCATAGAAGCCAAGCTAAAGGGCACACAGGAGCAGTACCAGGCTTTAGATGAAGCCATCCGTACCGCGCAGTTTGTCCGCAACAAGTGCCTGCGGTACTGGATGGACAACAGGGGCGTTGGCAGGAACGACCTCTACGCCTACTGCAAAATCTTGGCTCAAGAGTTCGATTTTGCTAGGAAGTTGAACTCAATGGCCAGGCAGGCGAGTGCGGAACGAGCTTGGGCTTCTATCTCTCGGTTCTATGCCAATTGCAAGAACAAGGCGGCGAAGAAAGGCTATCCCAAGTTCAAGAAGCACTGCCGCTCCCTAGAGTACAAGGTGTCGGGCTGGAAGCTGTCGGGGGATGGGATGTCTATCCCCTTCACCGACGGCAACCAGGCCGGCACCTTTGCCCTGTACTGCAACGGTGAGGCCAGGCGTCTTATCCTCGGCTCCAAGATCAACCGCGTGCGGGTGATACGCAGGGCAGACGGGTACTATGCCCAGTTCTGCTTGGACGTAGAGCGCAAGGAGCAAGGGCAGTACACAGGTAATATTATCGGCATTGACTTGGGGTTAAGGCACTTCTACACCGACCAGAACGGAAACACGGTTGATTGTCCCAAGTTTTTGAGGCGTAGCGAGCGTAGGTTAAAGCAACACCAACGCAGGTTGAGTAGGAAGTTCAAGAAGGGGGTCGAGCAGCAGTCCAAGAACTATCACAAGCAAAGGAAGAGGCTAGGCAAGGTTCACCTGAAAGTCCAGCGCCAGCGTAGAGACTGGGCAATCAAGCTTGCCCGGTGCGTAGTGGCGTCTAACGACGTCGTGGTGTATGAAGACTTGCAGGTGAAGAGCTTGGTCAAGAACCATCATCTTGCCAAAGCTATCCACGATGCCAGTTGGTCTCAGTTCACTCGGTGGCTGGACTACTACGGGAAGGTCTGGGGCAAGGTGGTTGTGGCAGTACCGCCGCAATATACCACCCAGGACTGTAGCCGCTGTGGGTATAGGGTAACCAAGACCCTATCCACAAGAACCCACAGCTGCCCCAGGTGCAAGCTTGAGTTGGACAGAGACCAAAATGCGGCCCTGAACATTTTATTTTGATTAAGGGGCTCAACCTCTTGGGGATAGCATGGCAAAACGGTACCTTAGGGCATAAGGGAACCGCCTCGCATTCGCGTCAGCGGCGCGGAGCGCTTGAGGGAACGCTTGGGGAGAGTGGCACCTCTGCTGTTGAGGGGCGACCTGAGACAGTAAGTGCGCTCGTGGAACCAAGAACAAGAATCCCCGGCCTTTAGGCCGGGGAGGATGTCAACCCAAGGCCTCTCTAAAAAACGCCACCGCCTCTGCCAGCACCTCCAGGAAGCGATCCACCTCGGCCAAGGTGTTGTAGAGGTAAACACTGGCCCGCGCTGTCGACTGCACCTGCAAGTGGCGGTGTAGCGGCTGGGTGCAGTGGTGGCCAGCCCGGATGGCGATCCCCTGCTCATCCAGCAGTGTGGATAGATCGTGGGGGTGAATGCCCTCCACCGCAAAGCTGACCAGCCCTGCCCGGCGCGCCGGATCCTTGGGACCATAGACTGTAATGCCTGGAATGCGCTGGATCCCTTCCAGGAGGCGAGCGGTTAGCTTTTGCTCATGGGCATGCACGCGCTCTAGCCCAATCTGGCTTAAGTAGTCGACGGCTGCCCCCAAACCCACCGCTTGGGCAATGGCCGGTGTGCCTGCCTCAAACTTGTGGGGGATATCGGCATAGGTGGCGTGATCCCAGTACACATCGGCAATCATCTCGCCCCCACCCAAAAAGGGCGGCATGGCCCGCAGCAGCTCCCGCTTGCCGTAGAGCACCCCGATCCCAGTGGGACCGCACATCTTATGGCCAGAAAAGGCCAGCCAATCGCAATCCAGGGCCTGCACATCCACTGGCATGTGGGGCACACTTTGACAGGCATCCAGAAGCACCTTAGCCCCATAGTGATGGGCTAGCCCAATCATCTCCTGAACAGGGTTAATGGATCCCAGCATGTTGGAGACGTGGGTCACCGCCACCAGACGGGTGCGATTGCCGAGTAAAGAGCGGTAGTGCTCCAGATCCAACTCACCCTCGGCGGTGATGCGGATGAACTTGAGGCAGGCCCCCGTCTTTTGAGCCACGAATTGCCAGGGGATTAGGTTGCTGTGGTGCTCCATCACCGACAGGATGATCTCATCCCCCCGCTCTAAGGTGCTCATGCCCCAACTGTAGGCCACCAAGTTAATGGCTTCGCTGGCGTTGCGGGTGTAGATGATCTCCTGCGGGGAAGGTGCATTGACAAAACGGGCAATCTTCTCCCGCGCCCCCTCGTAGGCCTCCGTGGCTTCGTTGCCCAGGGTATGCACCCCCCGGTGTACGTTGGCGTTGCTGTGGCGGTAGTAGTGATCCATCGCCTGCAAAACCGCCAGCGGCTTCTGAGAAGTGGCCGCGTTGTCAAAGTAGATGAGCGGCTGGCCGTTGATCTGGCGCTGCAGGATTGGAAAATCCAACCGCACCTGGGCAGCTAGGTCGGCAGCGGCGTCAAAAGCCTGTTCCAGCTTGGGAGAAGAAAGAGGGGATACCGCCATACTCTGCGCAGAAGCCTACCTCCCTCAGTATGGCATTGCTCTGGCCAGCCGCCCCGAAAACTCTCCCTTGCTGGCAGAAGAGAGTTGTCACGGACTGTAATTTGATGTTAAGTTTGTTTACATCCAGTTACAAGGCATTACCCATGCAACCCTCTCCTAGGATCCCTTCCCGCCTCGACTCCGCTTCTGTGGCCCAATACTACGACACCACCAACGACTGGCTCCCGGGCTGGACAGAGCAGGCGGAGCGTTGGAATGGTCGCCTAGCCATGGTGGGTTTGGTGATTAGCGTTGCTACAGAGGCGCTGGTGGGCCACAGTGTTTTCGCCACCACTCTCGCCCAGTGGCTGGGACTGCAATAGTTCAGTACGCCAGCACCAGGTCGGGCGTCTTGCCTAGGTCTAGGGACTTGCCCAAGCGGTTGACTTTTTGACTTAACGGAACAGGCCGATGAGACTCGACAATCCCTTCCTTCCCTACATTGCCGTTATGGTGAGCGGGCTGGTGGCGGCTGTTGTCCTCGGTTCAATAGCTTTCTTCAACTCCAAGCGCCCTGCGGGCTGGGAGGGTGCTGCTCGTCCGCGATACGTGCCTCAGTACGAGGCTCCGCCCACGTGGGAAATTGGCTGGACTGAGCAAGCTGAGCGGTGGAACGGGCGTTTGGCCATGCTGGGATTTGCCATCAGCATTGCAGTGGAAGCCCTGGTAGGCCACAGCGTGCTGGCTTCTGTCCTAGGGCTGCGCTGAGCTGGCTTCAACAGGAAATCTCTCAGGGTGGCCTGAGAAGTCAGGGCTTTCGCTGGCCAAACGGGGGTTGGGGCAGATCCTTGCTAAGGAGTTTGGGACTCTACCCCAACCCTTTGTTTTTCTGCAACTTGAGGATCTGGGCCACCACCCCCAGGGTTTCTTCGTAAAGATAGTCGGGGCCAGGCCGCTGCAACTCGGCAGCCAGGAGCGTTTCTAGAGAATCGTGCTCCAGGGGGGTTACCTGGCGAACCACGCATCTCTGGGCACCTCCCATGGCCTCCATACGCATGCATCCCGTGGTTTCCGAACAGAGCACGGTGCAGGCGTCAACTTCCTGGTTGCTGGAGGTGAGGCGCAGCCCGATGAGATCCCCCGGCTGGCTCATTTCGGAAGCCAAAGGTACGGCAGCCAATTCTGCCCTCACCTCGCCCCCTGTTTGGGTTTGGAAGCGGATGCGGTCAATCTCATAGTCATGTTCCTGAGTCTGGGCTCGCTCAGTGGGCGTCCACCCTAGCCGGCTGGCTAGCCAGCCCAAGAAAAGGAGAGCCTGGCAGGGATTGCCGGCTTTGTAGTCAATCGTTACCTGATCTATCCAGTACAGCGACTCCCGCCGGTCGGGGGGATCGAAGGCTTGGGCAGTAAGCTCCTGCCAGGGCAGCAGCCGGCGCCAGTTGAGATCCCCGCAGTGGTGCCCCTCGCTGATGAGGAGATGAATTTCCTGCAGGTCTTCTTCTGGGTTGACAAAGCCCCGCGAGTCGACGATGACGCGGTTGCTCAGGGTTACCAGCTTTTGAAACAACAAGCTATTCAAGTCTAAGTTCCCTTGCCACCACAAGAAGGTGGGCAGGTTGGGGATCAACAGCGAGGCGACGGTACTGCAAGCGCGCACAAGAGCCGCTTCCGGCGCCTTCAGGGTGATGTACTCGCAACACACCAGTGAGCTGCGCTGCTCGCGGGTCACCGGGCAATAGGCCGCCACCTGGGCCTCGATGGCGTCGTCTGTGGCTCCCTCCCGTTTGGCCCTTAGGTCGATGACGCGGCAGGGGTTCTGGCTGGCAATCGCTTCGACGGTGGGGGAAGGCAGCAGCAGGGCATCGTCTAGCGACTCATACACCACCAAGGTAAAGGTGGCAGCCCGGGCAGCAACGCTCTCTTCCTTAGAGGACCAGATCTTGGTTAGCTCCTGCTCGATCTCCTCAAGGGAGACGTCTTTTGGGGCTTGCAGAGGCAGGACAGCAGCAGGCTGATCCATGGTCTCCTCCGGCAGTAGGCTCTTGCTCGATCCTAGACAGATAGGCCGGCTGCTCTGGAGGAGCTTAAGGTGAGGTACAGATTGGCCGGCTCCAGCCCTCGCACCCCATCCAGGCAACAGCAGGCTTAGGCGGGCCGGGGCTGGATGCTCAGCTCCAGGGGTCGACCGGGATCCCCTACCAAAACCAAGCCGCGGCCATTGGCATGCAGATGACGCACAATCCAGTACAGGGTCTCAACGCGTTCCGGGCAGCCCAGTTTTTCCGCCAACTGGGGCAAGGTCAGGGATCCCTTTTGCTCTCGCATCACCTCCAGCACCTGACGCTGGAGCTGCAGGACAGCGCTGGCTGCTTTCTTGCCCGCTTCCACCCCCGGCTGGTGGTAGGCGTTGACCTGGATGAGAGAGGCGTAGAGGCCCACTGCCCGTTCGTAGAGAGCAATCAGGGCTCCCACGGAGCGGGCATCCACCCGCGGCAGGGTTACGGTAATGGAGTCGCGCCCGTTTTCGTAGAGGGCTTGGCGGGTGCCCTGCAGCAGGCCGTCTAGGTAGTCGCCACTGGTTACCTCGGGCTCTACAAAGGGGGAAGGGATCCCGGGCTCGCGATCCTGGAGCACCTCGATGAAGGTCACAAAGAAGTTGTTGAGACCATCCCGCAGCTGCTGCACGTAGGCGTGCTGATCCGTGGTGCCCTTGTTGCCGTAGACGGTTAAGCCCTGCTCCACCAGGTTGCCCTTTAGGTCGTGGGACTTGCCCAGAGATTCCATCACCAACTGCTGTAGGTAGCGGCTAAACAGCGCCAGGCGGTCTTTGTAGGGTAAAACCACCATATCCTTGCGCCCCCGCCCCTCGCCGACGATGTACCAGGCCATGGCCAAGAGGGCAGCGGGGTTGCGCTCCAGATGGGGTACGCGGGTGGCCTCGTCCATGGTGGCGGCTCCGGCCAGCAAAGCCCGGATATCGATCCCCTGCAGCGCCGCCGGCAACAGGCCTACCGCCGAGGTTTCTGACGTGCGCCCCCCCACCCAGTCGAAGATGGGAAAAATTGCCAGCCACCCCTCCTGCCGTGCCTGCTGCTCCAATGGGCTGCCGGGGCCAGTGATGGCTACGGCATGGCTGGCAAAGGGGATCCCGGCCTTCTGGTAGGCCAGCGCCACCTCCACCAAGGCGTTGCGCGACTCGGGCGTGTTGCCGGATTTGGAGGCAACAATTACTAGGGTTTGTCCCAGTTTGTCCGCCAGCCGTCCCAGCACGTGATCAAACCCGTCGGGATCCGTGTTGTCGATGAAGTGGATGTTCAAGGGCGGCTGCAGCGGAGCCAGGGCCTCGGCCACAAACTGCGGCCCCAGCGCCGATCCGCCAATGCCAATCCAGAGCAGCTCGGTGAAACATCCTCCCCCACTAGCCGGGATTGTGCCGCGGTGGATCTTTTCTGCAAAGCTCTCCACCTGTTCAATACACTCCCGAATTGCCTGCCGGATCTCCGGCGTGGGGGCCAGCTCTGGCGACCGCAGCCAGTAGTGGCCCACCTGGCGGCCTTCGTCGGGGTTGGCGATGGCCCCGGCTTCTAGGGCCTGCATCTGGGCAAAGGCCTGGGCAAAGAGAGGCCGCAGCGCCTCCACTTGGGCAGGGGTAAAGCGGATGCGGCTGATATCCACAAAAATTTCCAGCTCGGGGTGGTAGTAGAGCCACTCGCAGTAGCGCTGCCAGAGTTGGAGGCTGTCCATGGGATCCCTGCTGCCAAAGCCGTAACCAGCTTACCAAAGCCTCCCCGCTGGGAGGTGCCGCCGGCGAGATAGACCCCTCTGCCAAGAAGCCGATAGAATTCGAGGCACGGGTTGTTGCAATGCTGGCCTAAACGGTGCAGGCCCAGGCCTCCTCCCATGCCCCTAGAGTGTGACCGGCAGTGGATGGAACGCTGCCTCCTTTTGGCTCGCTCCACACCACAGCGCCCCTCCCCTAACCCGCGGGTAGCCTGCGTTATTGTCCGGGGGGATCAGGTGGTGGGGGAAGGCGTTCATCCGGGAGCCGGCCAGCCCCATGCCGAGGTGTTGGCCTTGCAGCAGGCGGGATCCCTGGCCAAGGGCGCTACCCTCTACGTCAACTTAGAGCCCTGTAACCACTACGGGCGCACTCCTCCCTGTACTGAGGCCATCCTGGCTGCCGGGATCCGGCGGGTGGTGGTGGGGATGCAGGATCCCAACCCGCTGGTGGCCGGCAAAGGGATCCGCCGCCTGCAGGAGGCCGGGGTCGAGGTAACCGTAGGGGTGCTGGAGCGGGAGTGCCAAGAGCTCAACGAGGGCTTTGCCTTTGCCATTGTGCGGAAGCAGTGCTTTGGCCTGCTCAAATACGCCATGACCCTGGACGGCAAGAGCGCTGCCGTCACCGGCCACAGCCAGTGGATTAGCAACCCCCTGGCGCGAGAGTGGGTTCACCGCCAGCGGGCCTGGCACGACGCGGTTATCGTGGGATCCAAAACCGTCTGGCACGACAACCCCCGCCTGACCTGCCGCCTGCCGGATTTTCAAGGATCCCAGCCCCTGCGGGTGGTTCTCAGCCGCTCCCTAAACCTACCCCCTGTGGCCCACCTCTGGCAGGTGGAGGAAGCGCCAACTTTGGTGATGACAGAAGCCACCGAGACCCATCCCCTCTGGCGATCCCTGGCCCAGCAAGGGGTGGAGCTGCTGCACCTGGATCAAGTAACCCCGGCTCGAGCAGCGCAGGTTCTCTTTGAGCGAGGCTGTCTGAGCGCCCTCTGGGAATGCGGCGGCACCCTGGCCTGGGCTGCCCTCAAGGATGGGGCCATCCAGAAGGTGGCTGCCTTCATTGCTCCCAAGCTCCTGGGGGGGGCCAACGCACCAACCCCGGTAGCAGGCGAAGGGATCCCTGACGTAAACCAGAGCTGGCAACTGCTGGAGCCGCAACTGCAGACCTTGGGAGACAACTGGCTCATTAGCGGAAAGCTTGCCCCCTCCCCCCCTACCCGCTGAGACAATTGTTTTTGAGACAATTGTTTTAGCGACTCCGGGGAATTCGGCTTACCAGAAAGCGCCGTAAGGCCCTGCCCTTTAGGGCAGGGATAAAGGACTCCGTCCCGCTACGCGATAAGGCGCCGCATGTTGTTTTATCGTATTGAGCCCGTGATAAAATGGTAGCATGAGAGT
>Ga0197142_1001291_pt1 | contig 23073 bp, 21 predicted proteins | sample GBS60_MetaG_FD_148614 | JGI IMG/M metagenome (GOLD analysis project Ga0197142, IMG submission 148614) | Sediment microbial communities from Great Boiling Springs, Gerlach, Nevada, United States - GBS 60_MetaG | ecosystem: Environmental > Aquatic > Thermal springs > Hot (42-90C) > Sediment... | reverse complement strand
TACCAGCGTCTCCCAGGAAGGAGGTCATTGGTTGTTCTGCATGGAAGGCACCCATCCGCGAAAAACGTTACGTTTATGGTGCGCACCAGGGTAAGAAGGATTGCCCCGCTATGAAGGGGTTTGAAACAATATGACAAAGTGGACAAGTAAACCCAGAGCAAAGGAAAGTAAGAAGGATTGCCCCGCTATGAAGGGGTTTGAAACAAGACCAAAACCTATACCTACCAGAAAACTTATAAGGTAAGAAGGATTGCCCCGCTATGAAGGGGTTTGAAACTTTTAGGAAAGGGAAGATAAAGAAGACAAAAAACGTAAGAAGGATTGCCCCGCTATGAAGGGGTTTGAAACAAGAGCCAAATTGCAACATCATCATGCGGGGATTTAGGTAAGAAGGATTGCCCCGCTATGAAGGGGTTTGAAACACATCATCATGCGGGGATTTAGAGTCTTGTACTAGTAAGAAGGATTGCCCCGCTATGAAGGGGTTTGAAACATTTCGGTTCTGTTGCTTGTGCTCTCTCCTTTTTTGGTAAGAAGGATTGCCCCGCTATGAAGGGGTTTGAAACTACTACAACAGAAAAGTCTACAACAGAAAAGTGAATAGTAAGAAGGATTGCCCCGCTATGAAGGGGTTTGAAACTATTAACGCTACCAGGGGCGCCCAAAGACGCCGGGTGTAAGAAGGATTGCCCCGCTATGAAGGGGTTTGAAACTCCGACATGACTTTACCTCCTCTTGGTTTTAGGAACTGTAAGAAGGATTGCCCCGCTATGAAGGGGTTTGAAACAAGATAACAACATAACAACACAGAACCTCCTTCCGATAGTAAGAAGGATTGCCCCGCTATGAAGGGGTTTGAAACAGGACAAAGCTACTTCATCCCAAAGTCCCGCTTGGTGTAAGAAGGATTGCCCCGCTATGAAGGGGTTTGAAACAAAAACTCCCTCACTTCTTTCTGGGAAAAGAAAAAGCCGTAAGAAGGATTGCCCCGCTATGAAGGGGTTTGAAACGAACGCTAACCGGGTCCTGGCCATCGGCATCGAGCACGTAAGAAGGATTGCCCCGCTATGAAGGGGTTTGAAACCCTCCCAGTAACGGACCACCACTTCCCGTGCTTGTGTAAGAAGGATTGCCCCGCTATGAAGGGGTTTGAAACAAAAGAAAGCAACACAGAACCTCCTTCCGATACTTTGTAAGAAGGATTGCCCCGCTATGAAGGGGTTTGAAACAATGGGTGTCGGACCGGGGGCCGAAGGATTGCGGGCGTAAGAAGGATTGCCCCGCTATGAAGGGGTTTGAAACCAGGAGAACCTTCGTATCGTTCTGCCGTCTGTGATGGGTGTAAGAAGGATTGCCCCGCTATGAAGGGGTTTGAAACATGCACTGGGCATACTTACGATAAAGCTCAGCAGCGGTAAGAAGGATTGCCCCGCTATGAAGGGGTTTGAAACAATCATATCCAACTCGGATAGTCGCTCAACGGCCATGTAAGAAGGATTGCCCCGCTATGAAGGGGTTTGAAACCCATGATGGTACCTCCTCTGGTTTTTAGGAACTAGTAAGAAGGATTGCCCCGCTATGAAGGGGTTTGAAACTAGGATCGTGCCATGACCGGGATGAGACGCTCCAGTAAGAAGGATTGCCCCGCTATGAAGGGGTTTGAAACATCGATGACAATACCACCGCCGAGGTGATCGGATGGGGTAAGAAGGATTGCCCCGCTATGAAGGGGTTTGAAACTAATGTGAACGTGCAGCGCAATGCCGCCTACCAGCACGGTAAGAAGGATTGCCCCGCTATGAAGGGGTTTGAAACATGGATAACAAACGCCAAGACGGCGGTTGTGGACATAGTAAGAAGGATTGCCCCGCTATGAAGGGGTTTGAAACTTAGTCTGGGAGATGCTCTACTTCTTTGGAGAGTATGTAAGAAGGATTGCCCCGCTATGAAGGGGTTTGAAACCGTCGATTAAAGCCTTAAGACGACCGCGAACAGAATAGGTAAGAAGGATTGCCCCGCTATGAAGGGGTTTGAAACGAGTTAGCAATGTCTGTCTCTTTTCCTCCGCTTACGTAAGAAGGAATGCCCCGCTATGAAGGGGTTTGAAACACCAACCCAACAAACTCTGACATGTTCTTGAGTCGTTGGTAAGAAGGATTGCCCCGCTATGAAGGGGTTTGAAACACCAACCCAACAAACTCTGACATGTTCTTGAGTCGTTGGTAAGAAGGATTGCCCCGCTATGAAGGGGTTTGACCCCCCTAGCCCCCCTGCTTGCGGGGGGGTGGGGGGGTGGGGGTTGAGGGCGGTTAGCCCCTTGAGCACCGTAGAGCCGTCAACCTCGCCCCCCTCGCTTGCGGGGGGGCAGGGCGTGGCTTACGGCCGCTCAACAAACCTTACCGATGTAAATCAGGCAAATTGAGCGTCAGTGGACTGTGATCGATCAACGGCCGGAGTGGAGTAACCGAGACATAACCGGCGCGCACGGCGCCGTCGTCGGTGTCGATGGCGAAATCGGGGATTCGTTCGCGGACAAATCGGAACGTGATCTGTGCCCGTTCAGCAGGACCGGTGGGGTTGAGTTCAAGATCAAGATAGTGACCGAAGAAAAACTCCGAGAGCCGGGTTTGGCGAAAGCCGCGTAACTCGCTCGGGGAAGCGACATGGGGAACATTCACGTTAAGAACCAGTGGCCCCTGCCCACGAATCTGTTCGAGCAATGGAAAGAGCCGTTCTGCTGCATAAGCTGCGGTTGCCCATGGCATCGGCGCCGGCCCCAGGTATTGTAACGAGACAGCCATCGCCGGTAAGCCCCACAAGGCGCCGATCATCGCTGCCCCAACGGTACCGCTTAGCATCACGTTACTGCCCCCGTTCAGTCCTCGATTGATACCGGAAACCACCGCATCAATTGGCGGTAATAGACCGCTCAACATTGCAATCGTCACGCACCCGACCGGTGATCCGTTATGGGCAAAGGCTAGAATGCCTTCAAGTTCGGCAGGTGGAATGATAGCCCGCAATTCACGGTTGATCTGTGGTGGGAGTGCCATACTCATTGCGCTCTGTTCTTCCGCCGGAGCAACGACGCTCACCTGGGCGCCAGCCGCACGCATGGCTTTTGCGAGCGCCCATAATCCCGGACTATCAATTCCATCATCATTGGTAACTAACACGTGCATAACGTTTGACTCCAAATAATTGTGTTTCTTTGCTGTACGCACTGTGTTGCGCAGAGCAGTTGATAGCTGCACGGCAAACTGCCGGTGCAGGTGGAAACTTGTCCCTGCCTGGCGTATAGAGTCAGCACGGGCAGGGCGGGTCGTGAACCCCCGTTCCCACAGTTCAGCATATCATGCCGCGCTATGCTGAGCAATTGCTGCTATGACCACGTTTCTGGCTGATTTTAGTACGCCGAGGAATGTTCAGAGATGTTCGTGTCGTCGATTCTGATGTTGGCGGCATGACATAAAGGGGCAGGGCGCCGCCTTGCCCCTATGATTTACGATTGCTGAATGACATGGATGATACGCAATTGTTGCCCAAACACGATCTCGCACGAGGGGAACCGTCTCATTCGTAACATTTGTCGGGGAGGCAGAACGCTTGATCGTTGTCTCCCCCCTCCTCTTGCCGAATTTTTTCAGACATGTCTCTGCTACCTACCCCGACAATGCAGTATCTCAGGTTGCGCTATGTTGGGCAATTGCTGCTTCGACGATTTCGCGGGTAACTTCGTTGAGGCCACGGGCCTTTGCAGCCTGTTCGGCAGCGGCACGCAGGGTACGGCTAGCACTAATGCGGGCAAGGTAGGGTATTGCCTCCAGCGCCGTGTTCAAGCGATCAGTAGCCTCTTTCGTCCAGGGCATGGTTTCAGCAGTGGTTGGTTTTGGCTGAGCGCCGCCAGCGTTAACCGGCTCCACCGGCAGAAAGTTAATGACCGTCTCGTAAAAGCGATTCACCAGCTCTTGCATAATGTTAGCGGCACCAGCATAACCCATAAATGGCGTACCGGTAGTACGACGAACGACTGGACCAGGGAACGTTGCCGGAATAAAGTGAGTTCCGCGCGCATTTGCCTCTGCCAGATAAATCTTCTCGTTGATACTGCCGAATACGAAGGCCGGTGCTCTGGCGTGTAGCCGTTTTCTAATCTCGATATTATCAGGCTCATCTTCGAGGCGTGGTCGGCCTGACACCCAGGCAATCTTCATCCCCAGTTCATCACCGAGGAAGCTCCGCAGACCATCTGCATAACTGCGGGCTGCGACAATGGCACAGTCAACCGTTGCGAACCAGTCGCTCTGTGGGCCTCGCCACAAATCCCAGACTGGCTGTAGGGTCGTGCGCTTCTCGCGTTCGATAAAAGACTCAACCTGATTCGGGTCGATGGCAAGGAGTTGGCCCAATTCACGCAAGAAAGCAGTTGTGCCAAACACACCGAACGGCGCGAAGAGGTATGGACGGCCTAGGTCTTCGGCCAGACCACGTCCAAATTCGCGATACATCACGACATTGACTGCTGCTTCGGCGAGTTTGGGTGTGGTTGCAATACTGGCTTCATAAGGGTAAACGAGATTAATCTCGGCGCCAATCCCGGTAATCAACCGTTTGAGTTCGTAGAGGTCACTGGGGGCGTTAAAGCAACCAAGCGTTGGCCCGATAATGTTCACGGTGCGCGGTCGTGGTTGGGTGTGTGGAGCGACATACGGCTTGCCGTACTGCTCCCAGGCAAAGCGTAATGCCCGCTCGCGGCCAGTCCACTCGTCCTGTTCGAGAGACTGGCTCCAGAAAAAGCGGGCATTGGGATCGATCTGAGCAACGAGTTGGGCGTGATCGGCGCTGATCATCTCGCTTTCAGCAGTTGAGATGACCAGTAAATGCTTGCCTTCTACCATGCCCATCGTGCGCAAATCGTCGATAGTACGGATCAGCGCCTTTGCCGTACCGTTGATCACATCCTCTTCACGGATGGAGGTTGGTGTCAGGTTGGCCATGTGCGGTAGCGCATCGGTGTAATCGGTCACCGCCATTCCTAGCAGATTGTAGCAGCCGATTGGTGCATCACACACGATATGGACATCGGGGAAGCAGCCAAAGACCCACGAAGCACCCCAGTAGCTGCTGGTGTCAGAAATATCACGGATCAGCGTAATGCTCATTGATGGCCCTCCTGACGATTCTCACCTGCAAAGAACGCCAGCATACGGTCGTAGATGGGCTTACGGTTGAGAAGATCGCGCACAAAGTTGAGTGAAGCGATCATACCACCGGCTAGAAAGAGGGGTCGTACACTGAGAATATTGGTATAATACACGGCTGGTATGCCCTTCTCTTTGGCGTAGGCGGCCAGCGTGGTGGTACCGATCACGAGATCGAACGTCCAGTGCTCCATGGCTGCTTTATCGTCTTCCAAGGTTTTACGGTAGATCACAGCCTGCGTGCCATGGGCTTTCAACCAGGCTTCATCGGCAGCGGTTAGCGCACTCGGCCCGATACTCGTACTCACGTAAGGAACGTGAGCACCACCTTCGATCAAGAGACGGGCGTAAAGCATTTCGTTGCCTTCATAACCCGACACCAGGATGGTTGCGCCCTGTAACGGTTTGCCGGCGAGGAAGCCACGGGCTGTCGCCTCTTCTTCAGCAGCAACCCGCTCTACCACATCCTCATCGAGGTCGAGTGCTGCGCCGATGGCGCGCAACCAGGCCGCACTCCCCTCAGCACCAATCGGCGCACCACTGATCACAGCGACACCGCGTTCGCGGAGCACGCCGATGGTCTCGCGGTAGAACGGATGTAAAGCCGCGACCGCAGCCGCTCTACCGGCCTGGCGAATTTCGTCAACGTGCCGTCCGGGCAACGTTGTTACGACACGGCCACCCATCTTGCGCACGACGCCGTCGATCAACAACGGATCGGCGGGGAATACTTCCCCGATTAACGCCAGCGTGCCCGGTTCGTGTTCGCCACCGGTATCAATAAATCGCCGCATCACCGCGGCCAGTGCGACATCTTTCGCTTCGGGATGCGAATGGATGGCATACGCCGGCACACGCACCAAAATAACCGGTTTGCCATCGATCTCCTTTGGCAGTAGCTCTTCGGCCAGCCCGGCAGTTTCGGCCACACACAGCGAAATAACCGGTATAAAGGTTGTATTTGCTGCCGTGGCCGCCTCGGCAATCGCGGCATTTGCCGCTTCCTGGACTTTCCCACTCGATAATTCTGCCGTACCCAGCGCGGGCGCAACGATACTCTTCCGCGCCGCGTAAAAATGGGTCACGAAGGTAAGACCGTACAAACAGCCGGTATCGGTGACCATTGCCGGTTGTGCGCCCTCGATCCGCGTTAATACACGCAGTGCGCCAAAGGCCGGACACATTGTTTGCGGATGAAGTTTGCAGGCGCCACCGCGAAATGGTTCGCTAGCAGAATCGGTGCCGGCCGGTGTCAGGGGAATGATCTCGGCCATAAAAACTCCTCTGCCTGGACACAGCCGCTCTGCTGTACTCCAGGATGATTAAAGATGACACGGACATCTGGTATTATACAACAATTTTCTTTCGTAATAGGTAATAGCGTGCGGTACTGAGGGCACAGCAGCGTTGTGGTACTACCCATCCGGCCACGGATCGGCGCTGAACTGGTCATGAACTTCTTGCAGTTGCACATCGGCGTAGCTGGCGTAGAAACTGCGCGTCACTTCCACACTGCGATGACGCAAGATTTGCGAGACTTCGGCCAGAGAAACGCCCTCGTTCAATAGGTGGTAGCCGACAAAGTGGCGAAAGGTGTGTGGCGTAACTTGACGTAATAATTCAGCTTCATCGGTTTTGCCCTCCCAGATCAGGCGGTCGGCGAGCGCATGAGCGGCGCTGGTAACGATTCGCCAGCCGCTGATCCGTGAGAGGCGACTGCCAGCAGTCCGTGGATCGAAGGCGATGAAGAGCGGTTCGGTTGCTGATGGCCAGTGGCGGGCTGCGAGGTAACGATAGAGGGCCTGTTCGGCATGACGACGGATGAAGAGCGTTCCTTCACGCCGTCCCTTCCCGTGCACAATCACACGTGGCAGGATGCGCCGGTCGCGGACAACGTCACCAACATCGAGACTCAAGGCTTCTGAAATTCGTGCTCCGGTCGAGAAGAGCACATGCAGAAGCGCAGCGTTGCGCAGACGGGTCAGCATCTGACGTTCGTGCTCTTCGCCGTGTGGTTTGTCGTAGAAACGCACTAGTCGGCGCAGGTCGGGCGGGGTTGGGGCGACCGGGTCGGGTAGGCGGGGCAAAACCCGACTAACTTCGGGTCGGGCTGCGGCAACCCGAAACGAGATCGCACCTTGCGAGTCGGCCAGGGCCAGAAATCCGAACAACGGACGGACATACGCATGGATGGTGCGTTCAGAGAGGCGTTCACGTTGGTCTGGGTTCTGGGTAGCTGCCCGCTGCGAGAGGTCGTAGCTGCGTTTACGCAGGGTACGGGCATAGGTCACCAGATCGGTGATTTGGAGATCGCCTAAGCGGGTGCGTCCGTTTCGTTCGGCCCAGCGCACAAAAATGCGGAGCGCCGTTTCATAGCTAGCAATGGTTGGGCGGGCGTGGTGTCTTTGTCGCTCACGGGTGCGTTCATCAAGATCGTCGTCATCGTCGTCGCTATCAATCCCGGCGCTCGCCAGGCGTGCCAGCCAGATCGCGCCGGCTTCGGCAATTGGTGTCTCTGGAGTTAATGGCTGTTCGCCCAACTGAACACGTGTCTCTGCTGGTTTCATCTGCCCGACCCTGTATTCAGTGTGTCATAGCATACCCACTGCGACGGCACCGATGATCAGGATACCGGCGATGATCCGATAGTAGCCAAATAGCGTAAAGTTATTCGTCGCGACATAGCGTAAGAGCCAGCCAATACAGCCGTACCCTACAATCATAGCCACCGTCGCGCCGAGCAGGAGGCGGCCCCAGTCGTTACTCTGAATCTGGTCGAGACTGCCGATCAGATCGACCAGTGTCGCTGCGCCAAGAGTTGGGATAGCGAGATAAAATGAAAAGGCTGTGGCCGTTGGTCGGTCGAAGCCGGCCAGTAATCCTCCCACAATTGAAGCGCCTGAGCGTGAGACCCCTGGCACGAGCGCAAATGTTTGGGCAATGCCGACGATAAGGGCGCGGCGATTCGAGACGGTGGCAAAATCGGCGGCAGTTTGGCCGGCTGGTCGATGAGTGTCACGCCGTTCGATCCAGAGGAAGATGATCCCACCAATGATCAGGGTCGTTGCCATTGTCAATGGCGACTCGAACAGAACCCCTTTGATGAAATCGCGGGCCAGCAGGCCGATGGCTGCTGCCGGGATGAAGGCCAGTATGACCCCTAACCAGAGTTTCCGTGCCGTTGCTACCATGATGGGTTCGCCGCGCCCGATCAGCGCGCCTGCCTGGGCCAAGAGATCGCGCCCGTAGAAGATCAAGACTGAGCAGACCGTACCAAACTGGATGGCGATTTCAAAGGTACCGCCGATACTCCCTTGGTAGTTGATGAGTTCACTGACCAATAAGAGGTGTGCGGTCGATGAGATCGGCAGCCATTCGGTAATCCCCTGCACAATACCTAGCAGAACGATTTGCCACCAGTCAGGGTTATCGGGGACGGTCATCAACAGGGTGAACGCCAACAGAACACTGAACCCGATCAATAGCCCTGAACGAGGAAAAGTTAGCGATTGTGCTTGCATTGTAGGTGGTTTCTCCCTAGTTTATAAAGACAATTTTGACTATTACAGTGCTGAGTCCACTGCAAAAACTCACTACGGAGCACACAGAGCGTCTAAGATTTATGAATAAAGGATAACTTTTGGCCATTGGGCGCATGGAAGAAAAATTTCACAACCCTATTTTCAATGAGAGATAACATTATAACATTATCTCTAGTCTCTGTGATCTCCGTGGTCTCTGTGGTGAGAAGATCACCTTTTTGCAGTGAAGTCAGTGTTGCGATCAGCTATGTTTCGCGCATCACCAGCTCGATTGCTGCGGCCATGGCGGCAATTGTGGCGTGGATGTCCTCTTCGCTATGCACAGCCGAGACAAAGCCGCTCCGTCCACGCATCAAATCGACACCGTTTAGATGAAGAGCCATACGCAGCAGGCGCAATAATCGTGGATCGCCACCCCGTTTGAGTGTGGCGAGTGGTAAATTGCGTGGAATCTCACCCGGTACCAGATCGGTTGTCGGATCAACGAAAAGGTGAAAGATGGAACCATCACCGAAGGCAGTCCAACCTCGCAGACGATACGATCTGAAGAGTTCATTTAACATCTGAACCAGCATTGTCCCCCGCCGGGCAGCAATTGCGCCTGGTTCACCGGTCGCGACTGCGCGGAGCATAGCAATACCGGCTGCTGCCGAGAGTGGGTTGGCATTGAACGTACCCTGCTGACGGATTCGGCCACGTGGTCCGCACTCATCATGAGCGAGAAGGTCGAGCAGTTCTGCCCGACCGGCGAGCGCACCACCGGGCAAGCCGCCGGCCACGATCTTCGCCAGACAGACTAGATCGGGAATCACGCCGGCCCGAGCACAGGCGCCGCCTGGTGTTACCCGAAAGCCAGTGACCACCTCATCGGCAATCATGATCACACCGTAACGGTGCGTAAGTTCACGCAAACCGACCAGAAAATCAGCCGGTAGCGGAATGGAGCCGTATGAGGCGCCGGTGGGTTCGAGGATCACAGCCGCGATGTCGTTACGGGTAGCCAGTGTGGCGGCAACCTGATCGAGATCCGTTGGCAAAATGATCAGACTATCCAGCGTTGATGGTAATACACCACGATTGGGGTCATCGGGATCAGCGCCTGGGGCGAGCGCATCGTGCCAGCCATGGAAATGACCGGCGAACCGAATGAGTGTGTTCTTACCGGTGGCTGCCCGGGCAATGCGGAGCGCGAGCGTGGTGGCTTCGCTACCAGAGGCGGTAAAGCGGACACGTTCGGCAGCCGGGATCAGCTCGACGATCAAATCAGCCCATTCCAACTCAAGCCGATGGCTGGCGCCGAGATGGGTCGCTACCGGAGCCTGTTGGGTAATAGCGGCCACGATAGCCGGATGACCGTGTCCGAGTAAGAGTGCCCCGTGGCCGCACCAGTAATCGATCATCCGATTGTCATCAACATCCCACTTATACGGCCCATCAGCACGTTCCATGAAGAGAGGGAACGGATCGGCGTAACGGCCATCGTGGGTTGCGCCGCCTGGAAAACGCTGATAAGCGCGCTCGGCCAGTACCGCCGAACCCGCGAAGCGCTGACGGTATTGCTGTTCAAGTGACATCGTTACATCCCTATACTCAGACGGTAAATCAGAGCCGATGGCAAGCCGTAATCGCGCATTTGTTCCTGGGTTTGCTTGATATCGTAGGCTACCCGCTTGAAAGTCAACGTTTGCCGTTCGGTATCAAAAATTGCGTATGCCGCTCGGGGATCGTGATCCCGTGGTTGCCCGACGCTACCGGGATTGACAAAGTAGCGTGCGTCGTCGGTAAAGTTCAACTGGCTGTCTGCTTCTGGTACAATCCGTTCACATCGCCGGTCATCGCGTGAACAGCGAAACGCGAATTGAACATGGGAATGACCGATAAAGCAGATCGATTCAGTAAACCATTCGAGGTTGGCCAAGGCTTGCGAAGGCATGAGTAAATATTCCCAGACCGGTTCACGGGGGCTGCCATGGGCCAGGTAGCATTGATGGTCGGCGCTACAGGCAGGAGGTAGTGGCAGCAGCCATTCGCGATTGGACGGCTTGAGTTGTAAACCATTCCAGAGATTAGCTCGCCGTGCGTCCGGGTTGAAGTCGTCGAGACTAATCTTACCGAGACAGGCCAGATCGTGATTACCGGTGAGCGTAATCGTTGCATGTTTCCGGATCAGTTCGACGCATTCGTTTGGCGCGGGGCCATACCCTATGGTGTCGCCTAAACACCATAGGGCATCAAATGATCCGGCATCGGCTAACACCGTTTCAAGAGCAACGATATTTGAGTGGACATCGGAAAGAACGACAATTCGCATAGATATATTTTGACGATGCTCGCGGCCAGATCGTATAATTGGCAGCGACCCGGTTGTGAGGAGCGTCACCGTTATGGTTGAACCGTCAGGACACTGCCCATATCTAGGCTTAAAACAAAATCAAGCGATTCGCTTTGCCTCGCCAACGCCGGAACATCGTTGTTATGCAGCCGGACAGGCACAAGAGATTCCGCTGTTTGAACCAGATTATCAGGTTCGCTATTGTCTATCAACCAATCATGTTCGTTGCCCATTATACACGGGGATGCCATTACCTACAACATCACCAACAGCTCTTCAACCGGCAGGGATGTCGCCGGCGGTAGTAAGTTCTCCTCTTCCTTCATCTTCACCGAGTGGTTTACGACTCTGGTTAGCCGGGTTGACACCACGTGATCGGCTGATCTATACCATGCTGCTATCGGTAGCAGTGCTGGCTCTGATCGGGTATGCGTTGGGAGGTGTCGCGTATGTCAGCACAATGCTCAACTCAGCCGGTGCACCCACCGCCGCAATACCGGTTGATGTGACCATTTCATCGTTATCACCGACCAGGGCTGAACCTGAGTCGTTTGCCACAGCATCACCAACGATGATCGCCTCACCAACGCCAACCATTACCCCATCTCCGACGGCGACCCCATACGAGTTAATTCCGGTCACCAATACGCCAACCGTGCCGATCTTTATTCCACCGCCACCGCCGCCACAGTCATTGCCAACGCCAACAGCTACGGTCTTCGTCGAGCTACCCATAGAGCTGCCGACAGAGCTACCAACAGAGTTGCCGACGGAAGTACCGACAGAACTGCCGACGGAAGTACCGACAGAACTGCCGACGGAAGTACCGACAGAACTGCCGACAGAGCTACCAACAGAGTTGCCGACGGAAGTACCGACAGAACTGCCGACAGAGCTACCAACAGAGTTGCCGACGGAAGTACCGACAGAACTGCCGACGGTGCTGCCGACAGAAGAGGTTGTGCTTGAGGCTTCGCCAACTCCAGAGCCGCAGCGTACCGTTGTGCCGTAAGGTGAGAGTAGGTGAAGTTTTTCCTGCCGGGCAGTGGTCGTGGAGGGAAGAGAACAGACTCTATAACGAACCACAGAGAGCACAGAGTGCGAGGTGGAGGGAAGAGAACAGATTCTATAACGAACCACAGAGAGCACAGAGCGCACAGAGTGCGAGGTGGAGGGAAGAGAACAGACTCTATAACGAACCACAGAGAGCACAGAGCGCACAGAGTGCGAGGTGGAGGGAAGAGAACAGACTCTATAACGAACCACAGAGCGCACAGAGAGCACAGAGTGCGAGGTGGAGGGAAGAGAACAGACTCTATAACGAACCACAGAGCGCACAGAGCGCACAGAGCGCACAGAGTGCGAGGTGGAGGGAAGAGAACAGACTCTATAACGAACCACAGAGTGCACAGAGCGCACAGAGCGCACAGAGTGCGAGGTGGAGGGAAGAGAACAGACTCTATAACGAACCACAGAGCGCACAGAGCGCACAGAGTGCGAGGTGGAGGGAATAGAACAGATTCTATAACGAACCACAGAGCGCACAGAGAGCACAGAGTGCGAGGTGGAGGGAATAGAACAGATTCCAGAATGCACCACAGAGCGCACAGAGAACACTGAGCGAGAGGTGGAATGATCGTTTCCGACGGCTGATAGCTGCCACTTTCCTCGCTATCACAAGGAGTGTGAAATGTGCACTAGACGCAATGTTTCGGTACACCCTTACCCTGTTGATGGTGTTGGCTGCGTTACCTGTGCTGTTTCAAGCTGCTTGATCAGTTGATCGGCAATATACAGAATCTGTTGGACGAACGGATGTTTTGGTTGTTCAAGGATCAGCGGTGTACCACGATTAACCGCAGTTACCACTGGTTGCCCACCGCTCATTACGTGAAAGTTAACCTTGCGCCGTAATACCCGCTCAATCTCGCTTATCCCTATACCTACCCCTGAATTAGCCCGGTTTAGGGCGATGCTAATTGCACGCTGGTTAATTCCCAGTTGACCGGCTAAACTTAGAAACATACTAGTGTTTTTCAGTGGACCTATTTCCGGGGTAATCACCAACAGGACATGATCGGCACGGTCAAAGACTGATAGGGTGCGATCATCGTAGCTTGTCTGACAATCCACTACCACATAATCAGCGCTAACCGCCAATAAATCGAGAATACGGGTCATGTGATCGGCGTTGACCAGTTCGGACTCTTCAGGGCGTGGCGGTGCCAGCAGCGCCTGTAATCCTGATGGATGGGCGAGCAATACCTGATTAATCATCTCGCGCTCGATTTCGTCGCTGGTGCGTACAACATCGACGATGCTGCGCGTCGGCGCAATATTGAGATGGACGGCCACATCGCCGAAGGTGAGATCGGCATCGACAATAATAACCCGACGACGGGTACGCAGACGTAGTGCCAGTGCCAGCGACACAGCAATGGTTGTCTTACCGACACCACCTTTGGCGCCGAAAACGGTAATAATCTTACCGCGTGGTAATGGCGTAGCCGGGGCATCACTGGTGATCCGTGTCAGCAGGTTTTTCACCCGGTAAACTAACTCTTGTGGTTCAAAGGGTTTGGCCAGGTAATCGTTAGCACCCGCCTCAAATCCGGCAATCTTAGCGCTAATATCACCCTGAGCGGTCAGCATCAAAATAGGTAATGTTTTAGTGAGCGGGTGCTGTCTTACCCGCTTACACAGCGTATAGCCATCGATACCAGGGAGGAGCACATCACAAATCAGCGCGTCGGGAGGAGTCTTGTAAATCTGCTGTAGTGCCTCTTCCCCACTTGTTGCACGCCGTACTTCGTAGCCAGCGCTACGCAGCATTAATTCTAGCATCTCGGCAAGGGTATCGTCATCATCAACGATCAGGAGAGTTGGTGGTTTCATCTAATTGCTCCTCTCAGATGCAGCCAGTCTATCGAGCAAGGCCTGTAATGCGCCGGCAGCTAATGGAACGAGTAGGTAATCATCGGCGCCAAATGCCACGGTCGTAGCAGCTCGTGGTTCTGCGGTAGCCGGTGCAATGGTTACAATGTGCGCATTGGTAAAATATTCGCGCAACTGTACCAGCTTCGCCGTGTGTGTCCCTTCAATCTGGGTCATATCGACCAGAATGAGGTTGGGGGGAATCGGTGACTCGTATTTCAACGCATGTTCAACATCGTTGATCATATCGTACATGAAGCCCTGTTCGCTGAGGGCCTGGCGTAATAGACGACGTTGAATCCCGTTTGTGCTGATAATCAATGCTCGCCAGCTCGTTTCGGTTTTAGTCGTTGCGGTATCTTTGGTGGTTGAAAGAACGAATGCTGGTAGATCGTCGCGATGCGCATCGACGATCACGCGATTACGTCCGTTGCGCTTGGCATGGTAGAGGGCAGCGTCAGCAGCCTGCATCACCCCGATTTGACTCCGATGTTGGGGATATCCTGCGATCCCGGCACTGAAGGTTACACGAAACATCCCGTTTGGCCCGTAGTGTTGTAACGCGGCAAAGCTGCTGCGTAGACCGTCGATTAGGGTTCGAGCCTCAATTAGCGACGTATTGGGTAGAGCGACCAGAAATTCTTCACCGCCGTGGCGTCCGATCAAATCGCTTTGGCGCAGACGTTGTTGCAGAAGACGAGCGAAGCTGCGTAAGACTTGATCGCCAATCAGATGCCCATACGAGTCGTTGACCCGCTTGAAATGATCGATGTCGATGATAGCAATTGACAGTGGCTGTTGCAGACGTTCGGCGCGGGCAAACTCACGAGCCAGCTCTTCCTCAACTGCCTGATGGTTAAGCAAACCGGTCAAACTATCGCGCAGCAGAAAGCGTTGGAGATAGCGGGCACGCACCGCACGCGCTGAAATAGCTGCAACCAGGTCTGATGGAGAGATCGGCTTAGCGAGAAAATCGTCAGCGCCGAGCGATAATGCTGCTTGTTGTTGTGTTCGATTCGTTTCGGCTGAAAGAAAGACAATGGGCATTCCGACGTAGCGGTCTTGTTGACGAATGATGCTGGCTAATTCTTTACCGCTACAGATCGGCATATACATATCAAGAATGAGAAGATCAGGCCGAAATACCTGTAAATGATCGAGGGTTTCACGGGGATCGGTAATAGCCCGCGCATGGATGCCAGCTATTTCGAGATCGTGGACGCAGCGTTTCCCGAAATCGGGATCATCATCAACGATAAGCACACGCAGGGGTATCGTTTCTTCGCTGCCGGTTAATCGATCTAAAGCGTTAATAAGCTGCCCGGCATCAACCGGTTTGGCAAAATAGGCGTGACCACCGCTGCGCACTGCGGCCAGCCGGGCAGCGAAATCGTCACGTTGTGAAATATAAATGACGGGAACAGGCGCTGTGCGTTCGCGCTGAAGCGTAGCAATTGCTTCGACACCGGCCAGATCACCTGATGGAAACACGATATCCATGATAATCGCTGCCGGGTTAATTGCCCGCACCAACGTTGGCAGACCCTCAAGATCGGTTATCAGATGGGTGTCGTAGTTGAAAAGCCGTAATTGTTCGGCGAGTGTGTTAGCGTACTCACGATCATCTTCAACCAGAATGATCGTGCGTGGGAGCTTATTGGTCTCACGCGGAATGGACTGCTCCAGCTCTGGTGTGACGGAGGCGACGGTCGGTGCATGTTTTGCCGCTGGTGCTGTCGGTGCTGAGGATGCGGTCACCGATAGCTGGGAAGTGTCAGCGGGTGGTGTCTCAGTGGTGAGCAGTTGATCTTTATGCACCATCCTCTGCAACAGCGTGACATGGTGTGCCAGATGTTGACGGGTAACAATGTCTGGCAGGTGATCGTGCTCCAGCCAGGTTTGCAAGCCAAGATCAATCTCATGGGCAACCGCACCGAGATCGGCAAAGCCAAACATGGCAGCCGATCCGGCCAGCTTATGAACTAGTTGCCGGACTTCCAGCCCAACCGACTTGTCCCACTGGCTTTGTTCGAGGTGTTGCCAAGCGCTAAGAATTGCCGCCACGCGCTCGGCAAGCTGTGCTGCGTAGCGTTGACGCAGCGCGGCAAACTGTTCTTTAGGATCGGGTTTCATTGGCTTTAACCCAAATGTCTGCAACCTGTGCCGATAGAGTCATGGGATCAAAAGGTTTTGAGATAACGTCAACCGCCCCCATTGCCAGGTACTGTTCAATCTCGTGACGCTGCACACGAGCGGTCATGAAGACAACCGGCGTGTGGGTCAGAGATGGCTTCTTGCGTAATTCCATCAACGTGGTTGGCCCATCCATGCCCGGCATCATGACATCGAGCAGGATCAGGTCAGGCGCAAATTGTTCGGCGACGGCCAATGCTTCTTTGCCCGAGCTGCACATCTGAACGGTGTAGCCGCCTACCGCCTCCAGAGCCAGTTGGGCAACCATCTGAATATCGGGATCATCCTCAACGAAGAGTATCTTCTGTAGAGACGTCACAATGATTCCTCCTTCATCGTTTTTGGTGTCTGATCGAGCAAGCGAGTTACAGCCGTGAGCAGTTCAGTATTGGTGGTTCGTGATTTGACCAGAGTTACGGCAACGCGGCTGGCGATCGCTGGTTCTAGATCGCGGACTGAGAAGAGAATGATGGGCAGCGGTGGTTGCTGTTGCTCAATCAGGGGTATGAGATCAATCCCGTTGCCATCCGGTAAATGCTGATCGAGAATCACTAGATCAAACGACTGTTCTTTTAACAATGTTTGTGCTTCGCTGATCGTCGAGGCCGTCGTTACATCAGCGATCTCATCGAGCAAGAGACCAATGATTACCGCTACATCGCCATCATCTTCCACATGCAGAATATGTGGTCGGGTAGCTTTAGTGCGTTGTGCTGCCCGCTGTAAGGCGGTCAGTAGGCGTTGTTGATCGATTGGTTTTGGTAGCCAGTCTACCACATCTACATGAGCGCCGTTTAGCATTTGTTCTTCACCGGCACGTGCCGATACCACAACAATTGGCAGATGACGAGTGTGTGGTTGTTGGCGAATCTCGTGGATGAATGCTCTGCTGTCTTCGTTGGGCCAGATCAGGTCGAGCGTTAGTGCGCGGTACTCGTGCTGGTTGAGGAGATTACGTGCTTCGGCAAGCGAATAGGCGACATCGGTTGCATAGCCAGCCTGCTGCAAGACCAGCGAGAGCAGAGCGGCAATGTCGGGATCATCCTCACAGATCAGGATGCGTGGCGCATTAGATTGGGCCGGTGGGAGTGATATAGTAGCGGTATTGGGACGATATTCGGCCAGATCGACATAAAACGTTGTCCCCATACCGGTTGCGGTTACGAAGCCAATCTGACCACCATGACGCTCAACAATCGCCCGACTGATGCTTAACCCCAGACCGGTACCACCCTGCTGGCGGGTATTTGACGAGTCGGCCTGAGCGAACTTCTGGAAGATACGACTGCGGAATTCGACCGGGATGCCTGGCCCGTGGTCGGTAACGGTGACGCGCAGTCGGCCATGTGGTTCACGACCAATGGCAATTTCTACCTTGCCACCGGGCGGCGAGAATTTGATAGCGTTGGAGATAAGGTTAGTGAAGACCTGGGTGATACGGTCGGGATCGGCATAGACCTGCACACCGGGCAGGGTCGCAGTTAATTCAAGGGTTACATCATATTGCTGAGCAAAACCACGGTTGGCTTCAATAGTTTGCCTGACCAACTCGTCAAGTACAATCGGTTGGAACTTGAAGACCATTTTGCCCGACTCAATCTTCTCGATATCGAGAATGTCGTTGATCAGACGTATCAGCCGCTCACTATTTTTTAGGGCAATATCGATCATCGACGCTGCCCGTGGTGGTAATTCGCCGACAACGCCACCGGCCAGCAAGCCGAGGGATCCTCGGATCGAAGTGAGCGGCGTGCGCAGTTCATGTGAAACCACAGCGACAAACTCATTCTTCATTCGTTCGATAGCCCGCCGTTCGGTGACATCGCGGAAGAACCAGACGCGGCCGTAATAGTCGCCTTCGGCGCTGATAACCGGTGCACTGTAGCGTTCAAAGGTGCGACCGTCTTTCAATTCAATTTCAGCTTTGCTTGTCAGTTGGGGATTCGCGTAGAGTTCTTCGATCTCGTTCCGCACTCGTTCTGGCTCACAAACTTGGGCCAACATTTTCTCCATACTCACTGCGCACGTTGTTGCATGCACCGGCAGCTCAGTAAGATGCCACATTTCCAGAAAACGCCGATTGGCGTATAGCCAGCGTCGGTCAGGTGAAACCACCAGCACTCCATCGGGTGAGGCTTCAGTCTGACATTCGAGCAGGGTCTTCTGGAAACGGAGCTCACGCTCGGCATTGCGACGGGCGGTAATGTCGTGGAAGCTGGCTACTGCGGCGTATACCTGACCATGCTCATCGCAGAGTGGCTGTGAATTGATCGATATCCAGGTCAGTTCCCCTGTTGGCTTGTGAATGCCCATAATGACATCTTGCTGCGGCTGTCCGGTGGTGAGTGAAACCATAATTGGGTGTTCTTCACCGGGGAAGGGGCTGCCATCTTCACGGATTGCCTGCCACCTCGGATCGAAGCTGGTACGACCGATCAACTGATCATAGCTCAGACCAAGAATGCGTTCAGCACTGGCATTGCAGGTCTCGATGATACCCGATTTATTCATCACCACGATACCCTCGCTCATCGCAGTGATGACTGAACGGTAGCGCGTTTCACTGGCGCGTAACTGTTCTTCGCTCTTCTTGCGGGCAGTGATGTCGAAACGCACGGCCAGATAGCGCTCAGGTTGACCGTCCTCGCCGATGAACGGGACGATCGTTGTATCGACCCAGAAGAGATGACCATCTTTAGCCCGGTTGCAGATTTCATTTCGCCAAATCCGACCGGCTTTGATCGTCTGCCAGAGATCGGCAAAAAACTCTGGCGGGTGAACCCCCGATTTGAAAATGCGATGATCCTTGCCGATCAACTCATCGGCCCTGTAACCGGTGATCGTACAAAAGCGTTCATTTACTTCCAGAATACGTCCTTCAGGATCAGCGATGGAGAGAATTGTCGATTGATCAAGCGCATTCATGACATCACGGCTCTCCTTGAGAGCGGCGCGCAGCATTCGCTCCATCTCTTTCTGATAAGTAATGTCGGATTCGATAGCAATAAAACGAATGAGGTTATGCTGGTCGTCGTAGACGGGCGAAATAGTAATATCTAGCCAGTATGGTCGCCCGTCTTTAGCATAGTTGACAATTTCAGTCTTAATCGACTCGCCATTGCGAATAGCCTCGCTCATCATCGCTACCGTCTCTGGATCGGTCTCGGCGCCTTGTAAAAAGTCACCAGGCTTGCGACCAACGACTTCATCTAGGGTATAGCCGGAGATACGGGTAAAGCCTTCATTGACCCACTCGATGTACCCTTCGCGATCGGTGATAATGACTGCGTTATCAGTAAAACGGGCGACCAGCGAAAGCATCTGCAACTGTTCGGCTTCACGGCGGGCACGGTGGGTAAAAGGTCGTAAGACGAACACGCCGCTGCCGATTACCAACAGCATAATGACTGTCAGGATACCGGACTGAATCAATGCAATTTGATCGCGCAGGCGCCGGCTTTCGGTTAGCAGCAAGTTACCGATAGCATTCAGATCACTCTGCAAGGCGGTAAGATTCGTTTGCATCGCACGCAGATCGAGATTATCGCGGTTGAGCTGCTGAGGCGGTGTTTCGATGAATTGGGTGACATACTGCAAAAATCGCTCGAGGGTAGGGGTGATCTGCTTGATAGCGGGGGATGACGCAGTTGCAAGCATCTGCTGGTGGGATCGTTGGATGTCGCTATGCAGCGTGTACAACTCGGCGCGTAGCGCGGCAGCCCGTTGTGCATCGGCAAAGAGCACCAATTCATTTGCGATCAGCACCACTTGCTGGGCCCGAATGTGTTGTTGATGAGTCACTTCGAGGAGCATATCATTTTGGGCCAGGCGGGCTGAATACGTGACCAGTAACCCGTACCCACCGATCACTAAGATTGAAATTAACACAAAACTAACAATGTAAGTGAGCGTCAAGCGCTGAACTGGTGCAGTCATCTGCATAGCTTATGCCCTTTCATTTGAGGAGTAACGGGCATGGCAAATCGTTGCACGCTGGCCGAGGCCGCATGGGCTATGAAGCAATGGTCTCTCTTTGAATCTCTGGTGCGCAAGGATTTTGGTAATCGCAATGGGTAGGCTGATCTCATCGGGGGTAGATGTAGATTGGTTGTCATAGCCTGTCTCCTTATTTGATGGTGATGTTCATTATACGCCACTGGTATTTCCATAGCATTTCGGTTGCCGAATAAAGCCGATTTGACAGCAACCTGGAGGTGCCTTCAAGTGTATGAACGGTTATAACCGCTGCTGCTTGAGCATGGGTTTGAAGAATGCCTCTGACAGGTAGGGATGGGAGGGTTCCATACCAGCCCTCACCATTCCCTGGCTCTCTTCTGTTTCCACTAGGGAAGAGGGATGGCTCTCTGGCGCATCTCATTCCTCTGCAAGGGAGGAACCTGATCCTAATAAAAATGCTAACCAGCATAAGCGGCGCGAGCACGGACGGCCTGATCGCAGGCCACCATTGGCACAGGAAGCTGACACTGCTGCGTTCGTTTCTCTTGCCTCTTCCCTTTTTCTTCACTGCTGCCAGGGGTGATGAAAACGTTGAAAAGACCTGCCCTACCCTTATGGGGTGTCTTTCGTGGCTTGCAATGTCTGGTATGATAAGGGTAGATTTCTCTCGCTATACCGTGTTTAACCTGAGAGCAGTTTCGCACGTCTGGCAGCAGAGTTTTTTCTGCTCTTGTCAACTGCAAATATATCTGAATTCTACGACAAATCACGGCAAACGCCGAATGAGATGATTTCAGACAAAACTTGCTGTGAATCTGTATACTTCTAAGGAACAAATTCATGCTTGACCGTTGCATTACCGATGTGAAGTTGAGAAAAGCCGATTACGACCAATTAGCTCCGGAGTTGCAAGCCCGCCTCTTCGACCTCGAACAGATGCTTCTGGAAGCGCGTATCCCGACGATCTTCGTGTTTGAAGGGTGGGCCGGAACCGCGAAAGCTCGCACGATTGCGACCCTTACCCGTCGGCTTGATCCACGGGGGTTTCGTGTACATTCAATTACGCCGCCACGAACGTATGAGCAACAATATCCATGGTTGTACCGTTTCTGGTTGAAGATTCCCAGTTACGGGCAGATGAGTTTCTTTGACCGTTCGTGGTATCGTGAGTTACTGGCTGCCTACACCGGTGGTGGTGATCGCGATCAGTGGCGTACCCGTTGTGAAGATGCGGTCATCTTTGAGCGTCAACTGGCCGATGATGGCGCATTTATTCTCAAGTTTTGGTTGCATATCACGAAAAAACAACAGGCACGCCGTTTCGCAAAGTTGCTTGCCGATCCACTCAATGCCTGGCGGGTAACTGAGGAAGATCGGTGGCAGCATCGCCACTATAAACAGGTCTATTTGGCCGTTGAAGAGATGCTCTCGCGCACTGATACCGCCTTTGCGCCATGGCATGTTGTTCCGGCTGCTGATAAACGGTACGCTCGCCTTACCGTATTGCAGATCATTGTTGGGGCGCTGGAGAGCCGGTTGGGGATCACGGCTATTGATCGCGGGGCCAGCCTTGATGACAGTGGATCGGCCTTGCGGCGCTCTTACGTTGATCTTCGGATGCCGGTACAGCCGACAGTAGCGGAGATGCGAGTTGAGCGCACCACATTCCTTCCCCAGCGCGGTGAATCAAAGCCAGTACCAATTGTAACGCCGTCGGTCGCCCCTCTATTACGTGCAGCAAGCCCATTACAGCGGGTTGATCTGAGTTTACGTCTGGATGACGGAACCTATCACCGCGAATTGAAGCGGTTGCAGGCCAAACTTTATCTACTCGGTTTGCAGGTGTACCATCAAAAGCGACCGGTTGTATTTGTCTTTGAAGGGTGGGATGCCGCAGGAAAAGGTGGCGCTATTCAGCGTCTGACGGCCGAACTCGATCCACGAGCGTATACCGTGCATGCCATCGCTGCTCCTTCTGGCGATGATAAGGCTCGCCACTACCTCTACCGCTTTTGGCGTCGCCTGCCACCCCGTGGTCAGTTTGCCATTTTTGACCGTTCGTGGTATGGGCGGGTTCTGGTTGAGCGGGTTGAGGGTTTTGCCCGGCCTGACGAGTGGCGGCGGGCGTATGCCGAAATTAACCAGTTTGAGCGCCAGTTGGTTGACTTCGGTTCGATTATTGCCAAGTTTTGGTTGCACATCAGTCCTGAAGAGCAATTACGGCGTTTTGAGGCGCGGCAACACGTACCCTACAAAGCCTGGAAATTGACCGACGAGGACTGGCGTAACCGTGAGAGGTGGCCGGCTTATCTCGAAGCAGCCGATGAGATGCTGTTGCGTACCAGTACACCATATGCGCCGTGGACTATTGTTGAGGCGGAAGATAAGAAATATGCACGGATTAAGGTGTTGCGTACTGCGGTCGATGTGCTTGAAGCTGAATTGGGTCCGGTGAAGTTAGCGTAGGGGATGGGTATGAAGCGGCGATGGTTGTTCTGGCTTGGGTTTGCGGTAGTTACATTGCTGGTTGCCCTCACGCTAGAGATAGGGCTTGGTAGTGGTGGCGCAGCGATAGGTATTGCTCTGAGTATTGTTATCGGAGGATTGATTCGACACTGGCAGGAGCGGATCGCCTTTTCGTGCCGGCTTAATGGGCCACGACTGCATCCGTTGCAGGTGAGTGCGTTCGGCGTGATGGCGCTTGGTGTGCAATGGTATTATGGGTTGGGAAGTGGCGCCGTTGCAACGTTGAGCGCATACTGGCCAGTGTTGGGTAGCTCGTGGTTTCCTTTACTGTTGGTCGTTGCCGGTGTAAGCTGGCTAGGTGTCCTTAGCGTGAAGAGCAGTTGTCGTGATGAACAATTGCTGGCGATGATGGGTGAACACCATCGGCAGTAATACGAAGTGAGTCTGG
>Ga0197142_1001290_pt1 | contig 23078 bp, 21 predicted proteins | sample GBS60_MetaG_FD_148614 | JGI IMG/M metagenome (GOLD analysis project Ga0197142, IMG submission 148614) | Sediment microbial communities from Great Boiling Springs, Gerlach, Nevada, United States - GBS 60_MetaG | ecosystem: Environmental > Aquatic > Thermal springs > Hot (42-90C) > Sediment... | reverse complement strand
CCAGGTGTTGGGGCATAATGTACTGGCATTTTTGAAGGGATTTAACGGGCTTTAGCTGGTAATCAGATACGACCTAAAGGCCTCCTTGGGCATTGCCTTTACTTGAACATCCTTTTTGCCATCGGGGGTGATAATCTCTAAGGCCAAAGGAAAAGGTGTTGGATCCGCATATGAGGCCAATATATCTGAGGCCAATTTCAGCAATTGATCATCAAACACACCAAATAGAAGGCCAAAAGGAGCAGGTGTGTTTAAACATCTAATCCTAACAACCCCCTTGTCAGGCACATTTTCAAGAACTTCATTTTCCATTTTATTGCGTCCCAAAATGAGCTTTGCCTTGGAGCTCAATCTAAAATGCCTTCCCAACTTCAACAACTCCACTTCCAGCTTACCTATTTTATCATTGTGGGCAAGGAGATCCTTAAGTCTTAGGGTATAATTGGGTTCTGTAAGTAGGCATCCTCCAGCTGGTGTGGCAAAGTGGGTGATCCCATAGGATCTTACAAGTTCCATTTGGGCCTTTCGGGATCTACCAGAGATCCCCAGTAACCTTTCCCTGTCCACCATACCTTCCTTTTCAGGTATGGTAGGAGGTAGGAGTTTGGCAGAAAGAGGCCTGAGTAAAAGCCCTTCCAGACCTGATTCCCTTTCAATAAGCCTTAAGGCCTGCCTGTTTTGACTCATGGGCCTCTGCCCAAGCACCTCTCCTGTGATAACAAAATGGGCTTTAAATTCCTTTATCTTATCCTTTGCCCTTTTGAGCATGAGGATATGGCAGTCTATGCAAGGGTTCATCTGATCTCCGTATCCAAACTGGGGAGATCTGAGGATGGGAAGAAAATCTTCAAATATATCAATCACAATGGGCTCAAAGCCATTTTTCCTGGCAAGCTCCACTGCCTTTTTGCTTTCAAAGAAAGGAGTTTCCATAACAAGTGGAATTACATCCACCCCCTGTTTTTGGATAACATACATGGCCAGGAGGCTATCCAAGCCACCTGAAAAAAGTGAAATGGCCTTGGGCAAACTAAAGCCCCTCTTCCTTGAGTTGGGCAATCAGCTCCCTTTGTCTTGGCGTGAGGGTTTTGGGAATTGAAGCCAATACCTCCACATAGAGATCACCCCCCTCACCCCCTCCCATGGAAGGAAGGCCGTTTCCTTTTAATCTAAATTTGGTGCCGCTGGTGGTACCAGCTGGGATCTTGATCCTTGCTTGGCCAAAAAGGGTTGGCACCTCCACTTCCCCTCCCAATGCCAAAAGGCTATAGGGTAAATACCTCTTAAGTATCAAATCCTTTCCCTCCCTTTTAAACAGCTCATGGGGAATTTCTTTAATCACAATGTATAGATCACCAGGAGGCCCACCCATCTGGCCAGGATATCCTTTGCCTTGAAGCCTTAGTTTTTTCCCAGGCTCTATGCCTTTTGGAACCTTTACATTTACCGTCTCCTTTTTCCCGTCCAGATAATAGGAAACTGTCTTTGAAACACCTTTGGCCATTTCCTCCAGTGTAAGTGGAAGTTCGTATGAGATATCCTTGCCTTTTTCCCTTCTTCCAAAGATGGTGTCTTCTTCAAAAGGTGAACCCTTATGGCCGTAACCGTGCATACCAGTAAAAAATTGGGTAAATATATTGGACCTGCCTCCTGTGGCAAATCCAAACTCCCTCAGTATCTCGCCCAGGTCAAACCCTCTGAAAATGTCCTCCTGTGAAAATCTCTGACTAAAGGAATCTGCACCAAAGGTATCGTACTGCCGCCTCTTTTCAGGATCAGAGAGGACAGCATAGGCCTCGTTAATCTCTTTAAACTTTTCCTCTGCCTCCTTGTTGTTGGGGTTTCGATCCGGATGATACTTCAAAGCCAATTTTCTATATGCCTTTTTGATCTCTTCTGGGGAGGCATTCTTTGATACGCCCAAAATTTTATAGTAATCTTTTCCAGCCATAGAGACCCCTATATTATTAAAGTTTTACCTTTGAAACCATAACCATCTGGCCTTTAGAGTCAAGGTGGCATATCATGGAAACAAGGAGGTGAATTCCATGGAAGGCCTTGGAGTAATTGTGGTGGATGTTCAAGGAGACTTTACCCTTTGGAAAAATGGGTCCTTGGCAGTTCCAGGGACCGAAGAAGAATATGTGGAGGCAGTGAAAGCAGCCACCCAAAGGTTTAAGCAAAAAGGCCTTTTGATATTTGCAACACAAGACTGGCATCCTCCCAATCATGTTTCTTTTTATACCAATCATCCAAACAAGACTCCCTTTGAAACAGTTAATATAGGAGAAAGAATACAAGTGCTTTGGCCCCCCCATTGTATCCAAGGCACAGAAGGAGCAAGATTACTATTAGAGGAATCCCTTTTTACTGCCATCATACAAAAGGGTACAGACCCTCTCTATGATAGCTACTCTGGTTTTAAGGACGAAGGTGGAAAGGCTACGGGTTTGGAGAAAGTGTTAAGAGAGCATAATATCACAAAAGTCTTGATCTATGGTTTGGCCACAGACTACTGTGTAAAGGCAACTGCCTTGGATGCCAAAGGTTTGGGCCTTGATGTTACTGTGATAAAAAGTTTATGTAGAGGTGTAAAAAAAGATAGCACTGAGGATGCCTTACGTGAAATGGAAAGAGTAGGCATTCATTTACAAGAATCCTTTTCATTTTAGGGGACCATAAGACAAATGCACAAAGAAGATGCCACATTGGAGACTGCCAAAGAGGTCTTAAGGCTTGAGGCCCAAGGAATATTAGGCCTTATAAAAAAGATTGGGAATCCCTTCAAAGAGGCAGTGGATCTTATTCTTTCATCCAATGGAAGGGTTATTCTCACAGGCATGGGAAAGTCAGGCCTAATAGCAAGGAAGATAGCAGCCACCTTAACCAGCACAGGTACACCTTCTGTCTTCCTCCACCCTGCTGAGGCCATCCACGGAGATTTGGGAATGGTTACCCCTGGAGATATAGTTATTGCCATCTCCAACAGTGGCAGAACCTCAGAGATAAATAGAATCCTACCTGCACTAAAGGATATGGGGGCTAAGGTAATAGGCCTTTTGGGAGATGTTACCTCTCCCATGGTAAAGTACTGTGATGTGGTTGTGGATGTTGGGGTAGAAAGAGAGGCCTGCCCCTTAAACTTGGCTCCCACCTCAAGCACCACTGCTGCCCTTGCCATGGGTGATGCCATTGCCGTTGCCCTTTTAAAAAGGAGAAGCTTTAAGGAGGAAGACTTCAAAAGATTTCACCCAGGGGGATCTTTGGGTGAAAGGCTTAGATCAAAGGTGTCTCAAGTCATGACTACGGGAGAGGCTATGCCATGGGTTAAAACTGGTTCCACCCTTTTGGAGGCAATAAAGGAAATGGACAAAAAGGGTCTTGGAGCAACCCTTGTGCTGAATGAAAAGAGAAAGGCAAAAGGTATTATCACCGATGGTGACTTAAGAAGGGCAATATTAAGTGGCATCAATTTTGATTCTGCTAAGGTGGAAGATGTTATGAGTAAAAATCCCAAATCTATCTCAAAGCATGAAACAAGCGCCAATGCACTCAAGCTTATGGAACTCCACGAGATAATGCATTTGGTTGTAGTTGACGATTCACATTCGGTTGTAGGATTATTGCACCTTCATGACCTTTTGGGCAGAGAGGAGTTCAGGTTAAATGGTTCTTAATACCCTGCCAAAAGGTTTAATTGTGGATGTTTTAACACCTTTGTTTCCTGATAACTCATTGGATACAGAAACTTACACAAGGATCCTAAAACACATACTTAAATATACCCAAATGATCCTAATAGCAAGCCCGAGAAAAGGGTTAGGAAACTGCCTTGACATAACAACAAGGCTTAAGATGCTGGAACTATGCCTTAAAATAATTGACGAAACGAAAGTCATATTTTTTTATATCAGCTTTCCCAAAGCCGAAGATGTCTTTAAGATCATATCAGAAATAAACAGCTTGGGAAAAACCAACAAATTAAAAAACAATTTAATTCTTACGGATGCTCCCCTGTATTATCATAGCAACAGAGGACTGGTTGATCTATACAAGGTTATGACAAGTTTGACACATTTTAATTTTTGCCTTTACAATGATCCCAAGTTGATAGGTGATTTGAATGTATTCTTAAAGAGGCAAAACATAAGAACTTCTATTCTAAAGGAACTTGTAAAATTAGATGCGATCTTGGGGATAATATTTTATGGGAGTTTTTCAAGGATTAGTAACTACGAAAAAGTAGTCAGATTTCGGCCTGAATTCAGGGTTTATGAAGGAGAGGAGTTAAGATTCATTGATTTTCCCAATAGATCTGGCCTTGTTTCAGCCCTTGCCAATATTAATCCTGAAACCTGGCAACTTATCGCAAACTATTCCCTGGGTCTTATTAGACATGCAGAAGAAACTGGCTTTGAAGCTGAACTGTTTGATCTTGTACAGAAAGTTAAGGGTATGGCACATTATTTAGAACTCCCACCCTCACAAATGCTGGAAAAGATCTTGGCTGAATTACCACTGGAGAATGGTTGAAACTATGCTACATATTATAATTTTTTATCTTATTTCTGGCATTGCCCTATCTATATATCCAAAATATGTTTGTATTTTTCTTTATTGCAGTTTGAACGAAGCTGTTTATATCAGCATAATTCTACCAGTTTTTATAGGGTTAATTTTTAGACTAGCCTTATTTAAATCTATCAAAAAAAATATTTTAAAAAAACTTTTAATTTCTCTAAGTTCTGCACATAAAATGTCAAAGATTGAAATACTTTCTGAAATCTTAATTTGGCTTGCAATTGGATTAATAATCCAATTTTTAACAAAAACTTCTTTAGATCCACACCTAAGGTATAAATTATTCCTTGGTTGTTTTACCTTCAGTATTTTTGGAGGAACAATAACATATCTTGTAAATATACAGTATATCACCAACAGAATGGTAACAAGTAATATTTCATATCCAACTTTTGTTCCATTTAAAACCACGTTTTCAGGCAAAATTGTCAAGACACTTCTAATCAACATAATCACAGTAATTATTGTAATTATGCTCATGTTATTAGTTAATATCACGCAAGCTCTTCAATATAACATAGAAATCTCACCCAAATTATATTTAGGTTTCTTTAAAGAGCTATCTTATGGCATATTAATAATGGTAATAATGACTTTGATTATTTCAAAACTATTTGCTAAACACGTTAGAACAGTTTTACAGACACAACTTTCAACTATGGAAGAGATTGTATCAGGAAAGTTGGATAGACTAATACCAATCTTAAGTGACGATGAACTTGGATTGATGGCACACAGGACAAATGAGATGATAAAAGGCCTAAGGGAAAAAGACCTATGTCAAAGAAGGTTTGGTATTTACGTAACACCTGAAATCAGTGAACTCATACTGAAAGGAGGTGTTAATCCAGCAGGCGAAATAATGGAAGCGACTATATTATTTTGCGATTTAAGGGGATACTCTCAGTTTGCAGAAAAAAAGTCTCCTGTTGAAGTTGTCCAATTTCTAAATCAATACTTTACAAACATGGAAGAAATTATTAGATCTAACGGAGGCATTGTATTACAATTTATAGGAGATGAGATTGAAGCCGTATTCGGTGCTCCCAAACCCTTGGATGAACATGCAGACAGGGCCCTTTCCTCCGCTATTTCTATGCGAGAAAGACTAATGGAACTAAATAATGAGAGAATCCAGGACGGTGAAGAGCCTGTATACCACGGCATAGGAATACACTCGGGAAAGGTTCTGGCAGGAAGTATTGGAAGCCCCACCAGAAAATCCTATGCCATGGTTGGGGATACGGTTAACTTGGCCTCCAGACTTCAGGAACTCAATAAGGACTTTGGAACTGACATTATAATAAGTAAAGAGACAAAGGCATTATTAAAAGGCACCTATTCCCTCAGATTCTTGGGAGAGGTAAAAGTAAAAGGTCGTGAGCAAAGTGTGGAAATTTATGCTGTACTTTAGATTGTTTTCTATTTCCCTACCTCATAGTTATTCATGCCGAGGTTTTTAAAAAAATTATTAAACATATACCAAGAGGAGCTAACTCAATTCCTATACTGTGCCCTGCTTCTTTTTTTGATCAGATTCGGAGATATCATTCTTGAAAACTATGCAGAAACTGCCTTTCTAAAAAGATTTGGCATAAAGTATCTGCCAACTCTATATATTATAAATGCAATATCAACATTTTTTATAATGAGTTTTGTTTCATCCCTACAGAAGAGGATGAGAGATTTGTTGTTACTATTTTATATATCACTCTTTTGTGGAATCTCCATTGCATTTGGTAAACTCTTAAGTCCTCCGAGTTTTACATTAATATATCCTATTTTTTATCTACTTAAATCCCAATATGAAGTAATTCTTGGATTAATATTTTGGAATATGGCAAACGATATTTTTAATATGAGACAATCTAAAAGACTATTCCCAACCATTACCGCTGCTGGTACTTTAGGATCAATTGTAGCAAGTTTTTTGACTCCCCTTTTATCAAGGCTTATTGGCCTTGATGGCCTTACCTGGATTTATCTTTTAGCAATGATCTTTGTTGGATGTTTAGCTTTTTACATGGAGAAATTTATCGCAATTGTCCCTTTTACAGAGGAACACAAAGAGAAAGAGAAGAAAAGAAAAATAAACTTTTTTGATGACTTAAAAGAAATAAAAGCCATATCAAAGACTTATGTGGTTGTTAAGATTCTCATAATTGTAACCCTAATACCAAACATGGTCATACCAATCCTAAACTTTACATTTAACTTTGTAGCAGACAAACAATTTGCAACAGAAAGCGGAATCCTTAGTTTTTTTAGCTATTTTAAAGGAATTCAAAACATCTTGAGCCTAATCACTTTATTGTTTGTGGGGCGACTTTATGACCGTTTTGGACTACCCTTTGCCATGATGATTCATCCTGCAAACTATCTATTATCTTTCTTAGGTCTCTTTATGAGCATGGATGCAGTAATGGCTTCCTATGCCAGGCTCAGTACTACCATAATCAGAAACACCATAAACAATCCAGCCAGATCAGCCCTAATGGGCATCCTACCTAGAAAAGGCAGGACTCTTTTGAGGGCATTTTTAAGGGGAATGGTAGTAAGAATTGGTATTATGTCCGGCTCGGGGATCATATACATTATTAATCTACTGTTTGGATCCAATTACATCCCAATAGCAGGAGCTGTACTCAGTGGTGTTTGGTTTGTGGGCTGTGTGTTTCTAAAGGTACTCTATTCGCAAATCCTTGGGCAATCCATATTGGAAGGGATTATAGATTTTAGATCCCTTGAACCAAAGGACCTAAACACAATTTTTAAGGACACTGCAGGTAAGGATAAACTTCTAAAGGCCTTCTTAGAATCCAGTGGCACAGACAGGGTATGGTATGCCCGCATATTGAAAGGCATATCAGATCCAAGGCTCGATGAGGCCATATTGTTTGCAATGAAAGAAGAGCCAGACCCCATAAAGGCAGAGCTTTTGAGCTTACTGGATGAGAAAAAAGCCCCCCAATACCTGAAATTTTTTAAGGAGATGCTTAGAACCGATACCAGTGAAGAGCTTTTGAGGGCATTAGCTAAAAAGGCAATGGGCTTTGATGCAACTGTGAGATATGAACTGGGTAAGACCATACTGGAAAAGTTCACGGTGCCTTCAAAAAAGGCATATGCAATCTGGTTTCTTTATCCCACCTCAAAGTTTTATTATAAGGATATGATCATTTCATGGCTTTTATCACAAAAACCAGATCAGATTGTGGCAGGCCTTGTGGCAGCGCAGGGCGCAAAGGACCCTGAATTCCTCCCCTATTTAAAGGAGATTGTCTTTGGTAAGGGAAGAAAAGAATTTAAGGCACTGGCCATAGAGGCCCTCTCCCTCTATTCATCTGAAGACATAAACCAATTATTGTATCCTTACCTTAACGATCCAGACGAGGTCATCAGATACACCTGTTTAAAGGCCATTTTAATCCAAGACAAAGATTCTATGGGTGCTGTGATAAAGATGCTCATGGATCCAAGTAAGAGGATAAGGGAATTGGCCTTCAACAAGCTTAAGAATGCAGAGTATGAAGACCATTCCATGATCCTGCAAGGCCTTTCCCTGCCCAACAGGCAGGCAAGGGAACTTGTATTCAGGTTGTTGGAACAAGTTGAGGTAACAGATACCCAACTCTTCAAATACGGAGAACAACGGATCAAAGAGGCCTATCAGTGTATATTGGATAGGGATGTGCTTAAAGCCATGGCAAACGAGCATGTTCCCAGTCTTCTGATCACCCATTTAACGGAAAGGCAGACGGCCATAGTAAAAGACCTTTTAAGGGTGATAGCCTCCCAGAGCAAAAACCAAGAATTTAAGGTGGGTTGGAGGGCTATATATTCTGCAAATTCCAGTGCACGCGGAAATGCATTGGAGCTCCTTGATACTGTTTTGGATAGGAGGATCAAGCTTTTACTCCTACCTCTACTGGAAGGGCAAGAAGAAGAGCTTTTAAGTATAGCGAAAAAAAGTCTTAAACTTTCTCCTTTGGACGGTGACAAGGGAGGTATCATAAAGGGGTTGATTTCAAGGGAAGACTGGGTCACAGTAGCACTCTGTTTAGAATGGATACAAAAATATGGCCTATGGCTTACACTAAAAGATGAAGTCACCAAATTTTGGGGATCACCCCATATATGCCTAAGGGAATTGTTAAGAAAGGCCTTTGGAAGAACTCAGCAAAACCTGGAGTGTAGTATGGAAGAAGAAGTATCCCTCACAGAAAAGATATTAAGGCTTAGGTCAATATATCTGTTTCAGGACCTGAGCGTGCAGGAGTTAGCTGCCATTGCAACTGCCTCCAAGGAGGTAGAATTTCCAAAGGATACCATTGTATTTAAAGAAGGAGACAAGGGCGACTCCCTGTATCTTGTGGCAAGAGGAAAGGTGGCTGTCATCAAAGCAATAGGCGAAGAAGGAAACCCAGAAGGAATTACCTTGGCAGAAATAGGCCCAGGGGATTATTTTGGAGAAATGGCCTTGATAGAAGACACCGTCAGATCTGCCACCATCAAGACATTGGAACCAAGCGTGTTTTTGATCTTGGAAAAACATGAGTTCAACGAACTTATACTGGAATATCCCACCATTCCCTTGAATATCTGCAAAGTCTTAAGCTCCCGATTGAGGGCACTTCAAAGAAAACTTATGGGCCATGAGCAGGTAACATGATGGAAAAGCTACATTCCCTTATAGAATCTGTAAGATTCAATTGTGAACTTGCCAGTCTCAGGCAGGCAGGCATGTACTCGGTATGTGGCCTTGCCATGAGATTAAGAGACCTATACAAGTGGGAACATGGGCTCATGCCGTGGGAGGAAGGTGATTCAAAACAGGTGCTCCAATGGATCGGGCAAAAAGAGGAGTTTTGGGATCAGATCTTACACAGAACCTTTAAGCCAATAGTAATAGGAGATAGAAGCTTTTCTCCCTTTGAAACAGATGCCATAAACCAAAGGCTTCTACAAGACTCTTTGTACTATGGCGCAGGTATAGGAGAAGGTGCAATCCCATCTTTCTTTTTAGGTGCTGTATTAGAAAATAGCTATGTTGAAGGATTCAATGTCGTCATAGTTGAAAAAGAATATGCAAGGGATCTGATGGCAAACCCTGCTTTTTCCAAAAATGATACGATTGTGATTAGAAAAAATGCAGTTTTATACTATCTTTGGAATGCGATGATATTTGCAAGAAAAGAAAATCAAAGGATATTTCAAATCTGCTTTAAAAAATTTGGAATAGATACATGGGACCTTGAAGCTATTAAGAATATCCTAAATACCGTAGTAGACACACATCTGGACATCTTCATATATCACGAAACAGGAGAATTAAAGGATACGACCATTGAATTAGAAAAGTTTCACTGGGTTTTAAATAAGTACCAACGAACAATTATAGAACTTCTCTTAAGGGCATTAAAAGATCTTTTATCCGATACTCATGAACAAGGTAGGTTTCCATGGCTTGTGGCCCGCAAAGACATATCAGGTTTGGCCCTTAGCCTTGCACTGCTGGATGATTTTAGAAAGGCACTTTATTCAGACATATATGAGGCATTAAGGTACATTAATGAGAAAGATGGGTGGAGCACATTTTCTGAAGCAATGGATAAAAACAGAGAGAAAGCTAAAAATATTTTAGCTCAACTAATCAATATCATTGAAGATGAAAATCTTTCTGTAAACCAGGCATTAGAAAGGGTTAAAAATTTTATTATCCCACAAATCAGATGTAATATTCAAAACTTGAACAGTTAACAATAAAAGAGGCTTGAAAGTGAACATACTTGTTTCAGATATTGGAGGTACAAAAGCAAGGTTTGGGATTTTTAAGATAAAAGAGAGGGTAACTCTTTTGGCCCAAACAAATCTTTCTACCCAAGATTATGAAGATCTGGCTTCCATTATGCATGATCTTCGTAACGGATTATTAAAGGAGCATGAGATAAAAGTAGCCCTGATAGGAATTGCAGGGCCGATTTTGGGAAATGCGGCATATCCACCTCACATTGCCTTTGGAATTGACGGAAATGAAGTAAAAAGACATTTGGGTGTGAGTGAAGTTGTGCTGGTGAATGACATGCTATTACATTCTTATGCCAGTCTTTCTCCTGACCAAAAAAGTCTTCAGTTGGTAAAAAAAGGCCATTTCCAAGAAGGGCAAAGGGGTATATTTGCCCCAGGGACCGGTTTTGGCCAGTGTGGCCTTCTGAAATTAAAAACCGGATTTTACAAGGCAGTTTTGAGCGAGGGAGGACATTCTTTCTTTCCCTTCCAACCAGAAGAAAATGGCTACATGAAATTTCTCTCAGAGGAGCTCAAAATTGAGCCTACCTTTGACAATGTGGTTTCAGGCCCAGGCCTTTTGAGGCTTTATAGATTCTTGAGGAAAGAGACCATCCCTCCCCAAGAGATAGGTGATGTTTTAAAGGCCGACAAGGAATTTAGACTTTGGACAGCTAAACTTTTAGGCCGTGCTTCAAAACATATAGCCCTAACCTATTTGAGTTTAGGAGGTTTGTATATTTCAGGAGGAATTGTAAATAAAAACCCATGGATTTTGGAGGAAGAGATATTTTTGGAAGAATTTCTTACATCAAAAACTATGAGTAATCTCTTGGAAAAAATACCTATATGGCTTATCAAAGATGAATTTGCAACACTTTGGGGTGGAGCATATTATTTTAAATTCGGTCATAATATTTGACAAAACGGAGGAGTAAAGGATCAAATGAAATATACACTTGAAGAACTCAAGGATATAGACTTAAACCATTTATGGCATCCATTTACACAGATGAAGGAATGGTGGGAATGGGGTCCTTTGTTTATAGCAAAAGGTGAAGGAAATTACTTGATAGATATTGAAGGTAATAGGTATTTGGATGGTATTTCATCGCTTTGGGCCAATGTCCATGGCCACAATGTAAAAGAGATTAACACTGCAATAATTGAACAATTAAACCTAATAGCACATACTACACTATTGGGATTGAGCCATCCTCCTGCAAGCATACTTGCAAAAGAGTTAGTAAAGATAGCGCCAGGCCATCTCAATTGGGTTTTTTATTCTGAATGTGGCGCTGCTGCTGTGGAAATAGCTATAAAAATGGCATATCAATTCTGGCAAAATATGGGAGAAAAACAAAGGAAACTCTTTTTCTTCTTGGAAGAAGGGTATCATGGAGATACCTTGGGAGCTGTAAGCGTAGGAGGTATAGAGCTATTCCACGAGATATTTAGGCCACTGCTTTTTGAAGGCATAAGATTACCATCTCCCTATCTTTTTTTTAAGAGGAAAAAACTGAATTGGGAACATGTGGCTCCCCTACTGTTGGAAGAATACGAACGCAAGATAAGGGAATCAAAGGATGAGGCAGCAGCATTTATCCTTGAACCAATGGTCCAAGGAGCAGGTGGCATTCTTCCCTTTCCTCCAGGTGTCTTAAAGGGTGTGGCAGAAATTTGTAAGAGGTTTGGAATCCTTCTTATAGCAGACGAAGTGGCAGTGGGTTTTGGACGCACAGGCACTATGTTTGCCTGTGAACAAGAAAATGTTGAACCTGATATCCTCTGCCTTGGGAAGGGAATCACAGGAGGATATTTGCCTTTAGCAGCCACCATCACAACAGACAAGATATTTAACGCCTTTTGGGGAGAATATGAAGAACTTAAGACCTTTTTCCATGGCCATACCTACACAGGAAATCCCCTTGCTTGTGCCGCAGCATTGGCAAACCTACAGATCTTTGAGGAGAAGGAGGTCATAAAAAACCTTCCTCCTAAGGTAGAGGCCTTAAGAAAACACCTTTTAGAGCTTTCTTCAAAACCCCATGTGGCAGACATACGACAAATGGGGCTTATGGCAGGAGTAGAGATAATGGAGGATCCCAAGGAATCCAAACCCTATCCTTTGGCCATGAGAATGGGCCACAGGGTATGTATGGCTATAAGAAAACACGGCATTATCCTTAGGAACTTGGGAGACACAATCGTAATAATGCCACCTTTGAGCATTACCACCCAAGAAATTGCCTTTTTAATAGAAGGGCTTCAGAAGGCTATAGAGGAGGTTTGCGGATCTTGAAATTTGAATTGTTTTTAAAACTTTTAGAAAGGGAATTGGAGCAGCTAAAAGCCAACGAACTTCATAGGACCCTTAAAATAATAACCTTTAAAAACCACATAAAGGCAACAATAAACGGGCGGGATGTTATCCTCTTTTGCACCAATGACTACCTTGGCCTCTCCTGCCACAGGGAGCTAAAGATAAGTGCAAAGAGGGCTTTGAAAGATTGGGGTATGGGAGGAGCGGCTTCCAGGCTTATCTCAGGGAACCTTTCCATATATGAGGAATTGGAAAGTTTGTTGGCTGAGTTTAAAGACACAGAAGCTTCCCTTGTTTTTTCAAGCGGTTATGCCACAAACTTGGGCTTGATTTCCACCATTGCCCAAAAAGAAGACATAATCTTTAGCGATGAACTAAATCACGCAAGCATAGTGGATGCCTGTAGGCTTTCAAAGGCTAAGGTGATTGTTTTTAGGCACGTGGACATGGAGGATTTGGAAGATCTTCTAAAAAAACACCGTGGGAAGAAGAAATTTATAGTTACAGACGGTGTCTTTAGCATGGATGGAGACCTTTGCCCCCTTCCAATCCTTTTGTCCCTAGCCCAAAGCTATGAAGCTACCCTCATAGTAGACGATGCCCATGCAACAGGCGTGATAGGTGAAAAAGGGAAAGGATCTTTTGAATACTGGAATCTGAGCTCTGATACAGCCATTCAAGTTGGCACCTTCAGCAAGGCCATTGGCACCCAAGGAGGTTTTGTCTGTGGGAAAAAAACCCTAATAGAATATCTCATAAACAAGGCAAGGCCTTTTGTATTTTCCACTGCCCTTCCACCTCCGGTGGTGGCTGCCACCAAAACAGCAATAAAGCTCATCCAAGGAGCAAGTAATTTAAGGCATAAACTTTTTAGACTTACAACCATACTAAGGGATGGGCTTAATAAATTGGGTTTCCACATCCCTACCCTACCTACTCCCATCGTACCACTGGTTGTGGGAGATACCCAAGAGACCATAAACCTCTCCCAGCATCTCTTTGAAAACGGACTTTTCACCCCTCCCATAAGACCTCCCACTGTGCCACAGGGCAAAAGCAGACTTAGAATCAGCCTCTCTGCCTTGCATTCAGAGGAGGATATAGAAAAACTCATTTTTGCAATAAAAAAGTTTTTTAATAGGGGAACATAATTATGGGCCAAAAAGGTATATTTGTAACCGGCACCGACACCGGAATTGGCAAAACGTTTGTAAGTGCCCTTTTGATTTCCAAGCTGAAAGCAAAAGGGATAAACTGTTTTTACTATAAGCCTATTTCAACAGGATGTGAGTTAGTAAACGGTAAACTTATGTCTGAGGACTTGATTTTTATAAACAAATCAACAAATTCTAACTTTCCACCTGAAATTAGCACACCTATTAAATACCAAATTCCAGCTTCACCTTTATTAGCCAGCATAGAAGAGAAAAAAGAAATTGACGTAAAAAACATCATTCAACAATTTAGAAAACTAAGCGACAATTATCAATTTGTTATAGTTGAGGGTATCGGTGGTATAATGGTGCCGATAACTAAAAATTATTTTGTGTTTGATCTCATATACGATCTTAATTTACCAGCTTTAGTTGTGGCTCGGGCTGTTTTAGGTACAATAAATCACACATTAATGAGCTTAACATTGCTTAAACAAAAAGGCATAAAAATATTAGGATTTTTAACAAACGGAGAAAAACCAGAAAATGATCCAACTGTCTCAACTAATCACAAGGTAATTGAAGAAATAACTGGAGTTAGATTCTTAGGTCATGTGCCTTTTGTCAAAAATATGGACCCAAATATTGACAGTTCTATTGCTGATTCTATAATTGCAAACATTTAGGAGGCACCCATGAAAGTATTTATAACCGGAGGTACAGGCTTTGTTGGAAAGACCTTGGTCCAGAAACTTTATGAAAAAGGCCACCTTATAACTGTACTTTCAAGGCAAGGTAAAGGACCATTTCCAAATGAGGTAAAGATTCTAACAGGAGACCCTACTCAAAGAGGGCCATGGCAAGCTGATGTTTCAGATCAAGATGTAATAATAAATTTGGCAGGAGCAAGCATCTTTCAACGCTGGACCGATGAAGCAAAAGAACAAATCAGAAATAGCAGGATACAAACCACCAAAAACCTTGTGGATGCCCTAAGAAATGCAAGTCACCATGTGCTCCTCATGAGCACCTCAGCAGTGGGATACTACGGCCCCAGTGGAGATGAAATCCTTACCGAGGAGGCTCCTCCAGGTTCGGATTTCTTGGCAAGACTTGCAGTGGATTGGGAAAGGGAAGCCATGAGAGCCGCAAACTTAGGCCATAAGGTGATCATTATGCGCTTTGGTATTGTTTTAGGAAGAAGGGGCGGTGCACTTCAATTCATGGCCAAGCCCTTTAAATACTTTTTGGGTTCTGGCCTCGGATCGGGCAAACAATATTTCTCCTGGATCCACGAAAGGGACTTGGTTGAAATCTTTTTATTCTTAATGGGAAAAGATATCTCTGGTCCTGTGAATTGTACCTCTCCAAACCCCGTAACAAATCAGGAGCTCACAAGGCTTATAGGAAAGGTTTTAAAAAGGCCAGTGATACTTCCCAATGTGCCGGGCTTTATGTTAAGGCTCCTATTGGGAGAGTTTGCTCAGGTCATACTAACAGGTCAAAGGGTAATACCTGAAAGGCTAACCCAAATGGGTTACAAGTTTCTCTTCCCTAAATTGGAAGATGCACTAAGGGATCTGTTAGAACCTTAAAATTTCACTATCTCGGAATTTAAAAAATCTAAAAAGGAGGCATCAAAAATGGAAGATGTTGTATTAACTACAAACCTAACTGACGTACCCCTTTTTAAAAGGGGAAAAGTCAGGGACGTCTACGACTTGGGAGAAAATCTTCTGATTGTGGCAACAGATCGCATCTCTGCATTTGATGTAATACTTCCAAATGGCATCCCCAACAAGGGAAAGGTGTTAACAAAGATAAGCGTCTTTTGGTTTGAGAAAGTAAAACACATTGTGGAAAATCACATTGTTGCAACGGAAATTGAAGACTTCCCTTCTGTTCTAAAAAAATACTCTGATATATTAAAAGACAGAAGTATGTTGGTTAAAAAAGCCAAGCCAGTCCCCATTGAATGCATCGTTAGGGGATATTTATCAGGTTCTGCTTGGCAAGATTACAAAAAAAATAAGAGCATTTGCGGTATATCCCTTCCAGAAGGTCTTAGGGAGTCGGACAAACTCCCTGAAGCAATATTTACTCCCAGTACCAAAGCTGAAGAAGGGCACGACATTAACATAACATTTGAGGAAGCCAAATCAATTGCAGGCTCGGATATAGCAGAGGCTGTTAAGATAAAAAGCCTTGAAGTCTACAAAGAGGCATCTCTGTTAGCAGAAAAAAAAGGTATAATAATTGCCGATACAAAGATGGAATTTGGATTACTTGACGGCAAACTAATACTAATAGATGAACTTCTAACTCCTGATTCTTCAAGGTTTTGGTCCAAGGCTGAATACATTCCGGGGAAACCCCAAGATAGCTTTGACAAGCAGATCGTAAGGGACTACTTACTTTCCACCAACTGGGACAAGACACCCCCTGGCCCCAAGCTTCCTAAGGAGATTGTGGAAAAGACATCCAAACGCTATGAAGAAATTTTAAACATCCTAACAAATTAATTAAAACCAAACACCTACGAGGTGTAGACACCTCGTGGGTAGGTCAGTTTATGCCTTAACCCTTTTTAAGGCACCTAAATCGGGTGATTACAGATCGTATAGTGTATCATCCACAAAAGGCCTATTTCTTTTTCCCACCGATGAGCTTTTGTCTTTGAAGGAAAAGAGATCCTCTTCTGATTCTAAGGCCTCTTTCATATCTTCTTCTATATCTTCCAGATCCTCTCCCCTTTCCATACGTAAAAGGGCTTCGTCCATCTTTGGACCAAGTTCAAGTCCTGCTGCCTGGCTGACCTTCCTCATGAGCAAGGCAGCTTGCTTAGGGTCATCTTGCTTTATGTTTTGTGCCTCTCTGGCAAGTAGGTCCATCGCCCTTGCAAACCTTGCCTCATCCAAATCTGGATATGGGTTTCCTTCTGTGTCTTTGAGGTTCCCTCCCCTCCTAAACACAGACATCTGCCTTATAAGTTCAGGCCTTTGGCATTTGGGGCAAGAGGGAATCTTTTGGGTATTTACCCTTTTTGAGAAAAAGTTAAAAACAGTATTGCAATCGGGGCAGTAAAATTCGTATATGGGCATCTACTTCCTCCAGATCGGAATTTTTTGAAATAATATGTCATAAAGCCTGTGTCATCAAGACGTGGAGGTTTTGGGCTTGTCATCCACCATTGGTCTGTTATATTTGGCCTTGAGCTTATTAGTTCAAGTTGTAGTAAGGCCATAAAAAACATGGAGAGGTAGTGGATGGGGGATAGATTGGGCACCAATGTCATCGTACTTTCAGATACACATCTAAATGAGCTTACTCCTCAGTTGGAAGAGTTATACGAAAAATATATTAAGGATGCTGATATGGTCGTCCATGCAGGGGATGTGACCTCCCAGGTTGTGTTGGATTATCTCTCCCAGAAGCCACTTAAAGCAGTGGCAGGTAACATGGATCCCTTTGAGATACAAGAAAATTACCCTGCCAAAATGGAATTTCAGGTGGAATCCTTTAGATTTGGCTTGATTCACGGTTGGGGTGCTCCATGGGACCTTGCCAACAGGGTACTAAGGGAATTTGAGAATGTGCAGGTGATCATATTTGGGCATTCCCACCAACCTTACTGCCAATATGTGGGAGATGTGTTGCTTTTTAACCCAGGAGCCATAAACCTCAAGAAAAAAGGATCTCCAATAGGTAGTGTGGGAATCATAGAGGTTTCATCTAAGATAGAAGCAAAGATTATTAGAGTCTGAGGTGAGGGATGAAGACATTGTGGGCACCCTGGAGGATCTCATACATACTTGGAGAAGAAAAAAAAGAGGGTTGCATATTCTGCCCCGGTAGCGACAGATCAAAAGACAAAGATCGCCTTATATTGTATGTGGATAAACAGGTTATGGTGATGATGAACAAATTTCCATATGTTAATGGTCATTTATTGGTTGCACCATTTAGACACGTAAGAGATTTTGAAGGGTTAGAGGATCAAGAAATCTTAAATCTCACTAAAATGGTAAAAAAGACTGTTGCAATTCTTAAGAAATTCATGAACCCAGATGGATTCAATATAGGAATAAACCTTGGAAAGGTTGCAGGAGCTGGAGTAGAAGAACATTTGCATTATCACATTGTTCCAAGGTGGCACGGTGATACTAATTTTATGACCGTCCTTGCAGATGTAAGAGTTATTCCAGAACACATACAACAAACTTATGAAAAGCTTTATCCATTATTTCAAAAACAACAAGGAGGTAGCTAAAATGAGGTATTTCAAAGGTGTTTTTCTTAGTGTCATTGGTTTGATAGTACTTGTGGCAGCAATTCAAAACTATCAGGCTTTTTCAACGGCCGTACAGTTTAGGTTAAACATACTTATATTCAAAGCAGAGACCCCTTCCCTTTCAATCTTTGCAATAGCTATTATATGTTTCTTGTTAGGTGTTGTGGTAACTGCTATTTTTGGAATAGCAGATAACCTTAGGCTTAGGAAAAGGCTTAAGGATGCCACAAAGGCGCAGTTAAGCCAAACACAGATATCCTATGAACAACAGAGGAGCACTCAAAACCCCCAATAGGAAACTTATCCTTTACCATGAGTCAAGGTCACTTTGAGACCCCAATGTTTAGACAATACCTCCAGGTAAAGGAGAGGTATAAAGACTGCATCTTGTTTTTTAGGATGGGTGATTTTTACGAGATGTTCTTTGAAGATGCAGAAATAGCCTCAAAAATCCTGGGGATAACACTCACTTCAAGGGGTGAATACGGCGGCAAGAAGGTACCCATGGCCGGTGTCCCCTACCATTCTGCAAAGCAATACCTGGGAAAACTTTTGGCACATGGGCACAAAGTGGCCATATGTGAACAGCTTGAGGACCCAAGGTTTTCAAAAGGCCTTGTAAAGAGAGATGTGATCAGGGTAGTGACTCCTGGCTCTGTGGTGGATGAAGGCATTTTAGAAGACTCAAAAAATCTTTTCATAGCCTCTTTATTTGGAAAGGAACCTGAGATAGGCCTTGCCCATGTGGATCTGAGTACAGGCCTTTTTATGGCAACCCAGATTTCTACCCAATCACAAGTAAAGGAAGAACTTCAAAGACTCTTGCCGGCTGAGGTTTTGCTCCCAAGCTCCATTTCTAAGGATTGGGAAGAGACTTTAAGGCCTTATAGGATAGAACTCCTTGATCCCATAGAGTATCAGGAAGATCGAGCACAAGAAGCACTTAAAGAACACTTTAAATTAAAATCCTTAAAAGCCTTTGGGATAGAACACCTACCCAATGTAATAAGCGCCTCAGGCGCGCTTTTAAGGTACCTTAAGACGACCCAAAAGACCCAACTTGGTCACATAACTGAACTTAGCTACTATAACCTTTCCCAATTTATGCTCCTGGATCCCACATGCCTGAGGGACTTGGAAATATTAAGGAACCCCAGGACAAACACAGAAGAAAACACATTGGTTTCTATTATGGACAAGGCCCAAACCTCTATGGGCAGAAGGCTTTTAAGGCAATGGCTCATAAGACCCCTTTTGGATCCTAAGGCCATAGAAGCTCGGTTGGATGCAATAGATTGCTTGGTACAAACAAGGGCATTGAAAAAAAGACTAAGGGAACTCTTATGCAAGATGCCTGATTTGGAAAGGATAAATGCCAGGGTTGCTATGGCAAGGGCAAGTCCCAAAGACCTAATAGCCTTAAAGGAGGGGCTAAGAAATGTACCTAAACTAAAACAGGCCCTTGGGGATACTCCCTTAAAGGGCCTTTTGGTGCCACTCCTCCAACGCTTGGATCCGATAGAAGAGGTTTTTGAGCTTGTTGATAATGCCATTTCCGATGATCCCCCAAGCCTTCCAAAGGAAATGGGAGTTATAAAGGAAGGTTTTAATCAGGAGTTGGATAGGCTTATAGAGGTAATGAGAGAAGGGAGAAGCTGGATTGCAGGATTTGTTAAAAAAGAACAGGAAAGGACTGGGATTCCTAACCTCAGGGTGGGGTACAATAAGGTCTTTGGCTATTACATAGAGGTTACAAAATCCTATTTACACCTTGTGCCAAAGGAATACATAAGAAAGCAAACCCTTGCCAACGCAGAAAGATTTATCAATCAAGAATTAAAGGAAAGGGAGGAGCAGGTCCTCACAGCTGAGGAAAGGCGACTGGAGTTGGAAGCCCAGTTGTTTTCACAAATACTAAAGGAAATTGCTGTACACTCAAAAAGGATAGCTTCACTGGCAAGTGCCGTTGGTGAGCTGGATGTGATACTTTGTTTGGCAGAAGTTGCCTCAGAGAACAATTATGTGAGGCCCACCATCGTGGAAGAACCCATATTGGATATAAAAGAGGCAAGGCATCCTGTGCTTGAAAAAAAAGTCGGTCTTGAACCCTTTGTACCAAACGATCTTTCCTTAGATAATCTCAAAAAACAAATCCTAATCATTACCGGGCCTAACATGGCAGGGAAATCCACCATATTGAGACAGACTGCCCTAATAGTCTTAATGGCACAGATGGGGAGCTTTGTGCCTGCTTCTTCTGCAACCATAGGGATTGTGGACCGCATATTCACCAGAATAGGAGCCTCAGACGACATAGCAAAAGGACAAAGTACCTTTATGGTGGAAATGGCTGAAACGGCAAATCTGCTGAGAAATGCAACTCCAAGAAGCCTCATAATATTGGACGAGGTGGGCAGAGGAACCAGCACCTATGATGGGATGAGCATTGCCTGGGCTGTAGTTGAAGCCCTCCATTCCCTTGAGGGTAAAGGAGTAAGAACACTTTTTGCCACCCACTACCACGAGCTCACAGAATTGGGGAGCCTGCTCCCAAGGGTCAAGACCTATACCATGGATGTAAAGGAATGGGGCGACTCAGTAGTATTTTTAAGGACACTCAAACCAGGAGCAGCAGACAGGAGTTATGGAATAGAGGTGGCCAGGATAGCAGGAGTGCCTGAACACGTTCTAAATCGGGCAAAGGAGATTTTATTTGCATTGGAAAGACAAAGGGCCCATACCAAGATCAAAAAAAGGCCCATGCCAAGGGAAAAAGGCATAAAATTTCAACCACCACTTTTTTCCGTACCTGACCAAAGGCTGATCTCATGGATTAACAGTTTGGATTTAAATAAGCTAACACCTATAGAGGCACTCTTGGAATTAAAAAAGCTCCAAGAGAATGTATCCAAGCTCCATCCCACAAGGGGAAAATAACCGATTAACCTTGACACCAGTTATCTTTTCATCATAAATAAGTTCCATTGGCTCATTACTTTAAAAACCAAATACTCAAAGGAGGTAAACCATGGGGAAAAAGCTGTTTACAATTGTGTTGGTGGCCTGTCTGCTTCTTTTTTACGGTATTAGTAAGGCAGACACAATCAAACTCACCTACAGCAACTTCTTTCCTCCCACTCATTTCAATTCCAAGTTGGCTGAAGAGTGGGCAAAGGAGATAGAGAAGAGGACAAACGGAAAGGTCTCCTTTAGTTTCTTCCACGGTGGTGCACTTTTAAAAGGTCCTGAGATCTACGATGGAGTTATGAAAGGTGCCACGGACGTTGGTATGAGCCTTTTTGCCTATACAGCAGGTAGATTTCCTCTTATGGAGGCCTTAGATCTCCCCATAGGTTATCCCAGCGGGAAGGTTGCAACCCTTGTGGCCAATGATTTTTACAACAAATTTAAACCAAAGGAATTGGAGGGTGTAAAAGTCCTCTATTTGCATGCCCATGGCCCTGGTCTCTTACATAGCAAGAAAGAGGTAAAAACCCTTGAGGACTTAAAAGGTCTAAAGGTGAGGTGCACAGGGTTCAGTGCAAAGGCAGCAGCAGCGCTGGGTGCGGTTCCAGTTGCAATGGGTCAAGGAGAGGCATACGAGGCCCTACAAAAGGGTGTGGTAGATGCCACCCTCTCTCCCATTGAGGTGTTAAAGGGTTGGAAGCAAGCAGAGGTGATCAAATACACTGTGGAATGCTATTCTGTGGGTTATACCACTGCCATGTATGTAATAATGAATAAGGCCAAGTGGGACGCATTACCAGATGACGTAAAGAAGGTCTTTGAAGAGGTTTCAAAGGAATGGATAGCAAAGCATGCAGAGGGATGGGATAAGGCTGACCAAGAAGGTAGGGAATATACCTTGAGCCTTAAAAACACCATCATCCCCCTTTCCAAGGAAGAAAGTGATCGCTGGGCAAGTGCAGTTAGGCCTGTTATAGATGCACAACTGAAGGCCCTCACAGAAAAAGGCCTACCTGGAAAAGAAGCAATAGACTTTATCAAGGAATCCATCGCCAAATACAGTAAGTAGTTACCCAATTGGGCCCTTTTAGGGCCCAATTTCTATGGAGAAAAAAATGGGGAAAATCACAAGCTTGGTAAGGCATTTTGCCGACGGTCTAAATGGAATCTCAGCCCTATGCCTCTTGGCTATGACCGTACTCACCTGCGCAGATGTTGTATTAAGGATGTTTAAAAGGCCTATTTTGGGTACATATGAACTGGTTCAGTTCCTTGGAGCTGCAGTAGCTGCCTTTGCGATGGCACATACCACCTTCCAAAGGAGCCATGTTGCTGTGGAGGTGTTGGTTGTGAGATTACCTTTAAAGGCCCAAAAGGTTATCTATCTTATTACCCATCTTTTAAGCATACTTTTGTTTGCCCTTTTGGCCTATGAGTGCATCATTTATGGAATGGATTTCAAAAAGTCTGGTGAAGTCTCCATGACCTTGAGGATACCTTTTTATCCCTTAGTATTTGGCATATCCTTGGGTGCCTTTGGGGTGTGTGTTGTTTTATTGGCAGAACTATATCAGGCTTTCATAAAAGGCAAAGGGCCTTGGTTTAGGTGGGAGTAGGAATATGGACCCTGTAACAGTAGGACTTATAGGACTTTTATTGTTGGTGATATTTCTGTTCACCAGGATGCCCGTTGGCTTTGTGATGGCATTTTTAGGCCTTTTAGGATTTAGCTACATGGTATCCCTGGAAGGTGGCCTTAGGATGCTGGCAAAGGACTTCTATACCATCTTTGGGGCCTATAGCCTCACTGTTGTGCCGCTTTTTATCCTTATGGGGCAGGTGACCTTTCATTCGGGAGTAAGTAGTAAGCTTTTTGACTCTGCCTATAAATTTATAGGCCACTTGCCAGGTGGTCTGGCCATGGCTACCATTGCTGCCTGTGCCGGCTTTGCAGCCATTTGTGGTTCCACCAATG
>Ga0197142_1001289_pt1 | contig 23083 bp, 16 predicted proteins | sample GBS60_MetaG_FD_148614 | JGI IMG/M metagenome (GOLD analysis project Ga0197142, IMG submission 148614) | Sediment microbial communities from Great Boiling Springs, Gerlach, Nevada, United States - GBS 60_MetaG | ecosystem: Environmental > Aquatic > Thermal springs > Hot (42-90C) > Sediment... | reverse complement strand
GACTGCGTAGCACTTTATTGCAAAACTCTTCTTAAGGATGTTTTCCTCTTCTGGGTAACCTAAGCCATTGATTCGTCCGGTTCGGTTAACAACTGTATTAACGATGCAGGCAATATGCTTCTTCGAAATCGATATGTATGGTCGCTTGGGAGCAAAAACTTTTAAAAACTCTTAGTGTGATTATGATCTTATCGTTCTTTTTTCTACAGCCTTGGGAAGATACGCGACAGACTAGATATCAGCAAATCCGTTTGCAAGTATGCTTACGATATTTTGTCCGATTTTTATATCCGAGATCGACACTTTAGCAGATCTTATAAAAACAGATGGAGTTAGAATCGACTCTCCTGAGGGCCGAGTTACGATTTCGGTACACGTCATCGAGGCCAGATGCCATTCGGTTTTTAATCTCCATTTTCGAGGAAACATTTGAGGTAGACTTTGTAAGGCGTTGCAGCCGTATTATCAAGCGATATATAGCTGGATCTTTTCGGCAAAAAATGGCGAGAGTGCATCAGTTTACTGTCAGTAATCCGTATTACCAGCCGCGCGCCCGTATAATAGACATTTTTGAACATTGCGCTTTACAGCAGAGCTCGTTTTGAATATCATAGATTCACACTACAATGCTTGCGCCAAATTCAGCCAAATTGGGTGAACTTTCGGTTGGTAAAGCGGAGGCCAAGTATCATGGGCGTGTTACTTTGCGCGCGGTTGCTCTGGCCCTAGCTCTTACAGTGGTAAACGACTACTGGATTGTCCAACTTGAGGTCGTTCGCTACTCTTTTGCCACTTACGCTGCACCATTCTACAATTGTATATTCACGCTTCTTGTTGTTACTGTTGCTAACCTTGCCGTAAAAAAACGTTTCCCCAAACTTGCTCTTACACGTGTAGAGCTGCTCACTATTTATGTAATGCTATCGATTTCTAGCGCGGTGCTTTCGCACAACATGATGGAGATTCTAGTTTCCATCATGGGCTATGCACACTTCTTCAAGACTCCTGAGAACAAATGGGGTTCGATGTTTGCCGATAAGCTGCCAAGCTGGCTTACTGTTAGAGACATCGAGAGTCTTCGCAACTTCTACTATGGGAACTCGACACTCTACAATCCGACAAACTTTGGTCCGTGGATCGTTCCGGTCTTGTGTTGGTCTGCTTTTTGTTTTGTTCTGATCTTTACAATGCTATGCCTTAACACTATTCTCCGAAAGCAGTGGGTCGAAAACGAGCGCCTTACATTTCCTATTGTAATACTTCCGCTTGAGATGACTCAGGACTCGGGTTCGCTGTTCCGAAATCGGCATATGTGGATGGGTTTCGCAGTCGCAGGGACGATTACTTTGATTGCAGGACTGCACTATCTGTATCCCTCTATTCCACATATCCAAATTGTACGCCGCGATATCGGCCGATATTTTACTGAAATGCCTTGGCGCGCCATGGGCGGAATTCCGATGGGGTTCTACTTCTGGGCGATCGGCATTGCGTTCTTAATGCCCTTGGAGCTTTCTTTTTCTTGCTGGTTTTTCTACTGGCTGGTTAAGATGGAGCTCGTATTTTGCGCTGCGACAGGCATTGACGATCTCCGAGTCTCCGGGGCGGGATTTGATAGGGGTTACCCCTTTCTTATGAGTCAATCTTGGGGTGCCTATATGGGTTTCTTTGTGATGAGTATGTGGACGAGTCGTCGATACTTGGCAAGAGTTTTTCGTACTGCGTTTATGGGGACAGGAGAAGAGGACGAGTCTCGAGAGGCTGTCAGCTATCGCACGGCAATAATTGGAGCGGCCTTGGGTTTGGTGTTCTTGGGTGTATTTGCTCACCTTGTCGGGATGTCGCGATGGGTTATCGTTGTTTTTTTCACTTTCTACTTCATATTCGCCGTCATCGTAAGCCGGATACGCGCTGAACTCGGTTTTCCGACTCACGATATGCACGTGATGGGCCCTCAATATCTCTTATTGACTACTTGTGGCACTGAGAAATTAGGCACGTCAAATCTCACTGCGTTCTCGCTTTTTTGGTGGTTCAACCGCACATACGCGAGCCATCCATCACCGCATATCATTGAGTCTTATAAAATCGCTGAGAACACTCACACACCTGCTCGACACTTTTTTATAGCTACAATAGTCGCTGCGTTCTTCGCAATGCCCATCGGTTTCTGGATGCTGTTGCACAATTACTTCCACTACGGTGGGGCGACTTCACGTATGGAACAGTGGGCGCTTGGTTTCGGACATGATTGTTGGAATCAACTTGCGAGTTGGATACAGCAACCGTTTCCATCCAATCCATCAGCGATGTTTTTTGTAGGCTTAGGGTTTGGCATATCGATGTTTCTGGGTGCACTGCGCGTGAGGTTAGTCTCATTTCCATTTCATCCGCTAGCATATGCTATGGCGCCGAGTTGGGGTGTAGCTCAGCTATGGATGCCGCTTCTTATAGGTAGTACTGCGAAATTTCTAATCTTACGATTTGGCGGCTTGCAAATATACCGTAGAGTTCTTCCTTTTTCATTCGGTCTTATACTGGGAGAAATTACTGTTGGTAGCCTCTGGACTATCGTAGGTATTGCTTTAGGTATTCCTACCTATGACTTCTGGCCGGGTAGATATAGCTGAAAAGATTCTTTGATTTCTATTTTAGTGATTCACGAACGGAGCCCCATATAAGCTTACATTAGGCGTAGCTTGAGTGTTTCTGCCAGCAAATCCTAGGTAGAGCGCTAAGCCGATGGCTGTCAGGCCTGAAAATGCGAGCTTGGCGATGTTGGGTATTGCAGCAGGAGTAATAAACCCTTCGATTAACGCAGCGATAACAAACAAAGGCAAGGTCCCGATAAAGAGCTTCATAGCTTGAGACGATGCAATGCGTATCGAATCGGTGCGACGCAGATTGCCGGGAGCGATCATTGCTGATCCTATCATCAGTCCGGCCCCACCGCACACAAACACTGCTGTGAGCTCTATGATTCCATGTGGAAGCAACAACGGTAAAAGCAAACTTACTCCGTTTAGGCGGCTAATAATTGTGATTATTGCCCCGATAACAACGCCGTTTTTCAGCAGTATCCAAACCGAATATATGCCGAAAGTCACGCCGCCTGCGAATGCTTTCATGCCTTCTTTGATGTTGTTGGTCATAATGAAACCGGATAGTTCCGCCGGATCTTGCCCAATAAAAATTTCTCGGCCGGGATTGGACTCTGTCGATGGCGAATGTTGCATCATCTCTCTGACAGGCTCTGGGACAAGCGCATTCCAGGCATCTGGAATTGTGTAGAGGATGTAGGCAGTAAAAGCCCAGCCGACAAAGAACAGCAGCGCTGCAACCAGTGTATACTTGAAGGTAGATCTAAACAGAGCAGGAAACTCGCCCAACAAAAATGCAACCACGCCTTTTAATTTTGCGCTTTCGGAAGCATACAAAGCTCCGTGCGCTCGACCTGCTAGATCGTTTAGGAACAAAATTAGTTCTTCGCTAACTCCTTGTGATCTAGCAAATGCCAGATCGGAGACAGTATTTCTGTAAAGTGAACCGAGCGATTCTAATTGTTCCATGGAAAGCGATCCGGCCCCGTGCTTTCGCATCTGTTCTAGCATCTCCGACAGTCGGTTCCACGAGTCTTGTTTGGTGTTCACAAATGAGCGCTCGTCCACAGAAATGATTATAACAGATATAGAATGGAAGGAGTTTTGGTTTGCGATCTGTGAATCTTATTTTTGTGAGCCAACTCCAACATAATTTTTGATACACAATCCCACAGCTATATGCCAAGGAAAATCACAATAATAACACCTGAAAACGTTCGCATCGAATATGAAATCGCAGGTATCGCGTCGCGCTGCAGCGCTGCATTTGTTGACCATCTGCTGCAGTTGGGATTATTGGGTGTTCTGTACACGATGCGCTATTTGGCGGGCAAATACATCGAAATCCCGGTTGTCTCGTGGGGTGTGGCTATAATAGGCATTGCGGCTTTCGTTATCAACTATGGCTACTATCTTTACTTCGAGACCGTTTGGAACGGACAGACACCAGGAAAGCGGTTCAGTCGAACTAGGACGGTTCGTGAAGGCGGTGTGCCGATTGACCTATCATGTGCGGCGCTCAGGAATCTGATACGGGTCGTGGACTTTCTGCCAGTGTTCTATATACTTGGAGGAATAACAGTTCTTATTAGCAGTTGCAATAAACGGTTGGGAGACTACGCTGCGGGTACGTTAGTCGTAAAAGAACGCACTGAATGGATGAGAAGTCTTAACACCGAAGGAACCCAAAATGTCCAACCGGTTCCGGAATCTGAGTATGTGCGGAATATCGAATTGGTGAGCTCGGAGGATTTTGCAACTATTAGCCGTTTTCTCGATCGACAGGTTGAGCTCGAGAAAGATATTCGCGAACAGCTAGCCGCACGTATTGCCGCACCGATTATCGCAAAGCTGGGTATTGAGGACGATGGTTGCATTCGTTATCCCGTGCTACTAGCTGAGATTCACCGACGCTGCATAGAAGAGAGAGGCATGCGATGAAACGCGAGTGTGTTACCATCCGGGTCGAGCCGGAGTTTCTTCGAGAGGTAGCTGATTTTCCCGGCGAGATAGTTATGGTTTTGCCGCGGCCGAGCGGTAAGGTCCTAACCATGACCAAATCTTTCTATCCCGAAGGCATTTTTCGGCTACCGAGTGGCAAGATTCTTCCGGAAGAAACTCCCGAAGAGGCGTTTATCCGTGAGGTGAGAGAAGAAACAAGCCTGGATGTTGTTCCTGTTGCCAAGCTCGCTGAGATTGTCCTTCACTGCGTTTCCGGCGACAAGCAAACAGATGTCACAAGCTACATCTTGCTTGGTACGCTTACCACCAATCTGCCGCATCCGCAAGATATCGGTGAGCAGATTTCCGATTATAGGGAAGCTGATGCTGAAGAACTTCAAGCCATTGCCAAGAGACTCAGAAGTATGTCGGGAAATTGGACAGGGTGGGGTCATTTCCGCGCACCGGCACATGAAGTAGTTGCAAAGTATCTGATCGAGCAGACTGGATGGAATGGTTGACTTCCAAGTTAACGTGGGTAGCATAAGCTCCAGAGGAGGAATGCGTATGTATGTTTACCCGACGAACGTAGAAGAGTTTCTGGCGCAGCACAGAGACTTTTTAGACTATCTGCTTCAATGGAGGCATTCGCTCAAACCGTTGAGGCTTGAAGAATTGGTCGAGGATGATAAACACGCTAAGAACGTTGCATTTTTGAGTGTTGACCTCATCAAGGGGTTCACAACCGAGGGGCCACTTGCAAGCTACCGCGTAGCCTCTATCGTGCAAAACGTGGTTGACCTGTTCAAGAAAGCTTACGATGTCGGGGTAAGAGATTTTATTCTTGTTCAGGATCGGCATCCAGAAGATTCTCTTGAATTCGAGGCCTATGGTCGCCATGCTGCGGAGGGATCCAGAGAGGCGGAAACTGCGGATGAGCTTCTCGCGCTACCGTTCTCATCTAATTTTATATATTTCTACAAGAAATCTCTCAGTCCCGCCATAGGCACGGGCTTGGAAGAATGGATTGAAGCCCATCCGTGGATACGCAAAGTCGTGGTCGTCGGCGATTGTACAGACCTATGCGTTTATCAGTCCTCAATGTTCTGTAAGATGTGGTCAAATGTCTATGGCAGAAGAATCGAGATAATCGTTCCGGAGAACTGCGTTCAGACCTATCACGTTGGAGTGGAAGATGCCAAAGCTGCAGGATTAATGCCGCATGATGGTGATTTGCTTCACCTGCTTTTTCTTTACCATATGGCCCTTAATTCAATACGTGTGGTTACTCATATAGAATAGTACACAAAAGTGGGACCGAGGCGTCGGGCGAGCACCTCGGTCCCGTTTTACGAAAGGATGTGATGTGTCTACCAATTTTTAAATACCCGAATAGCTCAGCATTCAAACGCATTAATGCTCTTCGGATTTTTTTATAGAAGAACTTTTTGCAGATTCGGCAACCTCGATTGCGGTCATAACGTCGTCCTCAGTAATCGGCCCTTGAAAATAAGTCAAAGTTCCATCGACTATCATCCCACTCGACATTCCCTTGTCCAAAATTGCTTTGCGATTATTTTGGTCATGTACAACCAGCTCTACCCTATTTTTGCCAATTTTCTCAGCTACGACTTCGACAACCGAACGCCCGTCTATGTTTATATAACACTTGTGACAATCGAACAGATCTATTCGGACCCGATATTTTTCATTCACGGTCGACGGACGCGGTTGAAGGTAGGTTGGAGGTGACGTGTTCTTATCAAAGCTCATATAGTATATTGTGGCCGAGCCGCGCGATTCTGCCGGCACAAGGCCCATGTGCTGGAAAAACGACCCTGGCAAGTAAGGAAAGCTTCCGTCACGTTGGGGACGAAACCCTTCTACAGCAAGACCAGTTGCGCCGTTTTCTCGAGCGTCTGAAAGTGCGCTCTCAATAAGTGCTCTGCCTATTCCACTGTTTCGATATTGCGCCTTTACGTGTACACATTGAACTACGTAAAGACCTTCGCCTGATATATCTAAGGGAGCGTTTTCGATAGGATAATAAATGATGAAACCAGCCATTTCTCCATTCTCAAGCCTAGCTATGCGTCCTCGTAGCATATCTCCGCGCAACCATGCTTCAAGCTGGCTGTACATTTCCTCTCCATGCGGCTTTCCCTTTGCACAGAAGATTCCTTCCCTCAAGTTGTCCACTACAAGTGTATCGATTATCATGTTAAACTTCCTAGCCTATTGTTTACTGGTCAACAACATTATACACTGTAAAAAGACTCGAACTATAAAACGATAAACATAATTGGCTATCAGAGTATTGGAAGGCTTTGTTCGCAGGATTGAATTGTGCCGTGGTACAATGCAACTTCAGGCAAACATAGGATGGGCGCGACTTTAACTGTTAATAATTTGCACGTCGGCTACGACGGCGCTGAGGTTTTAAAGGGCATTTCTATTCATCTGGAAGACTCAGCGTTTGTTGGTGTTGTTGGACCAAATGGAAGCGGCAAGACTACGTTGCTTCGTTCGATGTCCAGGGTACTGCGGCCTGCTTTAGGAACAGTGGAGGTGGACGGTAGGGATATTTATTCTATGCCCGCCCAAGATTTCGCTCGCTGCGTTGGTGTGGTGCCACAGGACGTCTGGGTTGCGTTCGATTTCACCGTTTTGGAAGTTGCTTTAATGGGCAGATCGCCGCGGATTGGGCGTTTTGCTGTTGAGTCGTCGCGCGATGTTGCAATTGCTATGGATGCATTGGCGCGCACCGGTACTGAGCATCTTGCCCATAGACCCATAAGTGCGTTATCCGGCGGTGAACGTCAGCGCGTGATGATGGCGCGAGCACTTGCCCAAGAACCGCGAGTTCTACTGCTCGACGAACCGACTTCACATTTGGATATAAGCTTCCAGTTCGAGATAATGGACCTTGTGAAGAGCCTAAACAAAGAACAGGGGTTAACGGTGCTGGTGGTTCTTCACGATCTCAACTTGGCAAGTCACTATTGCGATAGACTTGTTATGATCGGAGACGGACGAGTAATAGTCGAGGGATCGCCTATTGCAGTTATCACGCCAAGCAACATTCGTCGAGTCTACGGTGCTGAGGTGTGGGTTAGAAAGCATCCAGTTACTCATCGACCGTATGTGATCGCAGGTATAGGAACAAAACACTTATCGACGACAACTTCCCGTAGCTCCGACCGGGAATGTAAGGCGTTAGAAAAACTTCCTCAAGTACACGTAATTGGCGGGGGTGGAACTGCAGCGCCAATCATCGCCCGATTGGTGAAGCGAGGTTATCGTGTTACATGTGGCGTTCTCAATGCTGGCGATGCAGATCACGAGGTATCGGACGCGCTTGAGATTCCGTGTGTGCTTCAACCTCCGTTTTCTCCAATTACTCAGGAGTCCCACGTGAAGCATTTTCAGTTGTTAAATGAAGCTGACGTAGTTGTGCTCGCCGATGTGCCAGCCGGTAACGGAAATCTCTTGAACTTTCAGGCAGCAAAGGATGCCGCTCGGTTGGGCAAGAAGACGATCATTCTTAGACCTGACACCATCCGCGACCGAGATTTTACTCAAGGTCAGGCTTCTGCGCTAGTCCGAGAAGCTCTTTCTCTGGGAGCCGTTGGCGCTGAAAACATCAATGCTATTATGACGGTTATCGAACTCTATTTGACGCAGTAGCTCTCTGTTCCCTCGCACTATTGCCGGTTTTGAAGCAGGCATTTCAATGTTAATTCAAGTGGCACACCGATTGCACTATTTTGCTATGAAGTTAGGTCGCAACTTGCAAAAGCCTTGTTGGGGGTGGAGGAAATGGAGCGTTATTTGGGATATATCGTCGTGATCAAACTAGTTGTGATCGCGTTGATTATTTGGATGGGTAGCTTGGTCGTGAACTGCATCAATTGCATCCCGATGAGGCATTTGTGAGGTCTTTGCTAGCCCCCGCGAACTCGATCCCGGGGGACAAATGCTCAGCTTATTGACAAGCCTTGTTGTAACCGCTGACCATTACGAACGGCGCTTCGAAGTGCACGGCGAGTGTCGCACACAGACCAATTTTCCCAAACGGACGTCCGTTTATGAGCATCTCAATCCAATACTCTGAAGACAACGTGCGTTCAAATACGGCTTCTTGTGTTCTCGACATTGCGTGTGCTCCTATTTGGAACAGTCCATCAAAAGAGCTATCAAAAGATTGGATATAATCCATCCAAGGGGCACCTTGAATGTAACATGCGCCTTTAATGGAGCTTTTTGTAGATCAATTTTACAGCGTTGTTAGCGCCGTGGCCATCTGGCGCTAAAATAGCTTTTGCGCCACCGTCAATTGCTGCCTGCACAGCTGCGTTAACTTCCAGCGTGAGCCGCTCACGTGTTTTCTTGTAAGCTGTGTTGCCTGCCAGCACCTGACTGCTTTTAACCACGTCGCTTACATCTTCCAGATTGGTCAGTATTAGATCTGCAAGTTTGCTGGCCGTATAGGTGTATCGGGTTTATTCTCTGGGTTTGATTCTCATCAGCACATTCTGAATGTCGTCTGCGCATAGATGCAGTTCCTGTGCAGCGTCCGTTAAGCGCCTATAGTTTTCTTTATTTTCGACGTCGGACATTGCATCATTAAGAGTGCCGAGTACTGCTGCTATTCTATCCTTTATACTTCGAAGTGTAGATTCGTTTACGTCCATAGAGCGTATTCTAGCACATAATTATAGTGCTAGGCAAAGTGATGTTATTTTAAGAACTTACATTTTTAGTAAAAAATATTTCCACAAAATGCTAGTTGACGGTAGCCAAGCTATGGGCTAAAATCCAAAGGATAACCTTAAGCCGAGGTGATATTATTAGCAAAGGAGGTGAAAGTCGTGTTTAAACGAACTGCTATCGTCCTGGTGTTTGCCGTTACGTTGGCAGCTCTTTCGGGAGTGCTTGCATTCGCGCAGTGTGGTGTAAAGGGTGTCGGATCTATACACACGAGTAACACCAATATCGGGACCCTCAGCATCAATGTTGCCAGGTCGGGCCAGGTGCTCACAGGCGGCTTTCGCTACACGGAAGTAAACCCAATCAGCCTTAGTCCTGTCAATCGCCCGATCGCAGTTATCTACTCGACCAAGCTAGTCTCGGTCGACGTGACAGGCAATGTGGGTAGAGTCAAGGCTGTAGGCTTCTGGAACGGTGTGTTGTCCAACCTTTACGTAGAAGCACTGGATGATAATCCCAGTGGTGATTGGTATCTGATAAGAGCAATTCCGATCAACAGCCAGCTTCCTGTTTTGTATGAGGCCAGCGGTGGTGTCTTTAAGGGCGATATCGATGTCTATTGTGCGCCTACGATCGGCTATACCTACGGCGAAGGAACCATAGCTGTGCCCAGGCCAGACAGTGCTGTTCCGAACATAGGCAAGTTCGCGTTCAAAGCGGAAGTTACCAATGACGGAAATGTGCGCGGAGTGATCCACTATGTTGAGTATTATCCTTACAACAACTCTGTTGTCAGACGTCCAAGGGTAACGATTTACGTGCCGGCCGTACAGAGGTTGGAGTTTCCGGGAACCAACGAAGCTATACTCGTCGGACGTGGTACATTGAACGGGCGTCCGGCAGACGTTGTAGTTAGGGCTGTCGACAACAGACCTGATTTCTTCTATATCAAGGCTACTTGTCCGTCCACTTCACCTTCTGCATGGCCCGAATACTCAGCGGGTGGACCACTTACATCAGGAAACATTAAAGTTGTGACACTCTAGACTACCTTATTGGGCTGGCGTCTTTGCCGGGATATGGGCGCCAGCCCCCTTCAGCAAATAGACATAATTCAATAAATCACATCTGTTGCGTATTGCAGAGGTGATAGCTATGCTTCGCGGCTTTATTGCTATAATTGCCGTAATTATAAGTCTGGTGCCCGTCGAAGCCGGAATATGGGACGTAGCGGAAGTCTACAGCGGCTGGGGTGGTATCGGTGATAGCTCGCTTGTGCTCGATGCAAGCGGCATTCCACATGTAAGCTATTCGGCTGACGCGAGACTCTATCATGCCGTTAAAGTTCTAGGAGGCTGGAATTCAGAGTACGTTGCATCCGTAGGCTACAGTGGGGGATGGTCTTCCATTGCGATAAGCCCGGCAGGCCATCCTGCAATTGCCTTCATTGATTGCAGCAATGAGTCAGGCAATTATCTTAAGTATGCATACAAATCGGGTGGAAGTTGGCTTATAGAAACAGTTGACAGTGTAGGGTGGCTGCCGGAACACGTGTGTCTTGCATACAATCTGGCAGGTCAGCCTTGCATTGCCTACTGCAAGAGCGTTGGTGTCGATCCCGTATACACATACGTTTGCTTCGCGCGACGCGTCTCGGCTGGCAATTGGAGCATACAAAACATCGCAGAGGTTAGTTTTGCAACCGCGCCGTCTATGGTGATTGACGGCACCGATACTGTTCGCGTTACGTTCGTTGATTCGAATACTGGAAGAGTAATATGTGCGTCGAAATCAGGTATAGGTCCTTGGACTCTGCACACTATCGACGGCAACCAAACGTCTCCGGCAATCGGCTATACTTCTATTACTTTGCAGCCCAATGGGGCTCCGGCCGTTGCCTATTTTACGGGTTTGTCCGGTTCTAATGTGCTGACTTTAAAGCTCGCGTGTTGGCAAGGCGGTACGTCATGGACTCAAGAGGTAGCTGCTAGCATTCTGAACGAGGGAACCTATCACTGTTCGGTTGCAGTACGTCGAGGTTCAGTGCCGTTGATCGCCTATTACGATACCGCAGCATCATGCTTGAAGTGTGCTTGGAAATCAGGAGGCAATTGGAACACGGAAGTGATCGATCCGGCTACTTTGGCAGGCTTTCGGCCGTCGCTCAAGCTCGATTCTTTAGGAAATGCTCACATTGCTTACTTTGACAACCTGAACTTCAACGTGAGATATGCTTGGTCGCCAACGCCTATTCAAGACGCGAAGCTTCTAGCTGACGGCGAGATGGTTCAGATATCAGCGGTGGCTGTAAGCAGCGGATCGGGTGAACTCAATCCTCGTATTTATGTTCAAGATTTCGAGCGGACGTGCGGCATTCAGCTATATTTTACGCAACAGGTTCCAAACGTCACGCGCGGTTCCGTATTGGATGTTCGAGGAGCATTGACCACTGTGAACGGGGAGCGAGCAATCATTGATCCGAGCGTTGAAGAGATAGGCATTCCAGTAGTTCTAAGGCCACTCGCAGTTACAAACAGACATCTTGGTGGAGGCGACTTCCGTTATCAACCCGGACCTCCGGCTAGAGGGCAGCGAGGCGTTACCGGTGCGACGGGTCTAAACAACATTGGCCTACTGGTGACAATTTGGGGTGCGTACGCTTATATAGACAGCAACACGTTTACTGTTGACGACGGCAGCGGTGTAAGTGTGAAGTGTGTCACTCCACCCGGCGTGAGCATAAATCCTAATTGGCGTTACGTTTGTGTAACGGGGATCAGTTCATGCGAGCTAGTGGGTCAGGAGCTGCACAGATTGATGCGCGTTCGTGCATCGAGCGACATTGTGGTTCTGCAATAGCTTGTTGCTCAAATCGTATCTGGATGTCATCGTGACTCAACAACAGGAGTGGCCAACACAAGATCGTCAAACCAAGCAGTTCCTTTAGATCCAGCAGCCGTTACGCACTCGAAAACTGCTCCCGAGGCCCATTTGGGTCGTTTTATCCGCGCTTGTACTTCTTGCCATTCTGAGAAATGCTTGGTTGGTTTGAGTACATCCGTTTGCAACACATTCCCTTGCGCATTCATCCACCGCACGCGCAAGAAAGCGTCTGTTGCAGGGTCGCTCAATCGGAGCCAACCGGCTGCAAGAAACTCTTCGCCTGGGCCCGTTCTTATTCGCTCGCTCGACCACGAGCGTTCAGTTTCGCCACCTATGATTTTTAGCCCTCTAAGCATAGCATAACAATCGCGCATACCACAGTTTATGTCGAACAACCCTTCGATTTTAATGTTCTGCCATTCTGGTTTTGTCCAAAGGCAATTCTTATCATCAGATGGTGTCCATCCGTCGCATTTTCCATCGCCGTCGCTGTCAAACTCTAGGCTTGGGTTCTTTAGCAAATTCGTTAAGGCCCCGTGCAAGCTTAGTCTGGGTAGTCGATTTTCTGTTTTAGTATCTGGTGTAACGGGATTTCCGATTAGATAGTACGGCGCCTGTTTACCGTTTGGTATAAACTCCCGTTGTGTGAGTACCATGCAATCCACGAGCTTTGCGTATGGTCGATTCTCTGCCATAGTGAGTATGGTTCCCCTAGGTCTAGGTTCGTCTACTTTGATGGTAATCGTATGCTTGCCCGGCGACAGGTGAACACTTCCGTAGTGATACCAAGCGAAGATTTGGCGCGTATCTTCGACGGCATTATAATGTGATACTACTTGTATATCGCGTGGCACGAGCGTGTTAGGTACGCGGACAGGATTGCCCGAGTCTATTTGTATCCAACAGGGTGAGCAGAAAGAAAGGTAGCTTTCTCTCACCCATAGGTGGTAGACCCCCTCTTTGGTTGTATAGAACTCATAGGCTGCGTACCATCCTGTTTCTCGCGGTGGCTTTACTGCAGTTTCTAGTCCAAGAAATGCATTGCCCGATAGCGCAGTCAGCCCTCCAAGCATCGAGTAGTTCCAGTTGTGAGACTTGGCATTTTCCGCTTCCAACCAGACGTAGGGTGTTTTCAAGCTATAGAATAGGTCCTCAGCTCGTTTCAATGCCGCTGCAAGTCGGAGTGGAGTAGACTTGTTGCCGGAGGTTGCCCATGCCAGTGCTTGTTCCAATTCTTCACGCTCTTTATCGGGAACCAGTTTTGCTCTTTCCCAGGGTTCGACGAATGTAGGCCTGTTATTCAAATTAGGCACAGCTTCATTAGGGTCAAGTCCGCGCACAATTACAGTATCTACGGCGTTCAAACTATCTATCATTATTCCTTCTGGCGCCCAATCGTAGTTTGCCTTGACTAGCGAGCGATCTATTGATTTTAGCCTAATTTGAATGCCATTAGATGTTCGTTCACCTGCCGGAGAGCCGTTAGAGTAGGTGTAAGTTGCGTCGTTTCGCCAGGGCAAAGTGAATTCAGCTTCCCCTTTGTTTACTGAGATTACTGTTGTCGGTACACCGCCATCGTTGTAAGAGATCCAGGATATGCCTGGTATTGCGTCCAATAGACGAACCCCAAGAAGCTCAGTGAACACACCTTGATAAGGGTCTATAGGCCTTTCAGGTCCAAAGACTAGGTCCTGTGGCTGGTAACCATGTTGTCCGAAAACTTCTTCACTGTTGATTTGTAAGTTGCCGTCGATCAGATTCCAAACAAGACCGTTCCAAGTTCGGTTCAACACTCGACTTGTTGGAGTTGGCTTTAGAATCTGAAACCGCCGCCCGCGTTCGTTCTCGGCGAACCTGTCTGTATAGTATTTGTCAATGGCAGGAATAGTTCCAAGGTCTTTCCTAAAGCCTATCACAGTAATTCGCTTGCCAGCCTCAATAGCGTTGTTAATTTCATTTGCAAACCTCTCGCTGGCGGGTTTATCTTGGATGTTTACAATGAACATTGGTGTTTCGGGCCAAAAAGAAAAAGACGGCAGAATCCAAATGTTATTCTGTGCGCGCTCGACAGGCTCACGCCACCACCATCCACCCACATTGGCGAATTCGTTACACGGTTCGCTCCAAAGTTCCATACTGCACGGATGAAAATGCGCCGGGAAACGATAATATACAGTCGGCTTGTAATCGACTAGCTTCGACGCGTTGGCAAGGATTCGGTCATAGGTAGCAAGCCATTCGAGTTGTCTAGGATCTCGGCTTATGTTATCGGACCAAGGCTCTTGTATTACGCGTCCCCCAATCATGTTGTATTGATAAATGCCTTTTGCTCCCGCCGATATCAGAGCATTGAAGTTAGCATACATAGTGCCGAGTCGATCCGAGTATCCTATGGGCTTGTTGCGTGATAGACATACATCCTGGTGATTACCTTCGCCGGTCTCTGTGACGATGAGCCAGGTAGTTTTGTGTGCCTGTTCACATTCTCCGAAAGCATGGATTGCCATAGACAGGAGCATCGGTTCACCTGTGCCATAGCTTTCCATGCCGAGGCCGTCGTGTCCGGATGCGAGACCTGTATCGTTAATATGCCACCAATCTACGTCCGAGAAGCATTTATAAATTACCGGTACGTTGTTCATGCTTTTGAACACGTCTGCGATATGGTTGCAATAGCGCAATAGGCTACGACCTATGAACTCGCGTACATCGTAGTTGAACTGGCTGGAGCACGCGTCCATAGTATAGAAACGCTTGGCGCTGCGTGAGTAAGCATATTGTATCAGCTTGCCAGTATTCTTGTCCTCAAACCGTTCGACCGATATGGTGCTTCCTGCGGCGGTGAACGTCGGCCATTCTCCGTCGATCGCTTTCCAGGCATCATTCAATTTCTGAACAGTTCCGTAACGTTTTTCCAACCATTCGGCAAACTCTTCTGCGAAAGCGGTAGCGCTGGGAATGAAGTCGTGCGAAGTGTTCATTTCATTCCAAAGCGGGTCTACGACGAATCTGAAACCGGGCCCAAGCTTTACCTTTGAATAGTGTTCTCGAACCTTTTCAACATAGTTCTGATACTTCTCATCCCAATAGTACATCACAAAGTTGTCCGGACCTGCCCGGTCGGCTTGGAAGACTAATCGATAGTCCGCGTCCTTTGGCACACTTACATATGCCTCCAGATACTTGCCATCTACCACGTGCGCTTCGCCTGAGTCTACAGGCTTGCCGCTTTTGTTATCTAACACCAAATAAATGCCAGATCTTGGCTCTTTGGCTTCTACTCGCACTATTCCGCTCGATTTGACACTGTCTACGACGATTCCACTTGGGTAGCTGTAGCCGAATCCTTTTGCTTCCAGGGCTTGGAATTCGATGCCGTAGGTGAAGCCATTTGCGTCCAAGTAGTCGATAGTCTGTTGAAAAAAGCGATAATCATCATCCGAGTAGTCTTTCCAAACATAAGGCTGATTGACGCCCAGATGAAGATAGATGTTTTTCACGCCGTAGCGTTTGAGCAGATCGAGTTGAGCCTTGACAAGATTCCAATCGCGGTCGTAGATAAACATGCCACCGGCAGGAATAAATTGCTCTCCATCCCATATTAAAGTATGTGCTTTGTTGATGTGCCAATAGTGTGGAGTGCCGTACTTGTCAATGAAGCAGCCTGTAGTGATGATTGTGGCTTCCTTTGAATTTGTGCGGCTGAGTTGAGGCGCGGGCGAAATAACAATCCGACCGTTCGCCGTTATCTTCTCTCTGTACAAGCCCGCTTTCCATTCATATTCGCCGGATGGAATGTCCCCTGGGATCTTGATTTGGTAGGGACCTAAGTCGATCTTCTTGCTGGGAAGCCATTTCGTATCACCTAAGTCGATAGTCTCCACATGGTAGACGAGGTCATTCTTCTGCAAGTAAAACCATAGTTTGCGTTTTTCCTTGGGTGCCTTGTTTACTACGATTTCAAAGGTCGCATCGAAGCTGTGACCAATGTAAGCCGATTCCGGCACTTGCGCACTAATAGAGCGCAGCAAACCTGGGTCCTGTGGATAGTCGGGCGGTTCGTACGCATCAAGACTTGATCCCATTGTTAATATTAGTGAAGAGAAGACCAACAATAACCTCACGGATAATCCTCCAGGAATGAAATCCTAATCTATTGAAGCGTTTTTTCGTAAAGACCAATAAGTCCTCCTATGCGCGATAATGATTGTTGCCAAGTATTAGAATGCTTTGCGATCGGTTTTGTGATACCCGACGTCAAGCAATGATGCCTCTCTTGCAGAAAAGGAAATACTACGGAGGAAATTTCTGATCTTGCTCAGAATGAAAGAGATGATGGTGAGAATAGCAAGCGGCCGACCGTGTCAATTATTGCTATATACTCTTATTCCATCAGAAGTACGTGTGCGCAACGGAGGTTGCAAATCAAAATGAGATTCGGCTGCTGTGTGGGGCTGGATAAAGCAAAAATAGTACAAGATGCAGGATACGATTATGTCGAGCTGCCCGTTGCTACGGTCAAGCCGGAATCTCCGGATACAGAGTTCGACGAGGTGCGAGAGCAAATTGCCGAACTGGACATCCTACCAGAAGCCTGGAACTGCATGCTTCCTAGGGATCTTAAAGTGACAGGTCCAGAAGTCGATCAATATAGATTGGAACGTTATCTTCGAACCGCGTTCGAGCGTATAGAGGAGCTAAGCGGAGAGATTGTAGTATTTGGTAGCGGCGGAGCCAGGAACGTTCCTGAAGGCTTTCCAAAAGAAGAAGCATGCCGACAGATAGTTGAATTCGTATGTCTTGCAGGAAAGATTGCTGGCACTCATGGCATTACCATTGCAATTGAACCGCTCAATTCGAAAGAGAGCAATATCATCAACTCAGTGGCCGAAGGGCTCGAAATAGTGCGCGCTGCCGACCACCCGTTTGTTAAGGTGCTTGCAGACTTGTATCACATAGATGAGGAAGGCGAGCCTCTACAACACGTGTTTGACGCTGGTTCCGACCTTGTGCATACACATACGGCGGATACCGGTAGACTTTATCCCGGCAGTGGTAATTATCCACACCGCGAATTTTTCCAAATGCTTCGGGCTGCCGGTTACAACGACCGAATGTCTGTTGAATGTAAGTTTGTTGATTTCGAAACCGAATGCCGCAAGGCTCTTGAATTTCTCAGAAGTATAGATGCAGAAACGTCATAGATAGATTGCAATTAAATTTTTTACCGATTGGACGTCAATTTGTCGATAAATACCAAAACTCATGTGGAGATATATCTGAGATAATGTTTAAGGAGGAGTTATGCCGAGAACCGATGTTTGTATAGAAGCTGTTTTCACAGACTTGCCGCTTGTCGAGCGGGCGAAAAGAATTGCTGATGCAGGATTCGACGCAGTCGAGTTCTGGTTCTACGATATGGGAGGCGATCGAGGAATTGCCGAGTTTGGGAAGTGGTGTGCTGACAATGGCGTCCTTATCAACAACGCTGTCGTAAATGCTCCGGATGCAAGCATAGGCGGATCGCTTGTGGATCCTGCCGACAGATCTCGTTATATAGAGCGTCTAAGAGAGACCATAAAAGTCTGCAAAGACATAAATTGCCATCAGGCGATAACATGCACAGGCAATGCCCTTCCGGGTGTTTCGTATTGGGCTCAGAAGCGATGCATAATAGATACTCTAAAGGCCGCAGCAGATGTGTGTGAGGCTGAGAATTTTCAGCTTTTCCTAGAACCTCTGAATACGAGAGTGGACCATCATGGTTATTTTCTTTCCTCGGCAGAGGAAGGAGGCGACATTTGCAGGCAGGTAGGAAGTCCACGAGTAAAACTTCTATTCGATATCTACCATATGCAGATAATGGGCGGAAATGTTATATCTCGCATCGAAGAACTTATAGACGTGATTGGGCACTTCCATGCTGCAGGTGTGCCCGGCAGGCACGATCTTGATATAGGCGAGCTTAACTACCCAAACATTATGAAAGCAATTGATGCTTTGAACTACAAGGGCCTGTTCGGACTTGAGTACTGGCCAGCAGGAGACCAAATGACGTCGCTGAAAAGAATGCGCGATCTAACGAGATAGCTACCAAATTACACAAATACAGAGTTTACTGCGCACTGAACTCCGCCACAATTCTATCGAGTTGAGACTTTCGCTCAGCGTCGATAGGATTGTGGGCTTTGCGCAAGAACTCTCGTGTGAGATCCTTTGCCATTTCATAAGTGTCTTTTGCTCCGGCAGCTTCCCACGATGCTCGCGGTCCCCGCACGGCAAGCCGTGGCACGTGATACTCATCGGAGTGTAGATACTTAAGCGTATGCTCCGCAGTTAGGTATGTTTCTCCCTGGGGTCCTATCTGCTTGATCAGGTCTGCGGCAATAGTGTCTTCGTTAACCTCGATTCCTGCAGCGAGACGACGTGAAATAGCAGTTATTTCTTCATCCATTAGAAGCTGTTCGTGGCTGCACGTCATCCCAGTTGCAAACATACCGCAGTTTACCACCAAGTCGTTGCCTGCTGCGATTGATACGAACTGACTCAAGGTCTTCTCCCAGGAATTCTGCTCGTCATGTGCGTGATTGTCCGAGTTGGGTGCTGTAGTATGGCACGGGATATTATAGAACTTAGCCAGTTGAGCACCTGCAATTCGACAGATAGAAGTTTCGACCGAGCCTACGAGTGCTGCTCCGGTACGCATATCAGTAACAGTCCAAGAATTAGCATATATAACCTTTGCTTCAGGTCGAATAAGTTGACAAATTACTATTCCCGAGAGGCACTCTGCGTTGTTTATCGTAAGCAGGCCGGCAAGCGTAAACGGTGCAGATACACCTGCGTTTGGCTCGGGCAGAATTGCCAGCGGTACTCCAAGTCTTACCGTGTCTTCGATCGCCTCACACACGCTTTCTTCCCAAAATAGCGGACTGGTAGGCGAGAGCTGGCTTATTCCGTAGACTTGCGAGTCAAAATCGCCGCGAAAAGCTGCACGAAGTAGGTTTATACACGCTCGATTCACGTCCGGTTTGTCAGTCGAGAAGTATATCGGCTTTCTTGAATTCTCTACGCACGCTCTTACTCCATATAGTAGCGTTGCCTTTGGGTTCGGCACATCTTGAGGCATTACGGGAATTCCAACCACATCGATATGTTTAAGATGGTCACATATTCGCGCAAAAACTTCTACATCTGCTACCGTCGACGGACGTGTCTTACCGGTTTCCGTATCGACCCAGAAAACAGCATTGTGGCCTGCCGCTACTCTCGGAGTTCCATCGCCGAGCGTAAACGCAAACTCTCCCTCGCGATTGAAAACTTCGAATCTCCTTGGTACCTTGGCTATAGCATCCTCGATAATGGAACGTGTGAACTTTACAATTTGTGTATCTATATTTACCTGCAAACCTCTACTAGCGAGGAAATCTAGCATATTGCGGTTAAGAACTTTGACCCCGCAGTTGACTAGAATATCAATTGTAGCCTCGTGAATTTGCTTTATCTCGGCGTCTGAGAGGACTTTAAGAGCAGCAAGTTTCATCTTAGTGTTGTATCCTCCTTGTGTGTCGCAAGATTAAAGGTCTACGTGAACAGCCAATGATATCCTTATAGGATACTACGTTTCAATCCTTGAGGATTTTAATTGGCAAAAGGATAAAAACAAAATAATAATTTATCAAGCCTTGCCAAAGGAGAATGGCTATGAGATATGAAGAAATGAAACCGGAAGATTATATTCGCGCTAAGAATGCTGCGCCAATTGCTTATCTGCCTTGGGGAGCGCACGAGTGGCACGGCAAGCACAACCCTTTGGGGCTTGATACGCTGAAAGCCCACGGCCAATGCTTAGCATTGTGTGCCGAAACAGGTGGTGTGGTTTTCCCGCCCATATATTGCGGTCATCACACAATGAAATCGCACTCGGGTTTCGACTGCACGCTTGAGTTCAGTTCCGAGTGTGTCAAGATGATGGTGACCGAGTATCTTGAGCAACTTGCGGACGAGGGATTCAAAGTTATAGTCATTATTATGGGTCACTACGGAGATCAGCATTTGAATGCCATATGGGAAGTTGTCTCAGATTTCAATGAAAGCCGTAGCGATGTAGTTGTTTGGGCTTTTCCAGACTACGAACCTACGAAGGAAGAGGGATTTCCTAGTGAGCACGGCGCCTGTTTTGAGACCTCTTATATGATGTGGTTCCGGCCTGAGCTGGTCGATCTAACGCGACTCCCGCATGATGGCGAGCTTGATTTTACAGTCGAAGGAGTTCGTGGCTTAGACCCTCGCGGAAATGCGTCGGCCAAAAAGGGGCGCGATGGTGTTAACGTGCTCGTGAAGAATGCCGCTCCAAAGATATTGGAGATGCTTAAAAATATGAAGAGTTAGCTTTTAACAAATTTAGCATACCTGCACTTTCTACCGGATTGTTGTTAAGCGCAATTGCATGACAATCGGGCCTTTTACTATCGGTTGCGTAAAAGTTTCAGCGGTCATAGTTGTTAATTTTGTTAATTTCGATCGTAGCACAAAACCGATTTTACAGATTTGCCAACAACAAGGTTGGCTATAAAATGATTAAAGGTAGAGTTCCCCTTGCGAAAATATGTTATGTCGTACAATAAATGCGCAGATAGCACAAAACAATACGTGCTTATCTTAGATCTCGATTTATGACAGTCTCTCTTGTCGGTTGTGAGCAGAATGCCTTAAAATAACCGAAGGTAGAATGTACTGCGCGTTAAGAACAAAATAACCTCAAATATTGAGTCGTTCATATAATCTTCAAAAAAGTATCTAGTGAGGCATTAATGGCAACAAGAGAGTTTCCCCTCGTTCCTCGTGATGTCGAAAGAGTTAAGACCAGTTATCGGAGAATTCAAACCAAAATTCCTGTTCCTGAATCGTTGCCGATACTCGAAGAAATGCGAGCGGCTGAACCCAGATCGATGGGGGGACAACCTCCGATCATTTGGGCTGGAGGTGAAGGATGCCTTATTCGTGATCCATATGGCAACCAGTGGATAGACTTTAGCTCTGGCGTATTAGTTACAGCTTCGGGTCATGGACATCCAAAAATAGTCTCTGCAATTGCCGAGACTGCAAAGCAGGGTCTCTATCACGCTTATTGCTTTCCAACCGAGATACGAGCTAGGCTCGTTGCTAAAATAAAGAGTCTTGTTCCTCCGCCGCTTTCTCGAGTATTTTTGCTAACGACAGGCTCTGAAGCTATAGAGTGCGCTATTAAGCTCGCTCGCACTCACGGTATTCTTCAACAGGCGAAGAATGGCGGGACAGAAAAGCGCGTTCTGGTCACATTTGATAATGCCTTTCACGGGCGAACGATGGGTGCTCAGCTCGCAGGGGGCACTCCAAGTCTTAAGCAGTGGCTTCGCGGCGAACATCCTGACTTCGTTCAGGTTCCATATCCTGATGGTTTTCGTTGTCCTGATACTTCTTTTGGTGTCTTTGAGAAGACACTTGCCCTAAAAGGTGTAAATCCATCCGATGTTTGCGGTGTTATGAGTGAGACCTACCAGGGTTGCAATGCAAAGTTGATGCCGCGCGAGTATGCCCAAGCGTTGCGACAATGGTGTAACGAGCATAAAGCGGTGCTGATATTAGATGAGGTCCAAGCTGGTTTCGGTCGTACGGGAACAATGTTTGGTTTCCAGCACTACGGCATTGTGCCAGACATTGCAGTATTTGGTAAAGGGATATCGGGAGGAATGCCTCTTTCTGCAGTAGTTGGCACTGAGGAGCTGATGAGCATCTATGGTCCCGGAGAAATGACATCTACCCACTCGGCTAATCCAATTTGTGCAGCAGCGGCGCTCGCTAATATTGAGGTGATCCTGGAGGAAAATCTGGCAGAGAACGCGCGCAAGCTGGAGCCGATCCTACTGGAAGCTGGTCGAAGAATAATGAAAATCTCCAAGGGGCACGTTGGTAGAGCAGATGGCGTAGGGTTGGTAATGGCGCTTCAGTTTGTTAAGCCTGGTACGACCATACCTGATCCCGATACGGCTTTCGAAGTAGTTCGAAGATCGGTCGAGCGCGGGGTGATGCTATTTGCTCCAGTTGGAGTTGGAGGGGGTGCGATTAAAATTAACCCGCCGTTAGTAATTGGAAAAGAGGCGTTGGAGGAAGGACTGGCTGTGATCGAAGAAGTCGTGGCGGAAACGCTCGCGTGATTAACAGAACCTGCGTAAAGCGTAACTGTTCATTATACGAAGAACGGGAACTCTAGCCTTGTTCCTGCGCATGTGATGTGTTAGAATAAACTTAATAGCACCCAATCCCGAGAGGATCATTAAATGCCGCGTGTTGTCGGTGTTACTTTTAGAAGGGTAGGGAAGGTCTACTATTTCGACCCTGGAGAGCATGATCTCCGCGAGGGAGACTTTGTCATCGCTGAGACTGCGCGTGGTGTTGAGTTTGGAGAGGTAGTACTCGGGCCTCGAGAAGTGCCTGATGAAGAACTTGTTGCGCCACTCAAGAAGATTATTCGACGCGCTACCGGCGAGGATCTAGAGCGAGAGGCTGCAAACCGCGAAAAGGAAAAGCATGCACTTGAGGTGTGCCTGCAGAAAATTCAAGATCACGGCCTACCAATGAAACTCCTCGATGTGGAATATGCGTTTGACGGTAGCCAAGTCACTTTTTTGTTTTCTGCAGACGGCAGGGTTGATTTTCGTGAACTAGTCAAGGATGTTGCTAGTGCACTCAGGACTAAGGTACAGCTTCATCAGATCGGCGTGCGCGACGAAGCCAAACTAATTGGAGGCTATGGAATTTGCGGCAGACCTTTGTGCTGCGCAACGTTTTTAAGCACTTTTGAGCCGATTTCGATGAAGATGGCCAAAGATCAGAGTCTTTTTCTTAATCCAGCCAAGTTCTCAGGTGTGTGCGGCAAGTTGATGTGTTGTTTGAGATATGAACACGAT
>Ga0197142_1001287_pt1 | contig 23097 bp, 23 predicted proteins | sample GBS60_MetaG_FD_148614 | JGI IMG/M metagenome (GOLD analysis project Ga0197142, IMG submission 148614) | Sediment microbial communities from Great Boiling Springs, Gerlach, Nevada, United States - GBS 60_MetaG | ecosystem: Environmental > Aquatic > Thermal springs > Hot (42-90C) > Sediment... | reverse complement strand
CCGACTCTTCTTTTTTTGCTAATCCTTTCATATAAAGGACGTGAGTAATAGCCGCTGTTAAAGTTGTTTTACCATGATCAACATGGCCAATTGTTCCAACATTAACATGTGGTTTTCCTCTTGTAAATTTTTCTTTTTCTGCCATATTTTTTTAAATAAAAATAAAAAAATAAATCGACCTGATTTCTAATATGATTATATTTTACCTATTAAAATTGAAATGTCAATACATTAAAAAATAAACTTTTATAAATTATTTTTTTCTTCCTTCAATAATAGACTGAGCAATATTTTGCGGTATTATTTCATAATGACTAAATTCCATTGTAAAATTCCCTCTTCCTTGAGTTAAAGACCTTAAATTAGTTGCATAACCAAACATTTCTGATAATGGAACTTTAGCATCAATAATTTTAGTATTTAATCTTTCTCCTAATGCTTCAATTTTACCTCTTCTTGAATTTAAATCTCCGGTAACTTCTCCTAAGAAATCTTGAGGAATAATAACCTGAACTTTCATTATTGGTTCAAGCATAACAGGTTTTGCATTCCGAGCTGCTTTTTGAAAAGCAATTGATCCTGCAATTTTAAAAGCTAATTCTGAAGAGTCAACTTCGTGGAAAGATCCATCATATAATGTAACTTCTACATCAACAACAGGATAGCCAGATAAAATTCCTTTATCCATAGCTTCACGAACTCCTTTTTCTACTGCAGGAATAAACTCTGAAGGAATGATTCCTCCTTTAATAGCATCAATAAATACAAATCCTTTTCCTCTTTCAAGAGGTTTAAGTTTTAGCCAAACATGACCATATTGACCGCGCCCACCGCTTTGACGAATATATTTTCCTTCAGCTTGAGATTCTGTAGTAATAGTCTCTTTATAAGCAACCTGAGGTCTTCCAACATTAGCTTCAACTCCAAATTCACGCTTCATTCTATCAACAATAATTTCCAAATGAAGCTCGCCCATTCCTTGAATAATTGTTTCTCCTGTTTCTTCATCTCCTTTAACTCTAAATGTTGGATCTTCTTCGGATAATTTTCTTAAAGCAATACCCATTTTTTCTTGATCAGCTTTTGTTTTTGGTTCAATACGCACACCAATAACTGGCTCTGGAAATGTTATTTTTTCTAAAACAATTGGATTATTTGGATCACATAATGTATCTCCTGTGGTTGTATTTTTTAATCCAACAATTGCAGCAATTTCTCCAGCATAAACTTCTTCAACTTCTTCTCTTTGATTAGCGTGCATTCTAACAATACGTCCAATACGCTCTTGCTCTCCTTTTGTTGAGTTTAAAATATAAGAACCACGTTTTAAAATCCCTGAATAATTTCTAAAATAAGTTAAAGAGCCGACATAAGGATCTGTAGCAATTTTAAAAGCTAATGCTGTAAATGGTTCTTCATCTAATGGTTTTCTAAAAATTTCTTCTCCTGTTTTTGGATGCGTACCTTTTACAGGAGGCAAATCTAAAGGACTTGGAAGATAATCTACAACAGCATCTAAAACAAATTGAACTCCTTTATTTTTTAAAGCTGAACCGCATAAAACAGGAACTAATTTATTTTGAAGAACTGATTTTCTTAATGCTTTTCTTAAATTTTCTACTGGAATTTCTTTTCCTTCTAAATACATTTCCATTAATTGATCATCAGTATCAACAATACGTTCAATTGTTTTATGTCTTTGCTCTTCAACTTCAGATTTCATATTTTCTGGAATACTAATTTCAACAACTCTTTCTCCATGATCTCCATGAAATTCAAAAGCTTTATTTTCTAATAAATCTATAATTCCAGAAAAATTGCTTTCTGAACCAATTGGTAATTGTAATGGTAAAGCATTTGGAGTTAATCTTTCATAAATAGACCCTAAACTTTTTTCAAAGCTTGCTCCCATTCTATCTAATTTATTAATAAAACAAATTCTTGGAACATTATATTCATCAGCATAGCGCCAGTTAGTTTCAGATTGAGGCTCAACTCCAGCAACACCATCAAAAACAACAACAGCGCCATCTAAAACTCTTAAAGATCTTTTAACCTCGACAGTGAAATCAATATGTCCCGGAGTATCAATTAAGTTAATTCTATATTCTTTATCTTTGTTTCCTTTTTCTCTTATTGGCATCCAAAAACAAGTTGTAGCAGCTGAAGTAATTGTAATACCACGTTCTCTTTCCTGTTCCATCCAGTCCATAATAGCTGTTCCTTCATGAACCTCTCCTATTTTATAAGAAACACCTGTATAAAAAAGAATACGTTCAGAAACAGTTGTTTTACCAGCATCAATATGCGCAATAATACCAATATTTCTAATTTTTTCTAATGGATAAGATCTAGGCATTTTTAATGTCTAAAATTTTATAATTTAGTTTTTTTAATTCGACTTAATAAAATGAGCAAATGCTCTGTTAGCTTCAGCAACTTTATGCATATCTTGTTTCTTACGAATAGCATCTCCTTCATTTTTATAAGCAGCTATTATTTCTTCAGCTAATTTTTCATACATTGGTTTTCCTTTTTTATTTTTAGCAACTTCAATAATCCATTTTGAACCTAATACAAATCTTCTTTCTGGTTTAACTTCTACTGGAATTTGATAATTTGCTCCTCCAATTCTACGAGAAACAACTTCTAATAAAGGAGCTGCGTTTGAAATAGCTTTTTCAAAAACTATTATTGGATCTTCTTTTGTTTGCTCTTGAATCAAATCAAAAGCTTTATAAACAATTTTTTCAGCGATTGTTTTTTTACCATCACGCATTACATAATTAATAAATCTAGAAACATCAATACGATTATATTTTGAATCTGGTTTATAATGTTTTTTATAAATTCTTTTTCTACGCATTTATTTAAATTATTCTTTTGGTTTTTTAGCTCCGTATTTAGACCTTTGCTGTTTTCTGTTTTCAACTCCTGCGGTATCAAAAACTCCACGCACAATATGATAACGAACACCAGGCAAGTCTTTTACTCTCCCACCACGAACCAAAACAACAGAGTGCTCTTGCAAATTATGTCCTTCTCCAGGAATATAAGCTGTTATCTCCATTCCATTTGTTAATCTAACACGAGCAACCTTTCTTAAAGCTGAGTTTGGTTTTTTAGGTGTTGTTGTAAAAACTTTTAAACAAACCCCGCGCTTAAATGGCGAAGAAGAAAAAACTGGCCTATTTTTAATTGTATTAAAATAAAAAGATAAAGCAGGCGCTTTACTTTTTTCTTTAATACGCTCTCTTCCTTTTTTTACTAATTGATTAATTGTAGGCATAACAATAAAAAAACGCTTTTTAGCGTTAGACTTATTTTAAACAAAAAAAATTATTTTGTCAAAAACTATCCTACCCATCCTCCTCCTGATTATAAATCTATTGAAGTTCAACTTCTATAGTTTAGTTTATTTTTTATGAATTTATTTACACCACCTCCTGATTATAACATTCTTCACAATAAACTATTTCAGGTCTATCTGGTGAATAGGAGGTTTGGAATTCATTAGGACAGGGAGAGTTTCCGTGAAAATGAATTGTTTGGTTTTGGTAGGTGTTTGGGTTATTTGGGTTTTTGCCATAGTTCCCTTGACATTGGCAGGTTCTTTTCCAGAGTTTTAGGGGGTTTCTTTGTTTTAATCTTTGGAAATGTCTGCAATTAGGACAGAGTCTTGGGATAGGAAGGTTCATTCTTTTGTAAAAGTCTAATTCTTGTTTTATGATTTTGAATCCTCTGGTGCACATCTCATTACAGGTTGGTTCTAATGTATTGTCTTGGTTTATTTTGGTATGAGCGCATTGGATTATTTTACCTATTATAGAATCATCTACATCTTTTATATGATCTGGTAAATCTTGAGTTTTTATATCTGGTATGATGTTTTTTTCTTCTGGTTCTTTCCAGGAGTAGCCTTCTTTGATAGCTTCTTCTTTTGTTTTTGGGAAGTATTCTTGGGCTATGGTTTCATTATAACAAAATGGAGATAGTTCTGGTGGAAAGAATTCTCCATATTTATATACTCTTCCTTTTTTGTCTATGTATGGCATATCATTCATATGCTTAATTATTTTAGGAACTAATTCTTCGTATTCTTCTTTTGTGTATTGTTTATTTAGAATGCAATACTCTGCGTTATGTAAACTGATACAACCAAATAAATTTTTTGAAGAACGACAGTAATAAGAATACTGTATATTTCTACAATCACTATAACACTGATAACAAAATTTAAGCTGTGAAACCCCGTGGCCACACGCTCCACAATCATAAATTAATTCGCTATTTTCACCATAACGAAAATGATCGTAAGAATCTCTTGCTGGTTTTGCATAAAGAAAATAACAATATTTTAAATCTTCTCCACCATTCACATAATAACTTTGTTTAACGTTTTTAGAATTAGTAATATATTCACCAATACATTCTTTATTATAACGATTTCTACTATAACGCACTGGGTATGACATCCATAATATTTTAATTTGTTTTAATATAAAATCTATTCCCTCTAGAGACCCTAATTTCATTTCTAATTCTTTTAATTTATCATAAAAAGTATTTTTATCATATGGTTGATTAAAAATATAATAGGATTTGTTTCTTAATCCCACGCAACCAAAACAATTATTACAACCAATACATTCTTTACAAAAAGATATATCAACACAATTCTCGCAATATACCGAATATTTTGCATTATAACAATGCTGATTAAATAAACATTCATAACACAATTCGCTATCTAATAAAAAATCGCAATCTATGCACTCTTTACAGCGAGTACAATTACTACTATACAAACAATTTTCTAAGCGCGTGGAACCAAATACTAAATAACAATTATTCAAATCTGCTCCGTGATTACAATAATCACTATTGAATAAATTTAAAATACTTCTATTTGGTAAAGGAGTATTTTTAAGTAAATTATAAAATTGTTCAAAAAATGGTTTGTTAAAATCGTAATCAAGACCATTTTGATATTGATTCCAGCTATCATCAATCCATTCCGAATGATCCCATATTATAAATGGAGTATTAGAAGAATACATAGAAAATATTTCACGCCCAGTTTTATCGCATTTGCGTTTATATAAAACTCTTTCATTACGCCACAACATTTTTCTAATAAGTCTACACTCCGGACACCAAGTAGGAGGAGGGACTTTTATACGTTCATAAAATTGCAAGTCTTCAATTTCAAACACAAACTCCTTTTTACAATTTTGGCAAGTTTGAGTCATAGATTTATTTTAACATATTTTTTTATTTTTAATCAATACTTTTAGATGTTTTTTAAATTCATTTTTTAATTCATTGTGTTTTAATGCAAAATCAACTGTTGCTTTTAAATAACCGATTTTACTTCCACAATCATATCTTTTACCTTTAAATCTAAAACCATAAACAGGTCTTTTTTTTAAAAAATTTTTTAAAGCATCTGCTAATCTTAATTCTTTGTTTTTTGAGGGTTTTATTTTTTTAAGCTCTTCTAAAATTTCAGGAATAAGAATATATTTTCCAACAATAATTAAATTAGAAGGCGTTTTTTGAGGATCTGGTTTTTCAACAATATCTTTAATTTCATAAACATTTTCAGAAATTTTAACTGCTTTTACAACTCCATAATGCTTTGTTTCTTTTAAAGGAACTTCATCTAAAGCCACAACACAATCTCTATATTTTTCAAAAATATTAATCATTTGAAGTAAACAAGGCACATAAGCATCAACAATATCATCACCAAAAAGCACAGCAAATGGTTCGTTATTTATTAAATGATTAGCGCATAAAATTGCGTCGCCATCACCCCTTGGAACTTTTTGACGAATATAAACAAACCTTGCCATTTCAGAAATTTGTCTTACTTCTTGAAAAACTTCTTTTTTATTTTTTAAAAGCAAATTATTTTCTAATTCAGGAGCATAATCAAAATGATCTTCAATAGCGCGCTTTCCCCTACCAGTTACAAAAATAATATCTTGAATTCCAGAATTTACTGCCTCTTCAACTAAATATTGAATAATGGGCTTATCAATAATAGGAAGCATTTCTTTTGGTTGAGCTTTTGTCGCTGGCAAAAATCTTGTTCCAAGTCCTGCCACAGGAAGAATTGCTTTTTTAATTATTGATTGTTTTAAATTCATTTTGAGCCGTCCCGGGGACTTGAACCCCGAACCTTTTCCTTACGAAGGAATTGCTCTGCCATTGAGCTAGGACGGCGTAATTATATTATAAAAATTCAAAATCCAAATCTCAAATCTCAAAATTTAGGATGCTCAATAAAAATTTCTAAAAGAAATTTTTATTGAGCTAAAACATTTTAAATTTTGAATTGTCATTTTACATTTTGCATTTTGAATTTTGCATTTTGAATTATCTTTCATATTAACGGTTCTTCTTTTTCTTCTTTTCTTTTTTCTTTTTTTTCTTCTTTTTTGCCTTCAATAATAAATTTTTCTTCAGCGCTACGATAAATTTGCGCTTCTTCTTCGGCAATTAATTTTTTAGCAGAATCTGCTGAAATTGTATATTTTTGTCTTGATGATTCAATAATTTTATTTTTAAAAGATGGGTGCGGCGGAGGCAAAATTTTTAATGTTTCAGCTGAAAATGGATCATAGGTTTCTCCGTCTATGGTCATTTTAATATAAAATTCCTGCGTGCCTAAATTTATCATATCTTTAACATCAAAAACCGGAGCCATTTCTGGTTTTAAAATAACTGCATCTTCGCCGCCAACGCGAAAAACAATTATTGTTCCGCTATTTCCCAAAACAGCTGATTTTACTTTTGGTAATAATTGTCCCATATATTGATGGGCAATAATTAAACAAAGTCCATATTTTCTTGCTTCTGATAAAAGATTCTCAAACGCTTCTGTTACAACGTTATGAAACTCATCAACATAAAGATAAAAATCTTTTCTTTCTTTTTCTGGGAGTCTTGCCCGCGCCATACCAGCCTGCTTAATTTTAGTTAAAATCATTGAACCTAAAAAACTTGAGTTTTCTTCTCCTAAAAGTCCTTTTGAAAGATTAACTAAAATTATTTTTTGTTCATTCATTACTTTTTCAATATCAATTTTATTTTCTTTTTGCCCAAAAATATTGCGCAGTAATGGATTTGAAAGAAATTGTCCTAATTTATTTACTAAAGGAATAATTGCTTCGGCATCAAATTTTTCTGACCAATCAGCAAATTCAATTGCCCAAAATCTTCTAACCATATCGTCTTCAATAAATTCAACAACTCTTTGGCGATAATTTCTATCAGTAAGCATTGAAATCATTCCGCGCATTGTAGCATTTGGATAATCAAGTAAAGCTAATGTTGTAAACCTAAAAACATGTTCCAATCTTGGGGTCCAATTTGCTCCAAATTGCTTTTGCATAACCTCAACTAAATCTTGGGTTAATTGATGCTTAAATTCTGGATGAACTTTTTGTAAAGGATTAAAAGAAAAAGGATGCTCGCGATCGCTTGGATCAAGCAAAATCACGTCCTCTATTCTTTTTTCTGGAATAAAATCAAGTAGATTTTGAATTACATCGCCGTGAGGATCAATTACACAAAGTCCATAATCATAAGCAATATCCTGCCGCGCCATAATTTCCAAAAGCTTTGATTTTCCAACTCCTGATTTGCCAATAATATAACAATGTCTTCGCCTATCACTTCTTTTTATTCCAAAAATAAATTTTTTTTCCTCAAGTCCTGTAACGTAATTTGTCCTGCCAATAAAAACAACATCTTTTGGATTAACTTGGCCGTAAATCGGTGTTCCGGGCGGTGGCGGAGCATGTTTTACAATTTGAATTTTTCCATTTTTTGGCATATTTAAATTATAACACCTATTTCTTTTAGAAATTCTTCATAATAACTTAATATTTTTTTAGCCTCTTGTTCGGTTAATTCTAAATTGTTTTCGGCTATGTCTTTACAAAAATGATGCGCTTCTAAAAGTTTTGAAAAACTTTCAAGACTTTCAGGATGAACTTTAAATAATCTTTCTTCCATAGTTTTCCCGCTAATTCCAATTTCCTTTAAAATATCATCAATTAATTTATCTGCTTCAAAAATAGCTGATTTCCAAGCAATTTGAGAATTAATTTCAAATTTAGTTATAATATCAAACCAACGTTCGCGAAAAACTTCGTATCTTAAGCTTACTGTTCTTTTCTTATATTTTGGCTTTAATCCAAAATCTGGCCTAAATTTCCAAGCCTTATAAAATGAAAAAATAATTCCAAAAATTAAAATTAAATCTAAAATAACAAAAATCCAGTAAAAAAAATTATATAATCCAAAAAATTGTGATTTTAAAATTACTTCATTCATAAAATTTTTCAATTTCTTTTTCCTCGCCAAAAATAGATAGCCCCGGAGGAGGACCAGCTTTACGACTTTGCATTTTTTCTAAATGCGGAGTTGTTGTAACCATTGATGTTGGAGGATGAAAAAGCGTTGCAAGGCATTGAGTTGTCATTAAAAATCTTTTAGAATGGAAATTCCATCTAAAAATATTAGAAGTAATTAATTTTCCCATAAATGTTTCTGGGGGACATTCGCGATGAATATAATTATATAAAAGTGAAGCTTTACGATATAAATTTCTTTTTTTAGGAAAAATATGGGGCCAATTCCAAATACGTGTGCGAGTACTAATGTTACCATTTTGTTTAAATGAATTTAAACCCAAATCAGCATATTGATTAAAAGCTCCAATCAAACCTCTTCTAGGATAACCGTCATTAAATAAAGTCTTTGGCGATAAATAAATAAATCTTATTAAAGTATCAAAAGCCGGTTTAGATAAATTTTCTTCGACTTTCTTTAAAATATCCGTTTCTCCGGGCGTACGCATAAATGATAAACTTGAAGGAGCTCCTGTCTGTGTTTGTGACTGGGCTTGTTGTTTATTTTTTCTTTCTCTTAAATCTTCAACTAATTTTTCATATTTTTTATTCCAGTCAGGCCCAGCAGGCGCAATTAAAAATTGAATTCCTACAATATCTTCTTTATTACATCTTCCTAAAACTTCTAAAAATTGCGAAATTGGATCGTATTGTTTATCTTCGTCTGGAGATTCAAAATCAGAATAAATTTTAATAGGGTAAGCCTCTTCTTTTGTTAAAACCATTTCTGTGCCCCACAAATCATAAGCTTTTTCTTGAACTTCAATCATATTTTTAGGAAATTTTTCAGTATAATCATCAACCTCTAATAATTCTATATCGGGATAATAAGAAAAAAATGAAGCTTCAATTAATGATTTGCGCGATCTTGGAAAACGAATATAAAAATGGATATTGCCCCCAAAGCTTACCATCTCCAAAGCAAACCAAACCGTTACTTCGCCATCAATCCATTTTTCTTTAAAATCTCCCGGTGCATTACGTAAAGAATGAATTGCCATTAAAATTTGCTCCATTGCTTTTGGACTTTGATTAATTTCACGAGGCATTTTAATTTCAAGCATTCCCATATCAAATGCTTTAGAATGTTTAAACTTTTCTTGTCTCCAATGAAGATAAATAGATTGAAAAATAGGAAATAAAATTAAAAATAACCAAAGCCACCAACTTAATTTTAAAAAATCAAATAAAAATCCCAAAGCAATATTTAACGGTTCAGGCATTGAAATATTTTAACATAAATTTTATGCCTCTTTAACTTTATAAGTTCCATCATTTAATCTTTCAAAATAATTTTTATTTTGAAGATTAGCTAAAATAGTATTTTGCTTAAAAAATCTATCCTTTTGGATTGCTAAAACAATATCATGCGCACGCATTGGCCCTTCTTTTTTTAAAAGCTTAATTATTATATCACGCGCTGTTCCGGGCTCATACCCCCATTCTTTTAAAGCATAAATCCCTCTTCCAATTAATACAAATCTTTTATCTTTAATTAATTCATTATGAACTGTTGGCGTTGAAATTATTTTTTTGTTTAAATCCAAATTATTAATTCCTTTTGCAATTTCTCTAAAATGCATTGCTTTTTTTTGCTTTTTTAAAATAAAATAAATTTTATCGCGGATAATTTTAGGATTAATTTCCGGCCATTCAGCTAAACCAATATCGCCATAAGAATTCATTTTTATTTTTTTAGAAATGCTTGTATAATTTACAGCTATTTTTTCAGAAATTTTTTTACTATGCACAAAGCTTTCAAATAATTTATGATATTCGCCAGCTAAAACCTGTTGTTTTTTTGTTTTTAAAAATTTAACCCATTGTTCTATAAAATTAAATATATTTTTTAAATTAGTTTTATTCAGATAATAAAAAGAAAAATAATTTTTATCTTCTTCGTAAAATTGAATATCTTCTGTTAAATTTGCAAAAAAATACAAATCATTTTCTTTCAAATCGAAAATTAAAAATTTAGCTTCTTCTAAAAATTTATCAGCTCTTAAAATAAATCCATTATTTTTAAGGATTTTTACAAAATAATTTATTAATTCTTTAAAAACAGGATTGTTATCTGCTTCTTTTTTTATTAATTTCAAAGAAATACTTTCAATTTGACGAACTCTTTCTCTTGTAATACCGTATTTTTTACCAAGCTCTGCTAATGTTTTTGGAGCTAATCCCAAACCAAAACGACTTAAAATTATTTCTTTTTGTCTAGAATTTAATCCCTCCACTAATTGATTTATTAATTTTTGAGATGAAATTTTATTTTCCATATCAAAATAATTATATATTAAATTATTAAATTTATCAACTATTTATTCTAAAATTCTACAGTAATTTTACCCTGCTTTCCTTTTAAAAAAGGATGTTTAATTTCTTTCATTTCTGTAACTAAATCTGCTATTTTAATAAATTCTTTTGGTGCATTTCTTCCTGTTAAAATTAAAATTTTATCTTCAGGAAAATTAGATATTGCAGAAACAACTTCTTTTTTGCTTAAAAGCTTGAGATTTATTGCTACATTTATTTCATCCAAAATAATTAAATGCCACTTATTTGATTTTAATTCTTTTTTAAATTCTAAAAATGTTTTTTGTGCTGCTTTTTTATGAGCTGAAAAAGGCAATTTATCTCCTAAAATTTTAACAAAACCTAATCCTCCTTTTTTAATTTTAAACTTACCTATTTTTTTTGACTTTATTTTTTGAAAAAAATCAGAAAAATCATCTTCACCAGATCTCCAAGGACCTTTAATAAATTGAAGCATTAAAGCGTTTTTACCACGACCAATAACTCTAATCATTTGCCCCAACGAAGCAGTTGTTTTTCCTTTACCATTTCCTGTAAAAACAATAATCATTTATAAAAATTTAAAATAAAACTGACTATTAATGCTAATCCTGGGGCAGCAGATCCTTTTGCTAAAAATTCGCCCTCAATTGAAGTCATACGCGGAGCAATATCTATATGCACCCATGGAATACCGCTTTCTTTAATAAACTGATGTAAAAAAGTAGCTCCAATAATCGCTCCTCCATATCTAAATTTTCCAACATTAGCAATATCTCCAAAATTTCCTTTAATTTCTTCTTCATATTCTTCCCATAAAGGAAGAGGCCACACAAAATCTCCACAAACTTCTCCAGCTTTTTGTAAATTAAAAATTAAATCGTTTTTGTTTGAAAAAATTGCTGAAGCTCTTAATCCCAAAGCAACCATTGCTGCTCCTGTTAAAGTTGCTAAATCAATTATTAAAGATGGCTTATAATATTTTTGAGCGTATTCTATTGCATCAGCCAAAATAATTCGTCCTTCAGCATCAGTATTTAAAACTTCTATTGTTTTTCCAGATAATGTTTTTAAAATATCTCCCGGACGATAACTTGAACCCGATGGCATATTTTCGCAAGCTGGAACAATTCCAACTATATTTCTTTTGATTTTTAATCGCGCAAAAGCTTTAATTAAATGAATAACAACCGCGCCTCCTGTCATATCCATATGCATTTCATATATACCTTCAGATGGTTTTAAATTTAATCCTCCTGTATCAAAAGTAATACCTTTTCCAATCAAAATTATTGGTTTTTCATTTTTATTTCCCCCAAAATATTCAACAATAATAAATCTTGGCTCTTCAATTGAACCCCGTGAAACACCAATAATCCCGCCCATTCCAATTTTCTCTATTTCTTTTTTATTCAAAACCTTAACTTTAACATTCAAATTTTTTAATGCGTTTTTTGTAGATTCTGCCAGTTTTTGAGGGGTCATATCTCCTCCCGGAATATTAGCTAATTTGCGCGCTTCGTTAATTTCTTCTCCTATAATTTTTCCATCATTTAAAGATTTTTCTAATTCCTTTAAATTAAATTCTTTTTTATTAAATGCGATTTGAATTTCTTCAACAAAACTCCAACCTTCTTTTGGTGGATTTTTATAATTTGTAAATTCAAAATTAGCTATTTCAAATTGTGTTGCTAAAATTTGAACTAAATCTAAATTATTTAAAAGAAAATCGTGCGTTTTAAAATCATCAAAATTTAAAATTAAATTATTTTTTTTCAATTGACGGCTTATAAAAACAATTTTACGCGCTAAAATTATAGCTTTACGATGATAAAATTTTAAATTTTCAACCTCTCCAAATATAAAAATTTCTTTTCTACTAGGCAAAATTAAATTATAATAAGATCCTGCTTTTAATTTATTTATTTTTAAAAAATTTAAAATATATTGCTGATCATAAACATCAAATAATTTCCAAAAAGAATGTTTTTGAATTAAATCTTTTTCTTTTAAAACAAAAACTATTGTTTTATCTTTTTTAAAATTTTCTAAAATTTTAATAATCATGTTTTTAATTATTTATCTTTTTATTCTTTTAAACTTTCTTAAACTTTTTCTCCGAGCGGAAGGCTTTATTTGAAACAAATAGACGCACCGATGAAAAACCCTTTTAAACTTTTAATTATATTTTAATTATATTCTTGTAGTTAACCAATCCTTATACTCTTTATTTAAACGATAAATTAAAAAAGATACAATAGCCGGAGGCATATCTTGTTTTATAATTAATTCGCGAGCCGCATCTTCTAATTCCTGGAGTTTTGATTCTTGGGTTTGTAAAATTAAAATAATTCTTTCTTCTTTATTTATTTTATCCCCATCAAAATAAATAGAATTAGATTTAAAAAAATCTACCCAAGCCGCCAATTTTTGGTTTAAAACTCTTTTTAAAAAAGAATCGGCTTCTTCTTTGTTTTTACAATTAACATAAACAAAAATCATATTTTTTTAATTTTTAAATTTTCGACCTTTTGATTAAAAGATTTATTTTTGCCTATCGCTAATTTATTTATAAAACTTATAAAAGATTAATAATTTTGTGGGCACGGATGGAATCGAACCATCGGCCTCCATTTTATCAGAATGGCGTTCTACCACTGAACTACGTGCCCTTTGTATTTTAGGGTTATTCACCCTGTGCGCGCTGGAGGGATCGAACCTCCGGCCTTTACGATGTCAACGTAACGCTCTACCACTGAGCTAAGCGCGCTTTAAATAATTTTATATTTTTAAGATACAACAAAAAAAAGAAAAAAACAATATCTTAACTATTAAAATGCCTATGGAAATATTATGAAAATTTAACTTTCATAATTTTAATCTTACTGTTGAATTAAATTTCTTTTTCTTAAAATAGATAAAGCACCATCAATATTAAATTCAACTGAACTTTTTGGAATTTCTGGAATTGCTATAACTCTTTCAAAATTAACAATTAAAAAAGTCACTATCTCAAAGAAAAATAAAAATATAATTAAAATAAAAATAATTGATGATACAATCAAAAAAACTTCATAATATTTTTTTAATAAATTAATCATATAATTATTTTATATAAAAAACTTTTCCTGTTGATGAAAATCTATAAATATCTTTTGTTTGTGTATCTGTTTGCGAAATATTAAAATTATTAAGACTTAAAATAAAATTTGGAGCAATTTCTTCTATATTATATAAAAATTTTTGAATATTATCTAATGAACCAGAAATATCTATTGAAAAATTTTCAAATCCGGGATTTTTATCAGTAGGCTCTTGACCTCCTGGTTGAAAAAGAAAATTAATACTAACTTGATTAACTCTTGCAGCATCATTAATCCATTTTGGAAAATCAATTAACCTGTCTTTATTTGGTATTAATAAAGATAATCTATCTTTATACAAATCAGCTTTTGGAGAAATTTCCTTAAGCTTTGCCAAATTAATAATTGATTTTGTATAAAAATTTAATTCATTTTTTAAATTTGCAATATCTTCAACTTTTTTTAAAATAATTTTTGAAAAATAAAAATAAAACAAAAAACCGGCAATAAAAACAAAAGCAATAATACCTATGTTTAAATTTAACTTCTTTCTAAAATTATTCATTATATTAATTATAATATTAAATTTACTTCTTGCAAACAAGATGTTAAATATAAATAATATAAATATGGATAAAAATATAAAAGAAAAAATAAGTTATAATATATTAAATATTATCACAGAATCTACATATGCAAAGCTTGAAAAATTATTTAAAAAACACAAAAGTTGGGAAAAAGCTCTTTTAAATGAAATATTAAAACAAAAATATAACTTTAAATATGATCCTGAAAAAGAATATAAAAAATTAGAAAAAAATAATATTAAACTTATTTTATTTAATGATCCAGAATATCCAAAATTACTAAAAGAAATTCCAATGCCTCCTTTTGGGCTTTATGTTTTAGGAAATACCGAAATATTAAATAAAAAAGCTATTACTATTATAGGAACAAGAAAAGCAACAAGCGAAGGCAAATTAACAGCTTTTAATTTTTCAAAAAAATTATCTGAAGCTGATTTAATTATTGTAAGCGGTTTAGCTTTAGGAATTGACAGCGCTGCTCATTTAGGATGTTTAGAAACAAATGGAAAAACTATAGCTGTTTTAGGCAGTGGATTTTTTAATTTTTATCCAAAAATAAATGAAAAATTGGCAAGAAAAATTATAAATGCGGGTGGAACTTTAATATCAGAATATAATATTTATTCTCCATCATTAGCTTATAGATTTTTAGAAAGAAATCGCATTACAAGCGGTTTATCATTAGGTACTTTAATTATTGAAGCGCCAAAAGAATCAGGAACATTAAATACTGCGCGATATGCTATAGAACAAAATAGATGGATTTGGGTCACGCCCGGACCAATTAATCATCCAAATTTTTATGGATCACATGAATTAATTAAACAAGGCGCAAGTTTAGTTACTTTACCAGAAGATATTTTAAAAGATTTAAATATAAATTATGAAAATAAAGATGAAAAAACTATTTTAAGTGAAGAAGAAAAAATAATTTATAACGCAATTAAACAATTTGAAAAGCCAATAGATATTGACAAAATTATTGAAATAACTAATCTTAAAACTCAAACAGTGAATAAAATTATTTCAATACTTATTATTAAAAATATTGTTAAAGAAACAAATCAAGGTTATATTATATAAATAGTATATAATATTATTATGAAATTAATTATTGTTGAATCACCAACAAAAGCAAAAACAATTAGCAATTTTATTTCCAAAGAATATAAAATTGAATCTTCTTATGGCCATATAAGAGATTTACCAAAAAGCAAATTAGGTATAGATATAGAAAATAATTTTTTGCCTCATTATATTATTCCAGTTAAAGCTAAAAAAAGAGTAAGCGCTTTGAAAAAATTATCAGAAAAAAGCGAAGAAATTATTTTAGCAACAGATGAAGATCGCGAAGGAGAATCAATTGCTTGGCATTTAAAAGAAGTTTTAAATATACCAGAAGAAAAAGCAAAAAGAATTGTTTTTCATGAAATTACAAAATCCGCTATTTTAAATGCTTTAAAAAATCCAAGAAATATTGATTTAAATTTAGTTAATGCGCAACAAGCAAGAAGGATTTTAGATAGACTTGTTGGATATAAACTTTCTCCATTTTTATGGAAAAAAATAGCGCGCGGACTTTCTGCAGGAAGAGTACAATCTGTTGCTTTAAAATTAATTGTTGAACGCGAAGAAGAAATAAAAAATTTTAAACCAGAAGAATACTGGACAATAAAAACTTTATTTGAAACTTTAAAAGGAAATTTTGAAGCTAATTTAATTAAAAAAAATAATAAACCAATAGAAAAATTAGATGTTAAAAATGAAAATGAAGCTCAAAAAATTAAACAAGAACTTAAGGATTCTGAATTTAAAATTTTAAACATTGAAAGCAAAAAAGTTTATAAAAATCCCCTTCCTCCTTTTATAACGAGCACATTACAACAAGTAGCAGCAACGCGCCTTGGATTTTCAGCTAAAAAAACAATGTTTTTGGCCCAAGAGCTTTATGAAAAAGGATTTATTACTTATATGCGAACAGATTCAACAAATATTTCAAAAGAAGCTCAAGAAAGCGCGCGCGAATGGATTATGAATAATTTAGAGAAAAATTATCTTTTACCAAAACCAAATATATTTAAAACAAAATCTAAATTAGCCGAAGAAGCACATGAAGCAATTAGACCAACAAATTTAGAAAATGATCCTTTAAAAATAAATCTTTCAAATGACCATAAAAAAATTTATGATTTAATTTTTAAAAGATTTATTGCTTCGCAGCTTCCACCCGCAGAATTTAAAAGCACTAAAATTGAAATTTTAGGAGAAAATAAAAAAACAAATTCAAACTACACTCTTTCTGCTTTAGGAAGTATTATGGAATTTGACGGCTTTTTAAGAATTTGGGAAATGGAATTTAATGAAAAAATTCTACCTCAAATTTCAAAAGATGATAGATTAAAATTAATTGATGTTATTTTAAATCAACATTTTACAGAACCACCTCCAAGATATAATGAAGCTTCATTAATTAAAATTCTTGAAAAATATGGAATTGGTAGACCTTCTACTTATGCTCCAATTATTTCAATCATTCAAGAAAGAAATTATGTTGAAAAACAAAGCGGACGTTTTTACTCAACTGAAATTGGTATTTTAGTAAACAAAATATTAACAGAAAATTTCCCGCAAATAGTAGATATTCATTTTACTGCAAAAATGGAAAAAGATTTAGACTTAATTGCAGCGGGTAAAAAGCAATGGCAAAAAGTTTTATCTGAATTTTATGGTCCTTTTTCAAAAGAATTAGAAAAAAAATATGAAGAAGTTAAAAAAGAAAATATCATAGAAGAAAAAACAAATGAAGTTTGTGAAAAATGCGGCAAGCCAATGGTTATTAAAATGGGAAGATTTGGAAAATTTTTAGCATGCTCAGGATTTCCAGAATGTAAAAACACAAAAAAAATAAATAACGGATTAGAAGCAACAAACATTATTTGCCCTGAGTGTCAAAAAGATCCTATAAGATCAAAAGATCCAGGCAAAATAGTTATGAGAAAAGTAAAATCCGGAAAATTTAAAGGAAAAATATTTTGGGGTTGCTCAAAATATCCTGAATGCAAATATATAAGCTATAAAAAACCAGAAGAAAACGAAAACAATAAAGAAGAAAATAGTATTAAAGAAAAAGAAGACTAATAATTAATTAAAAGGATTTTCTTTTCCTGTGGAAATATTTTGAGGAATATCAATATAATTTTTTAAAGATTTAAAAACAGGGTTTTCAACAATAGAATCAAAGCTTGCATCTGAACCAATTTTAACAACCTGATTAATATTTTCATTATTATTTAAAGGAACAACTGCCTCATAAATTTCAGGTCTTTTGAAAAAAACATAATAAATACCAACAAGGATAATAATTCCAAATATTATCCATCCTAAAATATATAAAACACCTATACTACTTTGTTTTTCTTCTTGAACAACAATTGCCATTTTTTTATATTATAACATAAATTTTATTTATCGGCCTGATAATATGTTGTAATTGAAATATCATAAGATAAAGTTTTATTTTGACTTTGATTTTTATCTCCGCTTACAATAATAAAAGGAGAAATATTTAAAGTTTTAATATTAAAAATACGTATATTTGTTTCAAGTTGATTTAAAAAATTCTTAAAATCAGAATAATTGCCAACAACTTTAAAATTAATATCAATTGTTCCTAATGGTTTAATAACTTGAGCGCTTGCTGTATTTAAAGATGATGAATAACTTTGAAGCAAAGGTTTATTAATATTAAAAGATAAAACATTCAAATTATTTAAATCTAATAATCCATTAATTTGAGTTAAAGCTTCGCCTATTGCTGGATTTTGAGGTAAAATTAAAGAAAGATTTTCTTGAGCTTTTTCTTGGCTATCATATTGATTAAGTAATTTTTTAAATTGATCAACTAATACTTTTTGATTGTTTAAAGCATTTTCTCGACTTAAAACATCTGCTTTTAATTTTTGAGTTTCTTCGTATGCTGGTTTAATTAACACAGCAACAATAACAAAAGCAGAAAATATAAAAAGCAAAGAAAGTATTGCGCTTAAAATTCTTTTAGTTGAAGCTCTCATTGTTCATTAGAATCAAACAACGACTTTCTAAATGTCATCATTAAATCAAACTGCCATTTATCTTGAGAAAAAGATAAATTATTTAAAGTTATGTTTTCAACTTCTGGTTTTGCTTGAAAAACTAAAACTTGATTTGTTGCGTCTTCTTTTTTATTTGCTAATCCCCCTAAATTTAATTGATTATTTAAAGCATTAAAATTAAATTTATTAAAAGAAACACTTGGTAAAGTATTTTTTTCAAGCCATAAAAATAAAGGCGTTACGTTTTTTCTGTTTGAAAATATTTTTTTAATATTTGCCAATTGCGAATAAAATAAAATTAATTTATTTTGATCATCAATTGAAATTGATTGATTAAGTTGTTTTAATTCAGAATCAAGTTTATCTATACGAGAATTAAGATAAGATTTAAAACCATATTCTAATCCAACATAAAAAACAACAGTTATTATTAAAATAAACAAACTAAACATAAAAATTCTCCAAGACCATCCGGGAACATTTATTTTATTTTTACTTAATTCACTAATTATTTTTTCTGGTAATGACATATTTTTATTTTAACTTATTTTTAAAAAATCAACAAGTTGTATTTTTATTTTAAATTATTTTTTAAATTTATACAAACTCTCTTAATACTAAACCTAAAGAAACTGCTAAAACCGGATTTAATTCATTAACTAATGGCAATATTTCATCATTATATTCAAATTGAAGAAATGGCTCGGCTTTAAAAGTTGGTATATTAAATTGATTTTGTATATAAGAATCAATACCTAATAAATTAGCTCCCCCTCCAGAAAGAATAATGCGTTCAAAATTAAAAGATTTGCCAAAATTCATACTGTAATCATATTGAGCTCTTTTAATTTCAGTTGCAATAAAACCAACAATAGGAATCATAACTTCGGATAATTCATAATCAGCTCCTTGTCCCAAAAGTCCTCTTTCACGCTTAATTTCTTCAGCTCGCAAAGGATTAATATTTAAAGCCGAAGCAATAGTATGAGTTAAAGATGCTCCGGCAAAATCAGTTTGATAAACAAATTTTAATTGTGCGTTTTCTACTAAAGAAATTGATGTTATATGGCTTCCAATATCAACAATTAATGTAGGAGTTTTATCTTGAGCAATAATACTTCTTACTAAACTAATTGGTTCTATTTCTAATGCTAAAAGAGAAAGTCCGGCTTCTTTAAAAATTTTTTGATATTTTTTTATTAAATCTTGAGGAATTGCTATTAAAAGTATTGCCTGAAATTTAAATCCTTTTTCATCTTCGTACTCACCAACTTTTTGCCAATCAAAAACAACTTCTTCTAAGGGCAATGGAACATATTGCTTTGCTTGGAACAATAATGCTTGTTTTAATTCATTTTCGGGCATTTCAGGAAATTTTAACACAGTAGTAAAAACAGAAAAAACAGGCACCGAAGCTATAGCCTGATTTGTTTTTGGATTCATTTTTTTTATAACTTCTTTTAAAAGCTCAATTATTTCTCTATCAAAAAGTTTTAAATTACTTGATTGAAAAATTGCGTTTGTTCTTAAAAGAGAACCGCGACTTTCTAAAATGGCATAATTAGAAATTTTTGGTTTTAATTTACCTTGTTCAACTTCAACAACTTTGATAGAAGTTGTGCCTATATCAACCCCTAAAAAAACAGGCTTAATATTTTGTTTTATAAAATTTAAAAAATCAAATTTCATTTTTAAAAATTATTCATGTTCGCCTCTAATTTTACCGCGTAAAGATCTTAATTCTTTTAAAGCTTTTTCTGCTTCTCCAGGCTTAAAAGGACGTGAGTGCCAAAAATAATCTTTTTCCATAAAACTAACTCCTTTACCTGCAATTGTATGTGCAATAATAACTGTTGGTTTTTCAAAAATAGCCCAGGACTCAGCAATAGCAGAATAAATTTGATAAATATCATGACCATTTATCTCAATAACATTCCAACCAAAAGATTCATATTTCGCTTTTAATGGCTCTAAAGGCATAATGTCTTCTGTAAAGCCATCAATTTGAATATTGTTTCTATCAATAATTGCTGTTATATTTGATAATTTATATTTTGAAGCAAACATTACAGCTTCCCAAATATTTCCTTCTTGTTGTTCAGCATCAGACATTAAACAATATATTCTATATTTTTTATTATCTAATTTTGCAGCTAAAGCCATACCGCATGCTTGAGATAGCCCCGAACCTAAAGGCCCTGAAGTTGTTTCAATTCCAGGCAAAACGCCTCTATGAGGATGTCCTTGAAGACGCGATCCTAATTTTCTTAAGGTTAATAATTCTTCTTTTGGAAAATAACCAGCTCTGGCCAAGGTTGCATATAAAATTGGACAAATATGACCATTAGACAAAACAACCCTATCTCTATCAGACCAGCTTGGATCTTTTGGATTATGATTTAAAACATGAAAATATAAAGTCGCAAAAATTTCAGCCATATCTAAAGGACCAGCAATATGACCAGAGCCAGCACGACTAACCATTAAAATCACGTCTTCTCTTAATTTAATAGCTAATTCTTCTAAAAATTTTATTTTTTTCTCATGCAAAAAATCCATATTGTTTAAATTTTAGGTTTGGCTTTTAAAAAGTTTTCTTCAACTTTTTCCCAATTGATAACATTCCAAAAAGCTTCAATGTAATCAGATCGCCTATTTTGATATTTTAAGTAATAAGCATGCTCCCATAAATCTAATCCTAGAATAGGAATATCTCCTGTTAAATAAGGACTGTCTTGATTTAATGTAGAATAAATTTTTAAATCATCATTCGTATCTAAAACAAGCCATGCCCAACCGCTTCCAAAATGACTTTTTGCTATATCGCTAAATTTATTTTTAAATTCTTCAAAAGAATTAAAAGTTTTTATAATAGCTGCACTCAAATTTTCTTTTGGCAAATGATTGTTTGTATTTGGACTTTGAGCGGAACAAAGTATTTCCCAAAAAAAAGAATGATTTGCATGTCCTCCTCCGTGATTACGAACAATTGTTCTAATATCTTCAGGAATTGAATTAATACTTGCAAGTAAAGCTTCAACGCTATAATTTTCAAATTCAGGATGCAAAGCCATTGCTTTGTTTAAATTATCAATATAAGCTTGATGATGCTTTGTATAATGAATTTCCATTGTTTTAGCATCAATATATGGTTCTAAATCTTCATAATTATAATTAAGTTTTGGTAATATATATTGCATAATTTTATTTTAAATTAACGACCTAAAAAATAAAAAACGACCCTAAATAAATATTATTGAATTTTTATTTCATTTTTTTAAATTTTGTTCTAAATTTTTTCTCTGCATATATTTATTAAATTCATCATCAAGTATTTTGCTTATTTTTTTACTTTCCCATACATAATAATGAATTGGAAAAATAAAATTAAATAAAAAAACAATACTTATAATTATCATAAAAATTAATCCTAAAAAAATCCTTTTAAAATATTTTTAATATTTAATTTTTGATTTAAATTAAAAAATTTATCATCCATAATATTATTATAACTCAAAGTAATTTAAAAATCTACAACAGGAATAACAAACAATTCAAATTTCAAAATTCAAATCTCAAAATTTAGGAAATTCAGTAAAAATTTCTTTTAGAAATTTTTACTGAGCTACAATCATTTTGAATTTTGAATTTTATTTAGTTGCATTATAAATTGCTTGGATTTCGGCGTCTGATAAAGCCCTATTGTAGATGCGGACTTCGTCGATGAGACCGCTCCAAAAATAAAAATAACCCTCGGTGTCAAATCTTGCTATATAAAAATATCTGGGGGCTGATTGTGCGGTGTCCCTCCAATTAGCATATCCTATATAATTTCCATCAATATAAAGGTTAGTTTTATTTATTAATCTATCATTTACTATAACTATGAAATGCCAATTGGAATCTGGATAAAAACTATTAGAAAATGGATTACTACAACCATCTCCAATATTCCAGTTTAAAATACTGCAAGCAGGATACAAATCAGGACCATAAGTATAACTTGGAGAATCAAACGAAAATGGCATTCTTCCATTCCAACTAGAACTTTTAACCCACATCAATACAGTAACAGTTTGATCTGTGGTCGGTTGGGCTATCACATAATCATCCACCCCATCAAAACTCAAAGCTCCTCCTACTTTACCTTGAGTCCAAGTTGGGCCGTTGATAAGTGTTCCATGATTGTTGTTTCCAGAATAATCATAAGCAGTAGTTCCTGAACCTTCATCAAATGACCAATAACCTACCAATCCTTTGTCTCTTAAACCAGGAGTTAGTGGATTTGGTGAAGTGCTTAGAGAATACACTCCAGGAAAAGCATCACCATCAGATATAGCTTTTTCTTGATGTTTATTTGATTCAAATAATGCGGTTAGTTCCCAACTACCTCCAGCAACATATGTATAGTATTGTCCTGTAGATATTTGATTTACTGGATCTATTGGTAGTTTAGGTAGGGTTCTACCAAAAGATATTTGGTTGAAGTTTACAGGTATCCAGCCAGAACCATCTGTTTTTTGAAGATTTTGTTCAGTTACACAATGATATGACCAGCCTTCTGGTAGAGGAGGAAGACCAAGATTGGAGCAAGTTGGTGAGGTATCAGGTACAG
>Ga0197142_1001286_pt1 | contig 23116 bp, 21 predicted proteins | sample GBS60_MetaG_FD_148614 | JGI IMG/M metagenome (GOLD analysis project Ga0197142, IMG submission 148614) | Sediment microbial communities from Great Boiling Springs, Gerlach, Nevada, United States - GBS 60_MetaG | ecosystem: Environmental > Aquatic > Thermal springs > Hot (42-90C) > Sediment... | reverse complement strand
GCCGCGTTCCCGACCTTCGCTGTGGCGAGGGCTGCTTTGGGGTCTGGCCGCCATCGTGTTGGGCTGTGCCGTGGGCTTGCTTATCCTGGCCGCCATCGAGGCGGTGACGCCGGCGCGGCCGCTGGTAGCCCTTGTCCGCTGGGTGCGCGGCAGCAGCAATGACGCCGAGACGGTGGCGATGGTAAGCGAGCGCGTGCTGCCGAGCACCTATACCCCTACGGCCACAGCCGTTCGCTCCCCTACGGCGTCGCCCACGGCTACCTTTACCCCCACGCCGACACCCCTCCCGCCCACGGCCACCCCTACCCCATCCCCCACGGCCACGCCTTCCGCCACGCCCACCCCGACGGATACCCCCACTCCCACGGCGACCCCTTCGCCCACAGCCACGATAACCCCTACGGCCACGCCTTCGGCCACGCCGACGCCCTCGCCTTCGCCCGATCCGGGTGCCACGGCCACGGCGGCGGTGCGGGCCACGGCGACCGCCCGGCTGCAGGCCACCATCCGGGCCCTGACGCCGACGGCGACGCGCACCCCGACGCCGGTGGTTTTACCACCGCCGGCCGGTCGGCTCGGCGGTCGTTTCCTCTTTCCGGCCTTCGACCCCGGTCGTGGGACTTACGATGTCTATATCGCCCAGGCCGATGGTTCCGGCCTGCAACGTCTGGTCGCCCAGGCCAGCCAGCCCGACCTCAGCCCGGACGGTCGTCTGCTGGTCTTCCGCAACTGGCAGAGCGATCAGCGCGGGTTGGCCACGATCCGCCTCGACGGCAGCGACTATCGGCGCCGGACCGAATATCTGGAAGACGGCGCCGCCGCCTGGTCGGCCGATAGCGGTACCCTGGTCTTTTTCTCCCGCCGCGAGGCCGACCGGCGCTCGCGCATCTACCGACTGGATATCCACGGCGGCGCCGAGCAGGTGCTCTGGCGGGATTTCAGCGCCGTATACGGGGAGATGCCCACCTGGCTACGGGATGGCCGTATCGTCTATCGCACCCTGGCCCCGCAGATCGGGCTGGCGATCATGAACGGCGACGGTTCGGACTATCGTGTGCTCCTGGAAGATGGGACGGCTACGGCGCCGTCGGCTTCGCCGGACGGCCGTTTTATCGTTTTCATGTCGCAGCGCGACGGCAACTGGGAGGTCTACCGCCTGGGCAGCGACGGCCGCAACCTGGCGCGGCTCACGCGCGATCCGGCCGCAGACGGCCTGCCGGTATGGTCGCCGGACGGCCGCGCCATCGCTTTCGTGTCCAACCGTGGGGGTGCCTGGGCCGTCTGGGCCATGAACGCGGACGGCAGCCATCAGCGCCGGCTCTTCCTCCTGCCCGGTCCGATTGACGTCCGGCTGGCCACCGAACCCGAATTCGTCCATCGCGGTTGGCTCGAAGAGCGCCTCTCCTGGCGACCCTAGGGACGGGTCCCCGGCCGCAACGCAGCCCCTCTGAACCCGGCCGGCAGTCGGTCCGGCCTGGATCTTGAAACCCCTCGTGGGGGTTGATACAATGCAATAGGAGGTGAGCACGATGAGAAACACGATCCCCTTTGAACCGGCTTATCTTCGGCTTTTGCGTAGCGGTGAGCTCAAGCAACGGGTGAGCCAGGCCTACGCCATGCTGCAAAGCTGCGACCTGTGCGGCTGGCATTGCCATATCGATCGGCAGAGCGGCAAAACCGGGGTGTGCAAAATCGGGCTGAAGGCCAAAGTCAGCAGCTACGGTCCCCACATGGGCGAAGAAGACCCTCTGCGTGGGTGGCGCGGGTCGGGCACCATCTTCTTCACCCGCTGCAATCTCAAATGCCAGTACTGCCAGAACCACGACATCAGCCAGACCGATGCCGGCGATGAAGTCGAACCGGAGGAGTTGGCAGCCATCATGCTGGAGCTTCAGGATGTCTACGGCTGCCACAACATCAACCTGGTCTCGCCTACCCACATCGTGCCCCAGATCATCGCGGCCACCTTCATCGCCGCCCAGGCCGGCCTGCGCCTGCCGTTGGTGTACAACACCGGCGGTTACGATTCGCTGGAAGCCTTGAAGCTGCTAGACGGCATCATCGACATCTACATGCCCGATATGAAGTACGCCGACGCCGAGATCGCCTGGCGCTACTCGCGCATCCGCAACTATCCCCAGGTCAATCAGGCCGCCGTGCGCGAGATGCACCGCCAGGTGGGGGATCTGCAGATCGGTCCGGATGGACTGGCGCGGCGCGGGTTGCTCGTGCGCCATCTGGTCCTGCCCAACAACCTGGCCGGTACGGATGTCATCGTCCGCTTCCTGGCCGAGGAAATCTCGCCCAACACCTACCTCAACCTGATGGACCAATACCGGCCTGCCTATCGCGCCCATCTGTACCCGGAACTCAACCGCCGCCTGACCCGTGAGGAATACGAGACCGCCGTGGCCATGGCCCATGCTGTCGGTCTGCGTCGTCTTGACCAACGGCGGGCCTGGCTGCCTCTACGGTACTGAAGGCTTGTGGACTTGGGGGAACGGATACCGATTTCGCTCGTTGCCGCCATGACATCTACGCCGTCCGACCTGCCCACAGCCCAGGATGCCGCCCGGCTGTTGTTCCAATTGCATCGCCGTCATGACCTCAGCCATCGCCGGGTGGCAGGCCAGGGCCTGTCGCCGCAGATGGCCATGTTCCGGGCCTGGCAGTCGCAACGGTTGGCCACCACCCACGCCGACCTGTTGGCCTCGCCCCGTTACGGGCCGGCCTGCCGTTTCTTCCTGAGCGACATCTACGCGCCCCGGGATTTCACCCAGCGCAATCACGACATCATGCGCATGCACGCGTTCATGCTGCGCTTTTTGCCGGCCGGCCTGCTGCGCACCCTCACCCAGGCCATCGAACTCCATGCTCTGACCGAAGCGCTGGACGAAAAGCTGTTGACGGTCCTGGTCACCCGCCTGGGCGTGACCGATACCATCACCCCGCAGCAATACGCCGAGGGCTACCGCCTCTGCGACAACTGCGAAGAACGCCGCTACCAGATTGAGCTCCTGATCGCGGTGGGTCGGGGTCTGGACCGCCTGACGCGCTTGCCGCCGGTAGGCCTGACCCTACGCCTGGCGCGGGGGCCGGCCTTGCGCGGGGGCTGGCATGAGTTGCAAAGCTTCCTCGAACGCGGGTTTCGGGCCTTCCAACACATGGGCGGCGCCACCGAGTTTCTGGACATCATCCAACGGCGGGAGCTGGCCATTCTCGAGCGCATCTTTGCCGGCGCCGACGACCCATTTGCCATTCCGTTCTGAATCGATGGTCACGATCGACGGCTCGCAGGGCGAGGGCGGTGGTCAGATCCTGCGCAGTTCGCTGACGCTCAGCCTGCTGACAGGCCAGGCCGTGCACATCACCCGCATTCGGGCCGGACGGCCGAAACCCGGTCTGCAGGCCCAGCATCTGGCTGCCGTGCGGGCGGCGGCGGCCATCGGTCGGGCCGAGGTCGTGGGCGCGGAACTCGGTGCCACCGAGCTGACCTTTCATCCCGATCAGGTCCGGCCGGGGAACTACCATTTTGCGATCGGCACGGCCGGCGCCGTCACCCTCGTTTTACAGACGGTCTTCCTGCCGCTGGCGTTGGCCGGCGGCCGCTCGACGTTGGTTATCGAAGGCGGGACCCATGTCCCCTGGAGCCCCAGCTTTGAATACGCGGACCGGGTCTGGCTGCCCATGTTGCGCCGTCTGGGCCTGGATGGCCGGCTTGAGCTGGAGCGGGCCGGGTTCTACCCGCGCGGGGGTGGGCAGATACGCGCCCATATCGAGCCGGCCCGGACAGCCCTGGCGCCGTTGGTCGCCCCGGCACGCGGGACCATTGTGCATGTAACCGGCATTTCGGCGGTGGCCAACCTGCCGACGAGCATCGGCGAACGTCAGGCCCGGCGGGCCGCCAGCCGGTTGCGCAGCCTCTTCCCCGGGATAACCCTTGAGGTGACCGAGCTGCCTGCGATCGGCCAGGGCACGACCCTCTTTTTGCGCGTGGAGAGCGAGGAGGCTGTGGCCGGTTTCAGCAGCCTGGGCGCCCGCGGCAAACCGGCCGAACGGGTAGCCGATGAAGCTGTCGATGCTCTGCTGGCCCATCTGGCCACCGCGGCGGCCATTGATCCCCATCTGGCCGACCAGCTCATCCTGCCGCTGGCGCTGGCGCGGGGACGTTCGGTCTTCCACACCTCGGCCGTGACCCCTCATCTGCTGACCCACGTGGCCGTTGTCCGCGCCTTCTTGCCGACGGCGATCACGGTTGCAGGCGAGTTGGGCGCCGAGGGTCGGGTGGTGATCGAAGGTGTGGGATGATTCCGGTTCGCTCCGGGGGTGCACTATAATCGCGGCATGTCCTTTCTCGCCTCGCTCCGGTTCCGCCTGAGGGCGGCCGGCGATTTTGGCCATCATGTCCTGACGACCTTCGGCACCCAGTGGCTGATCCTGGGGCTGGCCCTGATCAACAGTGCCGTTGTGGCCCGTTGGTTAGGGCCGGCGGGCAAAGGCACGCTGACCCTGGCCACGCTGGTCACCACCTCGCTCGTGCTGTTTCTGGGCGGCGGCCTCAACCTGGCCCATGTCTATTATGCCGGTTCCCGCCAGATCGAGCTCCCGCGGCTTACGGCCAATGCCGTGGCCGTGAGCTTGCCGGTGAACGGGCTGACAGCGCTGCTGGTGGCGGTCTTCTTTCTGACCGGCTGGTGGCAACGCCTGTTGCCGGGCATGCCGGCCGAGGTTCTCTTGCTGGCCCTGACCTGGTTCCCGGCGTTGCTGCTGCGCGAGTATCTGTTGGGCATTTTGCAGGGTCGCCGACGCATTCCGGCGGTCAACCTGGTCAACCTGAGCCAGGCTGCGCTCACCCTGGTCGGCACGCTGGTTTTTGTGCCCGGTCTGGGTTGGGGCCTGGTCGGTGCCGTGCTGGCCGTGGTCATAGCCGGCTGGATGGCGCTGGGCCTGACCATCGGGCTGGTGCGCCGGGAGGGGGCGCGCTTCCGGCCCTTGTGGGATCGGAGGCTGCTGAAGGCCACCCTGTCCTACGGGCTGCGGGGCTGGCTGGCCAACATCCTTCAGTTCTTCAACTACCGGCTGGACACGTTTTTGCTCAACGGCTTTGTCGGCGCCACGGCCGTCGGCATTTACAGCGTGGCGGTGGCCCTGGCCGAGATGCTCTGGTATCTGCCCAACGCCGTGGGTTTTGTCCTTTTCCCACGGGCGGCAGCCACCCCGGCTGCGGTCATGAACCGTCTGACCCCACGTGTCCTGCTGATAACGATGAGCCTGACGGCGCTGGCGGCAGCGGCGCTGGCCGTGGTCGGGCGTCCGCTGATCGTCCTGGTCTTCTCGACGGCCTTCGCAGCGGCCTACCTGCCCTTGTTGGCGCTGTTGCCGGGCGTGGTCTTGCTGGGTGGGTCCAAAGTCCTGGTCAATGACATCGCCGGCCGTGGTTTTCCGCAGTACAACTCCCTGGGCGCCGGGATCGGCCTGGTGGTGACGGTGATCGGGGATGTGCTCCTCATCCCGCGCTACGGTGCCGTCGGCGCCGGTGTGGCTTCTTCGCTGGCCTATGCTGTGGTCTTTCTGATCCATCTGACCCTCTATCGCCTGGTGAGCCGTCGCACCCGGTTGCCGGCACCGGCCTGAGCAGCCATATCCGTCCTATGGCCATCCGCGTCTGCATGCTGGTGCGGAACGACTGTCGCACCGATTATCGCGTCTTGAAGGAAGCCGCCTCACTGGCCCGCGCCGGTTACCAGGTCACGGTGGTCGGCGTGCATACCTACGGGCCGGGAGAACGGGAAGAACGCCAGGGTTTTACCATCGTGCGCGTGCCTGTGGCGCCGGCCCGCACGCCTCTCGGCAAGGCGATCGAGCTTTTCCCCCGGGCCCTGCGGCGCATGGCGGCGGCGGCGGCGGCCACCCAGGCGGCGGTCTATCATGCCCACGATAGCGATACCATCCTGCCCGCCTGGTGGGCCGCCCGGGCCATCCCCGGCGCCCGGCTCATCTACGATGCCCACGAGGTCGGCTTCTACAGCCTGCGGGAGAGTCTGACCGGCTTTCCCTTCCGCCTCCCGGTGTTGACCTGGTTTTGGGATCGCTGGAATGACCGCATCGTCCGCCGCTATGTAGACGCGGTGATCACCGTCAACGAAGCCCTGGCCGAGGTGCAGGCGGCCCACTATGGCATCCCCCGACCGGTCGTGGTGATGAACTGTCCACCCCGTTTTGAGCCGACCCCGGCCATGCGGACCGTGTTGCCGACGCGCCTGGGCCTGGATCCTGCCACGCCCATCGCCCTGGTGCAGGGGATGTTCTCACCCGGCCGCGGGGACGGCCCACCCCTGGAAGCGGTGGTACGGAGCGCCGCTCTCCTCAAGGACGGCGTCGTCGTCATCCTGGGCAATGTCGGCAGCCGACCGGAATGGGCCTATCTACGACGCCTGGCCGCCGAACCGCCTTACGCCGGCCGGGTTTTCATCCTGCCCCCGGTGCCCCCGGACACCTTACTCATCCTCACGAGCGGAGCGCACGTGGGCCTGATTCCCATGCGCTTGACCGGGTTGATGCGGCTGGCCCTGCCCAACAAGCTCTTCGAGTACGCTGCCGCCGGCATTCCCGTTATCACCCCCGATCTGCCGGTCATCCGGCCGATCGTCGAACGCTTTGGCTACGGCGTGTTCTGCGATTTTGCCAGCCCGATGGCCGTAGCCGATGCCATCAGGGCCGTGTTGGTCGATGCAGACCGCTACGCAGCCATGCAGGCCGGCGCCCGGGCGGCGGCGGCCGTGTACAACTGGGAAACCCAGGAAGTCGTCCTGCTCGACCTCTACCGCCGGGTGCTGGGCCGATGAGAGACGAAGGGCGCCTGCGCGTGCTTCTGGTCATGACGGCCCGGGAGGTCGGTGGGGCCGAGCGTTATGCCCTGAGCTTGATCCGGGCCTTGCAGGCCAGTTGCCGTTTCACGGTCGTCCTGGCCGACCATCCCGCCCTGGCCGATCTGCGCCGCCAGATGGCCGCCACGGCCACCGTCGTCCCTCTGCCCTTTGATCGGCCTTCGGCTTTGCCGGGGATCGTCCGGCAGGTGCGACGGATGGCGCGTGAGCACGACCTGGTCCATCTCAACTCGAACCATCCTGCCAGCCGCCTGGGGATTTTGCTGGGCTTTACCCTGCCCGGCGCCGGGCCGCCCGTGCTCAGCGTCGAACAGCGGGCCACGGCGGTGGCAGATGTGGTGGTCCCGCGTGCTCTGGCTCCGATCTTACCCTTGCTGTTCCGCCTTTCGCGACGGCACGTGGACGCCGTCGTCGCCGTCTCCCAGGAAAACCGCCGTACTTTGCTGAACCTCTACCGCCTGCCGGCTGCGCAGGTCGAAGTGATCCCCAACGGCATCGACCTGACGCCCTTTGCCGGCCCGCAGGCGCCGGAAGCCGCTGCCGCCTTGCGCCGCGCCTTCGGCCTGCCTGCCACCGGTCGTGTCATCATCACCGTCGGCCGGCTGGCCGTCAACAAAGGCCAGCACCATCTCGTAGCGGCGGCGCCCACCGTGCTCGCCCGTTGTCCGGAGGCGCGTTTTCTCCTCGTCGGCGAAGGCGAAGCGCGGGCGATGCTGACAAACCGCATCGCGGCCCTGGGCCTGGAACGGCATTTCATCCTGGCCGGTCAGCGGAACGATGTCGTCTCCCTGTTGCAAGGGAGCGATGTCTTCGTCTTTCCCTCCCTGGCCGAAGGCTTTGCCCTGGCCCTGGTGGAGGCGCTGGCCGCGGGGCTACCGGTGGTGGCCACCTGCGTGGGCGGGGCCGAGGAGCTGATCACGCCCGGCGTGAACGGCTTTCTCGTTCCCCCGGCCGACCCCGAGGCCCTGGCCGCAGCCCTCCTGAACGTACTGGCCCTGGACCCGGCAGCCCTGGCCGCCATGGGCGCGGCCGCGCGCCAGACGGCCGCCCGTTTTGATCGGACCCACATGGCCGCGCAAACGCTGGCTTTGTACCGGCGGCTTCTGACCTCCCGTCGGGTCTATGACCCGGCCCCGAGGTCGGATGTGCAATGAGGACAGCGGATGGCTTGCACCGGGATGGAGGTATAGCAATAAGGACATTCTTTATTGGTTGGCTCGGTTTTTACCGATGGCTTTGTCCACCGATTGATCTGGCGAATGAGCAAGAAAAGAACAAAAGATACGATTAAAAACTGTATGACGGTATTGATGAAAAGGCCGTAATTGATTGTTGGAGCACCATTAGCTTTTGCTTGGGCAAGACTCGTATAATGAGTACTACTAAGATTTATAAATAGATTGCTAAAATCGGCTCTTCCCAATAATAAACCAATAGGTGGCATAATAATATCATTGACCAAAGAATTAACAATAGAACTAAAAGCCGAACCCATAATAAAGCCTACAGCCAGATCAACGACATTACCGCGTAAAGCAAATTTTTTGAATTCTTCTAACATAAGATCTCCTTGGCAGAAATTCTAAAATTCCTCCTCACTGGTAGAAAGCTGCAAACCACGCTGATGTAGATGGTAAACGATGTCGCCGCTGGAAATGACCGCCAGCGGGCGCAAGCGCTCGCCTGCGGGTTCGGCCACGACCACGCGGTGGATGTTGTGACGCTGCATAAGCTCGGCCGCATCGTGGAGCAGGGCATCGGGCGGCACCGTGACCACGTTTCGGGTCATCCATTCGGCGCAGGTTGTCCGGCGCCAGTCGTCCCGCGCCAGCGCCGCCCGCAACACATCGGTGCGGGAGATGATGCCGGCCAGATAGCCTTCTTCATCCTCCACGACAAGACAACTGATGTCTTCCTCGGTCATTTTGGCCGCCACCTCGCGCATGCTCGTCTCGGGACGACAAAACGTAATACCAAAACGCTTGGCCGCCGTTACGGTAACCGTTTTCATGATCGGATAACCTCCTGCCATGAGCCTATCCATGTGAATTGTGTAAGCATACATCCCACTTTAGCATCGAAGAGGAACGCCGGTCAAAAGTGTGCGGGCGCATACTGGGTGCCATTACCGGGTATGGCGGCGCCATGCGCGCCGGGCCCCACCACGCCGGGCGTCTCAAATGAAAGCGGCGCCACGCGCGGCGGATCCACGCGCGGCAGGGCCTTGCTCTCGAGGGGCATCGCCACGCGAAGCGAGGGGTGCGGCCGGCGGCCTGGGGCCGCCGGCCGCACCCAGGACCGCGCGAACGGCCACGATGGCAGGCGGCGCCACGCGCAGTTGGGCCCGCAACGCCGGAGCACCCCTGACGCAAGCGGCGCCACGCGCGACGGGTCCACGCGCGGCAGGGCCTTGCTCTCGAAGAGCATCGTCCGGCCATGAATGAAAGCCTGTCCCTCTCAGGGTCAACTTGGGCTGTGTCGCCGTTCGGAGTACACTGAGCCTTGAGCGAAGCACATCCCATAACGCCGAATGCTTCCGCTATTCATCCTGTGTTTCCCCTGTCGCCTCCAAGCCTATGCCCACTGCTGACCTTTTTTCGCCTGCGGCCCTGGGTTTTTTGCGCGTGGCCGTCGTCTCGCCGGAGGTGCGCGTGGCCGCCGTGGATTTCAACACCCAGGTCCTCGACGAGTCCATGGCCGTTGCCGCCAAACGAGGTTGCCGTCTGGTGCTCTTTCCCGAGCTGGCCATGACCGGCTATTCCTGCGCCGATCTGTTCTATCAGGACATCCTGCTGACGGCAGCCCGCGAGAGCCTCTTCCGTCTGGCCGCAGCGACGGCCACGCACGCCATCGCCGCCGTCGTGGGGCTGCCCCTGGTCGTGGACGGCCGGCTGTTCAATTGTGCCGCTTTGCTGGCCGAAGGCCGGGTCGTCGGCGTGGTGCCCAAGACCTATCTGCCGACGACGAACGAGTTTTACGAAGAGCGTTGGTTCACCGGCAGCGCTTTCGCCACGACCACGACCGTGTCCCTGGCCGGTGAAACGGTGCCGTTCGGCGCCGATCTGCTCTTTCGGGCGACCAATCTGCCCGAGGCCGTGTTCGGCATCGAGATCTGCGAGGACCTGTGGGCGGTGGAACCGCCGAGCGGCGCCCTGGCCCTGGCCGGCGCCACCGTCCTGCTCAACCCGTCGGCCAGCAACGAACTGTTGGGCAAGGTAGACTACCGCCGCGAACTGGTGCGCCAGCAATCGGCCCGCTGTCTGGCCGCCTATCTGTATGCCGGTTCGGGCCCGGGCGAATCCACAACCGATACGGTCTGGGCCGGCCATTCCCTCATCGCCGAAAACGGCCTGATCCTGGCCGAAACCGAACGTTTTCGCTTCGAGACGCAGATGGCCGTGGCCGATCTCGACGTGCAGCGGCTGGTGCACGAGCGGCTGCGCAACAACACCTTCGGCGTGGGCCAGCCTCATCGCCGTCTGCGCACGGTAACGTTTGGGTTGCCCGACGCCGCACAGCAAGCAAGGGCGCCGGACCTGTTGCGGCCCCTGGCGCGGCTTCCGTTCGTGCCGGCCGATCCGGCACGCCGGGCCGACCATTGCCGCGAGATTTTCAATATCCAGGCCACGGCCCTGGCCAAACGGCTCCGTCACACAGGGGTACGCCGGGTGACCATCGGCATCTCCGGCGGCCTCGACTCCACCCTGGCCCTGCTCGTGACCGTGCGGGCCTTCGACCGTCTCGGTCTCCCCCGGGCCGGGATCCACGCCATCACCATGCCCGGTTTCGGCACCACGTCCCGCACCCAGGCCAATGCCGTCGCCCTGGCCGAGGCCCTGGGCGTGACGCTACGCACCATTCCCATCGTCGCGGCCGTACGCCAACACTTCGCCGATATCGGCCACGACGAACGCGTGCACGACGTGACCTACGAGAACGCCCAGGCCCGCGAGCGCACGCAAATCCTGATGGATGTGGCCAATCAGATCGGCGGCTTTGTGGTCGGTACGGGTGACCTCTCGGAATTGGCCCTGGGTTGGTTGACCTATAGCGGCGATCACATGAGCATGTACCACGTCAATGCCGGTGTGCCCAAGACCCTGGTGCGCTATCTGGTGGACTGGGTGGCCGAAACCGAATTCGGCGGGCATGTGGCGGCCGTCCTGCGTGACATTCTGGCCACGCCCATTTCGCCGGAGTTGCTGCCGCCCACGATGTCCGGCGATGTCGAGCAAAAAACCGAGGACATCATCGGGCCTTACGAGCTCCATGACTTCTTCCTCTACCACACGGTCCGCTTCCAGTTTCGGCCGGCCAAGGTCTTCTTTCTGGCCCGGCGGGCCTTTGCCGGCGCTTACGGCGATGAGACCATCCTGCACTGGCTGGAGGTTTTCTATCGCCGCTTTTTTGCCCAGCAATTCAAACGCTCGGCCATGCCCGACGGGCCCAAGGTCGGCTCGGTGGCCCTGAGTCCGCGTGGGGACTGGCGCATGCCCAGTGATGCCGATCCCGCCTCATGGCTGGCCGAGGTGGAGGCCATCCGCCGTTGGTGTGCGGCCGAACCGGCTTAGCCCTCGCCCAGGATCTGGACGACGATTTCCCGTTGCCGCGGGCGGTTATCGAAGTCAATGTACACGATCTGCTGCCAGGTGCCCAGGGTCAGTTCGCCCTGGCGAAAGGGTACGGTCAGCGAAGGGCCGAGCAAAGCGGCACGCACGTGGCTATGGCCGTTGCCGTCGCCCCAGCGCAGGTTGTGCTGATAGGGCCGATCGGCCGGCGCGATCTCGTCGAAGAGACGACGCAGGTCGGCCAGGGCGCCGCTTTCGTATTCGATGGTGGTCAGCGCACTGGTCGAACTGGGACAGAAGAGGGTAACGATGCCGGCGCGCAAGCCGGAACGCCGCACCATCTGTTGCACGGTCTGGGTGAGGTCGTGGATGTCGGCATGGCCGCGCGTGTGCAAGTGAATGGAGTCGGTAAAAACGCTCATAGGACGAACCCTGACCATAGAAACCGGGAGAAAAGAGGAAGGCGTGATCGATACAAGCCATAGATACGTAACTACCCACCCATATCATTGCGAGGAGCGTAGCGCCGAAGGGCCACGCCGATGGCTCGCCCGAGGCGCCATCTCCAACCTGCGAGTTGGGGATGGCTTCGTCGGCGGAGACCGCCTCCTCGCAAGGACAGTCACCGTTTCTGTCCTTCTAGATTTAGAAGAGCAGGCCGCACCATAGCCGATTACCTGGAAACTTCCGAAGTTTCTTGCCGAGGCGCATCCTGCTAACGGCAGGATAGGACACCAGCCATGACGCTCGGACTGAAATCGAACATTGTCAAGGTAGTTACCAGATACCACAAAAAGGCGGTGACGAAAAGATCGCCTCGCCTCCTCCAAACCCGCACGGGCCGGCCAACGTCCTCACCTACCGGCAAGGGTCAACGTTTGCCAACTATGCCGCGCGCCCTGCGGCGCGAGTTTAGCATCCCACCAACGCCGTCGATCGGTGCTTCCGGCGCCGAACGAGTACAATAGGCACCCGATTTCCTTTCGTTATCGGCCTTCATGCCCATGTCTCGTCCCGGCTATCCCCCGGCCTGGTGGGCGCTCCTGGTGCTTTTCGGGATCACCCTGGCCTGCGGTCGCTTTGCCCCTCGACCCGAGACCACACCCACCCCCTGGCCTACCTGGACCCCGCGGCCTACGGCCACCCCCACCCGACCGCCCACAGCAACGCCCACCTTCACCCCTGCCCCTCCTACGCCCACGGCCATCCCTACCGCCACACCACCGCCCCCCGGCAGCCCCGTGATCGGCCAGATGGCCCGCGTCGTGGCGCCTCATGGAGTGAACATCCGCCAGGCGCCCTCGCTGCAGGCCCCGCGCCTGGGCCAATTCGGGCGTGGTGTTCTGGTCCGTGTCCTGGAAGGACCGGTGACGGCCGACGGATACGTGTGGTGGCGGGTGGATGATGCCCACGGCAAGGCGGGCTGGATCGCCGAAGGTGACCGCACCACCCGCTGGCTTGACAGCACCATCGGCGAACCGCGGCCGGTCAATCGGCCTGTGCGCCTGGGCGATACGGTCGCCGTGACCGTCCCCGTCGGTGTGGTGCTGGCCGTACGCTATGAACCGGGCACCCACGCCCTGGTCGCGCGGCGGCTGACCCCCGGTATCATCCTGCGCGTGGTCGAAGGACCGGTCATCGTGGACGGCCTGCGCTGGTGGAAGGTGAGCGGCCCTGACGGCATCGGCGGCTGGGCGGCCGAAAACGACGCCGACGAACGCTGGTTGTCGCCTATCGAGTGAGCAAATCCGTCCCTCAGGCAGACCGGCGCTAATCCCTCTGAAGCACTTCCGCCAATGCGGCCAGGACCTCGGCCTCGGTGACATCGTCGTAGACCGCCACCTGACCCAGAGCCTGGGGCAATACAAAACGCAGGCGGCCTGCCCGTCGTTTTTTATCGGTCGCCATGGCGGCCATCACGGCTTCCGGCGCCAGACCGCGCAGGTGTGTGGGCAAACCCAGGCGGTCGAGCAGGCGGCGTAGACGCAGGACGAGGTCGGGCGCGCAAAGCCCACGATGGGCGGCCAGTGTGGCCGCGGCAACCAGGCCCACGGCCACGGCCTGACCATGAGGCAGGGTATACTCGCTGACCAGCTCAAAGGCGTGGGCAAAGGTATGACCGAGATTGAGATGGGCGCGTTCGCCCTGTTCGTAGGGATCGCGCTCCACGATGGCGATTTTGACCCGCAGCGCTCGCGCCAGCAGGGATTCGAGGCAGTCCGGACCGGCGCCTTCGAGTTGGACGAATAAGGCGGGGTCGCCGATGAGGCTGTGTTTGACCACCTCGGCCAGACCGTGGCGAAACTCGGTTGTGGGGAGGGTGCGCAGCAAGTCCGGATCGACCACGACCAGGCTCGGCTGCTTAAAGGCGCCCACCAGGTTTTTGCCCTGCGGCAGATCCACCCCCACTTTGCCGCCGGCCGAGGCATCCACCATGGCCAGAAGGGTGGTCGGAACCGGCACAAAAGCCACCCCGCGCAAATAGGTGGCGGCAGCAAAACCGGCCATATCGCCCACAACCCCGCCGCCCAGAGCCACCACCACCCCGTGCCGGTCCAATCCGGCCTGCACGAGCCCCTCGTAAATCCGGTTGACCGTGGCCAGATGCTTATGCACTTCGCCGGCCGGCACGACGATGGTCGCGACCGCACGACCGGCAGCGGCAAAGGCCTCCTGCAGAGGCGCCAGCCAATGAGGAGCCACATGCTCATCGCTGACAACGGCCACCCGACCGTCCAGGCCGGTTTGGGTCAGCAGGTCGGGCACGGCGCTCAAGAGACCGGCCCCCAGCCAGATGGTGTAATCGGCGCCGCCCGGCGCCTTCACCGGCAGGCGCAATAGCCCGCTGCGACCGGTCGCGGCCAGGTGCAGAACCTCCTCCACCACCTGGGTCAGGCTACGGTGGGTGGTATCCACCGTGTAGGGAATTTCGGCATAGGCCGCGGCCCGTTGTGCCAGCAACGCCGTGACGCGCGCACGGACATCGTCAGCATCGGCCAACAAAGGCCGTTCCCGACTTGAGCCGACACGCGTCAGGATGGTCTCGACCGAGGCCGTGAGACAGATGACCAGTCCGCTGCGACACAAGAGCTCGCGATTGGTCGTATCCACCAGAGCGCCCCCACCGGTAGCGATGACAAGACCGCGCTGCCCGGCCAGCTCGCGCACAAGGTCGGCTTCCATAGCCCGAAAGGCCGGCTCACCCTGCCGGACAAAGATGGCGGGGATGCTCATGCCGGCCCGTTGGGCAATCACTTCGTCCATATCCACAAAGGGCCGCCCCAACCGCGCGGCCACAGCCCGGCCGACAGCCGTTTTACCCGTGCCCATAAAGCCGGTCAGGACGAGATTCGGCGGCAACGAGGCCGAGGCGCTACTCGAGTTCATACCCAAAAGACCAGGGGAGGTTATCCATCGGCAGGTCTTGCAGACGACTGCGGCGCAGGGCCTCGAAGCGGGGCCGTTGCTCGTCCAGAGAATCGCCGCCCAGCTTTTCCAAGAGGGCATCGGCCAGCACAAAGGCCACCATGGCCTCGGCGACAACCACGGCGCGCGGGACGGCGTTGAAGTCCGAGCGTTCATACACGGTCAGGGCCGGTTCGCCGGTGGCCAGGTCCACGGAACGCCGGGGGTTGAGGGTAGTGCTGATGGGCTTCATAGCCGCCCGTACGATCAGCGGTTCGCCGGTGGTGATGCCACCTTCTAAGCCGCCGGCCCGGTTCGTGCGCCGATAGAGGCGGCCCTCGGCATCCACAAACAACTCGTCATGGACTTCGGTGCCAAAACGGGTGGCATTGGCAAAGGCCTGGCCGATCTCGACCCCCTTGATGGCATGGATGGAGCCGACGGCTCCCAGCAGCCGACCGCCCAGCCGTCGATCCCAATGGACATGGCTGCCCAGGCCGGGCGGCAGCCCCAGAGCGACGACCTCGAACACGCCGCCCAGGGTGTCTTTGGCCTGCATACAGTCCCACACCAGCCGCCGCATCGCCTCCACCGCCGCCGGATCGGGGCAGCGCAGATCGTTGCTCTCGGCCTGCGCGAAGCGTTGTTCATAGGGCAGATCGTCGGGCAAATCGGCCTGAACCGAGCCGATGGCCACGACATAGCCCTGGACCCGGATGCCAAAAGCGGCCAGGTACTGTTTGCACAGGGCGCCGACGGCCACCCGCGCCGCCGTCTCACGGGCGCTGGCCCGCTCCAGGGCCAGCCGTAGCTCGCGATAGCCGTACTTGATGGCCCCGGTCAGGTCGGCGTGACCGGGCCGGGGGATGGTCATGGGCTTGATCGCGCGGGTGGCCCAGTTTTGCCAGTCCCTGTTGCGGATGGTGAGGGCGATGGGACCGCCGGTCGTGCGACCGGCCACGACCCCCGCCGTAATGGAGGCGCGGTCCTGTTCGATTTTCATGCGGCCTCCGGCGCCGTAGGCCTGCTGGCGCCGGGCCAACTCATGGGCAATGGCCTCGCCATCGACAGGCAGACCGGCAGGCAACCCTTCGAGGATGGCCGTCAGTTGCGGGCCATGAGATTCGCCGGCGGTCAGAAAGCGAAGAGGCATAGGAAAGCCAACACAAAGGTCAGGATGGCCATAGCGCCCGACGCATCGCCGCCAGGGGCGCCGGCCGACCGGTCCAGAGTTCCCAGGCCAGAGCGCCCTGGTGCAGCAACATGCCCAGGCCGTTGATCCCGCGAGCACCGTGGGCAGCGGCCTGTTGCAAGAGGCGCGTATGCGGTGGATTATACACGAGGTCATACACGATTTGACCCGGATGCAAGGCCCAAGACGACGGCCAGGGCGAAACCCCTACCTGAGGCTCCATCCCCACCGGTGTGCAATTGACAATGAGCGCCGGACGCCCCGGCGTCGGCGCGGTGGGAGGCAGCACCTGCAGCACCACCGCTGACGGTAAAAAAGGGCGGAGCCCGTCGCAAAGGGCCTGGGCCTGCTCGGCCCGCCGCGCCCATACCGTGACCGGGACTCCGGCCGTAGCGAGGGCAAAAACCACCGCCCGCGCCGAACCACCCGCCCCTAAAATCAGAGCGCCCTCGGCGGCGATATCGGCCAACACCACGCCCTGCTCGGTCAGGTCGGCGATGAAACCGGGCGCATCGGTATTATCGCCGTACAGCCGCCCGTCCTCCCGGACGAGAATGGTATTGACCGCACCGATAGCCCGCGCGGCCGGGGTGAGGTCATCGAGCAAAGGGATCACGGCCTGCTTGTGAGGGATGGTCACGTTGACGCCCCGAAAGCCCAGGGCAACCAGCCCTTGCACGGCCGCTGCCAGACGCTCAGGCGGCACCGCCAGAGGGAGATAGACACCCGCGATGCCTGCCGCCGCAAAAGCGGCATTGTGCATGCCCGGCGAACGCGAATGGGCTACAGGCCATCCTAAAAGACCGGTCAGCATCATAGAAGCAGAGTGAGAAGGCTTCCCAACGCTTAGTGTGCCACCATCTCCACCCGTCCACCCAGTTTGAGCAACACCTGCTCGAAGCCGGGAAACGAGTCGGCAATGCATTCGGCTTCTTCCACGGCCGTAGCACCTTCGGCCAAAAGCCCGGCTACGGCCAGGGCCATGGCCAGACGATGATCGCCATGGGAATGCACCCGCGCCCCCCGCAGCGGTGTCGGGCCTTCGATAACAAAGCCGTCGGCCGTGGCTTCGATCCGGGCGCCGAGCTTGCGCAGCTCGGCCACCGTGGTGGCAATGCGGTCGGTTTCCTTGACCCGGAGTTCGGCCGCATCGCGCACGACGGTGATACCGTGGGCCTGGGTGGCAATGACGGCAAAAACGGGCAATTCGTCGATGAGGGTGACGATGGCATCGCCTTCGAGGGTGACGGCGCGCAGCGGCGCCGGCCGCACATGGAGGTCGCCGATGGGTTCACCGCCGCTTTCGCCCCAGTTGTCCAGGGCGACATCGGCGCCCATGGCGATGAGGGCATCGAGAAGGCCGCGACGGGTGGGATTGACCCCTACCTCGGCCACGGTGACCCGGCTACCGGGAACGCAGGCCCCTGCAGCCAGGAGAAAGGCTGCCGAGGAGAAGTCGCCGGGTACGGTCAGATCAAGGGGTTGTAGCGGGGTTGTCGGCGCCTCCGCGATGATGGTGTTGCCATGACGGATTATAGACACCCCCATCGCCGTCAGCATCCGCTCGGTATGGTCGCGAGCGGGACCCGGTTCGCGCACGACGGTCAAGCCCTCGGCATAAAGAGCGGCCAACAATAAACACGACTTGACCTGGGCGCTGGCAACAGGCATGGTGTACTCGATGCCATGCAAGGGACGGCCACGCAGCGAAAGGGGCAATAGTCGACCATCCTGACGGCCGGCGATATCGGCACCCATTTGCCGTAGCGGCTCGACCACGCGGGCCATGGGGCGTCGGCGCAGTTGCGCACTGCCCGTGATCACACTGTGAAACCGTTGACCGGCCAACAGACCGGCCAGCAAGCGCGCCGTCGTACCGCTGTTGACGCAGTCGAGCACAACCTCCGGTTCGCAAAGCCCCCACAGCCCACGGCCGTGAATCCGCCACTCCCCGGGAGCAGGCTCTTCCACAAGCACGCCGAGCTGACGCACGACGTTCAGGGTGGCGCGACAATCGCCGCCATCGAGGTAGTTGCGCACCCGGCTGATGCCCTCGGCAATAGCGCCGAAAAGCAAGGCGCGATGGGTAATGGATTTGTCGGCGGGCACATGCACCCGCCCGATCAGAGGACCGGGAGAAACGATCAACGTGGTCATGACTTAGGAACGAGGATGGTCAAGTGAACAGCCCACCGACCCGATGGAGCGTCGCCACGGCCGGCCGGTGGTTCGGCGCTTTGGTACTATAACCATTATAATCGGGCCATGCGTCTTGCCCGAACTTTTGCGGTTCTAGGGCTGGTCTGGCTGTTCGGTTGTGCGTCACCACCGGCTACCTCTACACCGACGCTGCCCTCGCCCACCCCCACGGCCGTCATGGTCACGCCGCCGACACCGCTCCCGCCGGACGCTCTCAAACTCTGGCTGCCGGCCTGGATGGGGCCGGAGACCAGCGCGGCCCATGATCGGCTGCAACAGACCCTGGATGCCTTTGCTGCCACCCATCGCCTCACCATCGAGGTCGCGTTCAAACCGGAAACGGGTGAGGCCGGTATAACCTCGTTTTTGAACACGAGCGTAGCTGTGGCCCCCGCCATTTTGCCCGATGTCGTGGCGTTACCCCTGAGCGACATTGCCGATCTCGCGGCGCAGGGTCTCCTGCGCCCACTGGACGGGATGCTCCCGGAACGCTGGCAGGAAGACCTCTTTCCTTTTGCCCGCGAAAGCTCACAGGTGGGGGATCGATGGTTTGCAGTGCCTTTTGTCGTATACTTTGAACACCTGGCCTTTCAGCCGGCCATGCTTTCGGACCCGCCGGTCGGATGGCACATCATCCTCAACAACAAAGCCGTTTATGCCTTTCCCACCGGTAGCAGTACCGACATTCTGGCAGATGGGCTTATCATCCACTATCTCAGCGCCGTCCCGCCCGATGAGGCTCCCGAACGCAATGCCAAAGCCTTGGAGCTGACCCTGAGCTTTTATGAGGCGGCCAGAACGAACGGATTGATCGATAGCAGCGCCCTGCAAGCCGCCACGGCAGCCGTAACCTGGCAGGAGGCTCTCCAGGGTACGGTGGGTCTGGCCCACACGACCTCGACGCTCTGGTTACGCGATCGCGGCCAGGCGTCGGCGCTGCGTTTCGGTCCGATCCCAACGGCCGACAGCAAACCCCGTTACCTGGGTCGTGGTTGGGCCTATGCCGTTGTCACCGACGATCCCGAACGGAGGCGATTGGCAGCGCTGCTGATCGAAGCCCTGAATGCCCCTGATTTTTTGAGCCTCTGGACGCAAGCAGTGCATCAGCTCCCGGCACAGCGTCGGGTTCTGGAACGCTGGCCGCCGGATGGGTACGTCGCCTTTGCGCATGAAGCCCTGACGGCGGCCATCCCACCTCCGGCCTGGTTGGACGATACGACGTTTGCGCAGGCACTGCGTCGCGCCATGGTAGACGTGCTTGCCGGTGTTAGCAATGCCGAAACAGCCAAACGCGCGGCCATGAGCAGTTGGTAAGTCTTAATAGAAATATTCTTAGCAAATCTTTATGATCGGCAAATAATGGAACGACTTTATACTCCCTGGCGACGAGAATACGTTGTGAATCCAAAAGCCATCGATTGTCCTTTTTGCCAATATTTAGCACAAGACCCGAAAAATGATGCAGAAAATCTGATATTACTGCGAAGTGAGCGATGTTTTGTTATATTAAATCGTTATCCCTATAATAACGGTCATCTGATGGTATTGCCAAACAATCATGTCGCCGATCTAGAGGCATTAGACAAAGAAACTCAAGGAGAATTATTGGATCTAATCATTTTTAGTAAACTTCTGCTGGATCGGGCATTTCAGCCGCAAGGTTATAATATCGGGCTCAATTTGGGTCGTGCTGCCGGTGCCGGCTTGGGTGGTCATCTTCATGTCCATGTTGTGCCGCGCTGGTATGGAGATACCAACTTTATGCCCGTTTTGGCCGAAACGCGCGTCCTGCCGGAATGGCTGGGTGATACCTACAAACGTCTGCACACTTTGTTAGAAAGCGGGGAATTTTCGTTCAAGAAGCGTTGATATCTTTAGAAGGAGCATTATTATGGATTTACGTCTCAGCGAAGAACATCTCCTCATTCGCGAAACAGTACGGGAATTCGCACAAAAAGAAATTGTACCTGTAGCCGAACATTACGACCGTACCGGTGAATTCCCCATGCCTATTGTGCAAAAAATGGGCGAGATGGGATTGATGGGCATCGAAGTGCCCGAGACCTACGGCGGTGCCGGGTTGGATACCATTGCCTATGTGCTGGCGATGGAGGAAGTCGCTCGCGCCGATGTCGCCACCTCGACCATCATGTCGGTCAACAATTCCCTCTATTGCCATGGCATTCTCATGTTCGGTACCGAGGAACAAAAACGAGCGTGGATCACGCCCGTAGCCAGCGGCCGCGAGATCGGCGCTTATGCGCTGACCGAGCCGATGTCGGGTTCGGATGCCGGAACCATGCGCACGCGAGCCGATCGAAGCCCGGACGGCCGTTATTACATCATCAACGGCCGTAAATCCTGGATTACCTCCGGCCCCGTGGCCCATCGGCTGATTCTTTTTGCCAAAACCGACCCGACAGCCGAACCAAAGCATCGCGGTATCTCGGCCTTCCTCATCGACACCAGCCAACCGGGATTTGTGCGGGGCAAGATCGAGCCGAAGCTGGGTATCCGCGCGTCAGCGACGTGTGAGATTTTCTTCGAGGATTACCGCTGTCCGGCCGAGAATCTGTTGGGAAACCCCGGCGAGGGCTTTAAGATTGCCATGGCCGTCCTGGATGCCGGCCGGATTGGCATTGCTGCCCAGGCGTTGGGCGTGGCCGAAGCCGCCTACGAAGCCAGTCTGCACTATGCCCGTGAACGGCATGCCTTTGGCCAGCCTATCGGTGCCTTCCAGATGATCCAGCAGAAGATCGCCGATATGAAATGCCGGATCGAGGCCAGCCGCCTGCTTATCTACCAGGCGGCCCTGGCCAAGATGGCGGCTAAAGAAACAGGTGCCCGGTATACGACGGAAGCGGCTATCGCCAAGCTCTTTGCCTCGGAAACGGCCATGTTCGTCACCCATCAGGCCGTGCAAATTCACGGTGGGATGGGTTATTCTAAAGAATTACCCATCGAGCGCTATTTTCGCGACGCCAAAATCACCGAAATTTACGAGGGTACTAGCGAAATCCAGCGTCTTGTCATTGCCCGCAACGAACTAGGACTGAGGTAAAAACCATGCGTGCCATCATTTTTCGCGAACACAGCCCGGAATTCAATTACGAATATGTCGATGACATGCCGATACCGACCATCGAGCCGGATGACGTTCTGATCCGTGTGCGCTATTCGGCCCTCAATCGGCTGGACGATTTTGTGCGTCGGGGCTGGAAAGGGCTGAACCTGGCATTGCCCCATATCCCCGGTTCCGATTTTGCCGGCGAAATCGTGGCCGTAGGCGAACGGGTGAGCGGCTGGCAGGTGGGACAACGAGTTAGCGGCAATCCCACGCTTTTCTGTGGGCGTTGTCGATATTGCCTGCGCGGGGATCATCATTTGTGCGACCATTTCGGCATTTTGGGTGAGCATATTCGAGGGGCCTGTGCTGAATACATTCGTATGCCCGCCCGGAATCTCATCGCCGTGCCCGACGGTTTTGACCTTAAGCTGGCCGCGGCGGCCAGTCTGGTTTATCTGACGGCCTGGCGTAGCCTGATCGAAGACGGCGGCTTACGGCCGGGTGAAATCGTCCTTGTCGTCGGTTCCGGAGGCGGGGTCAACATCGCTTCGGTCCAATTGGCCAAGCTGGCCGGTGCCACGGTATGGGTGATTGCCGGCGACGCAGCCAAGGCCGAAGCCATGCGCCAACTCGGCGCCGATTGGGTCCATGACCGTCAGGCCGATCCGGATTGGAGTCGCGCCGTATGGTTGCAATCGGGCAAGCAAGGCGTGGATGTGGTCGTGGACAATGTCGGCGCTGCTACTTGGGAAAGCAGTTTGCGCTGTCTGGCCCGCCACGGTCGGCTTCTGACGGTGGGGGGCACAACCGGTTACAAAGCCGAAACCCCGGTCAATCTGGTGTTCGGTCGCCAATTGCGTATTATCGGCAGTACGATGGGCACGATGGAAGATGCTTACAAGACCTTCCATCTGGTCTTTTCCGGCCGTTGTACCCCTGTTATCGACAGCGTATGGCCGTTGGCAGAATACCCCCAAGCGTTACGACGCATGGTTAGCGGCGAGCATTTCGGCAAAATCGTGATTGCCATCGATTAGGCGCTCGTCTCCGCAAACCCGGTCTCTTCCTCTTCTTCGAACAGACTGGCCGGCTGCACGATTTCGACCCCCATCGTCTCCAGTTTACGGGCCACCGCCAGATGGATCTGTGCCGTTCCCAGGATAATCCGTGCCGGCACAACGCCGGTATGTTCCATATAGGCTGCGCGTTTGCGTTCGATCCGGCGGATCATGCTGCGGGTGGTGCGGGCGGTCATTTCGATCAGGATATGTTGGCCGTCGGTGATGACGACGTCGATCTCGTCGCTGCCGATTTTGAAACGACGGACCTTGTCTCCGTAGGTTTTTTCAATGACGGTAGCCATGATTTGGCGGAAGATATCCTCGGTGAGGATACCCCAACGCTGTCCGAGAGTCGTGATAGCCGTATGAAACTCCTTGCGGAGCATCTCGGTCCGCTCGTTGATCAGGGCCGTCAGGTTGGCGACCTCGCGATGAAGCTCTTCTCGCAATTCAGTCTGCCCCACGCGCAGCTCCTCCTGCCCCATACGCAGTTCCTCCTGTCCGGCGCGTAGCTCCTCCTGCCCGGCGCGTAGCCCGGTCACATCACGACGCAGTTCCTCCTGTCCGGCGCGTAGCTCCTCCTGCCCGGCGCGTAGCCCGGTCACATCACGACGCAGTTCCTCCTGTCCGGCGCGTAGCTCCTCCTGCCCGACACGCAGTTCCTCCTGCCCCACACGCAACTCGCTCACATCCCGACGCAACTCCGCCTGTCCGGCGCGTAGCTCCTCCTGCCCGAC
>Ga0197142_1001283_pt1 | contig 23134 bp, 18 predicted proteins | sample GBS60_MetaG_FD_148614 | JGI IMG/M metagenome (GOLD analysis project Ga0197142, IMG submission 148614) | Sediment microbial communities from Great Boiling Springs, Gerlach, Nevada, United States - GBS 60_MetaG | ecosystem: Environmental > Aquatic > Thermal springs > Hot (42-90C) > Sediment... | reverse complement strand
CTCATTGGTGCCCGACTTGAGCGCGATCTGAACGTTCGCCCCGTTGTTCATGCCGTATTCAGCCGAGTAGGATCCGGTGGCGACTTTGACCTCCTCGATGGCGTCGATCGACGGGTTGAACATCAATTGGTTGACCAATGGTTCGGTCGCCACCACGCCGTCCATGGTGATGCGCTGGTTGGCGTCACGCTGGCCGTTGGCGCTCACCGTGGTGGCGGCGCCCGGAAACGGGAAGGCGCCGGTGGCCTGGACGTTGCCGCCCATGCGATTTCCGTACTGCACGCCCGGCGTGAGCACCAAAAGCGAGGCGAAGTTGCGGTTGAGCGTGGGCAGCTCGAGCACCCGGCGGCGCTCCACCGTGGAGCCGATAACGGCGTCGTCGGTTTTCAGTTCCACGCCCGTGGCCGTGACTTCGATGCGCTCGGTGATCTGGCCGACCTCGAGCTGGAAGTTTACGCGCGCCTTCTGCTGATAGGCGACGCTGATGCCGGTCTTGGTTTGCGTTTTGAAACCGGGCGCCTCCGCCGTGACCGTGTACTCGCCGATCTCGATGAACGGAAACGAATAGTTGCCGGCCGCATCGGTGGTCGTATCACGCTGCTCGCCGGTGGCGACACGCAGCAGGGTGACCTTGACGCCCGGAATGACCGCCCCGGAGGCGTCCGTGACGGTTCCGAGGACTTCGGTCGAGATCGTCTGGGCCAGTCCGGAGGCCACAAAAAGGGTTACGGTGAGAAACAGACGGAAAAGCATGGGTCAACCCTCCGTGCGATTATCTGCGATCGACGCCGTGCTGTCAAGCGAATTTTTCTGCTCGGCAACAATCAAACAATCAAATCGTGGACGGGCTGCGCGGGCGCGCACCCGGTCGTCCCCTCGCGCGATGGGTCGGGCACGGGCCTGTCTCGGCCAAGGAGTCGACGACTCTGAGGCGCATGGCAACGATGTCCGGTTGCCCAACATCCTCGGTCGCGCTCCGGCCATGATCTGAGGCCGGCCGTCTGAGCTCGGGATCAAGCAGCCTTCCTTCTGCTTTCGGGCAACGCAGCCAATAAATCTGTTTCTGTAACTTGCAAGTGCTTATTTGGCAAATTCGCAAGGTCGGCCTCCTAGTGCATGATTAACTGCACGATGAACCGTGGCCGCAGGCGGCACTTCTGCCGCACTGACCCGGTTTGTGACTCATGCCCGAAAACCAGGCTCCGCAGAACTCTGCCACCAGGGCAATCCTGACGAGCGCCTCTTTACATTCATCGCTCGCCTTGGCAGGGCTAACATACCCGCCATCCTTTACAATCATCTGCGTAAGCGCCTTCGACGGAGCTCTTGTAACACAACTGTCACTTGAGATTTAGGAATAGTTAACTTTTTCCCGAGCATCATAGGTTAAAGAGTAGGTTATGCAGCGATTTCCGTTTTCCGTCGCAGTCGCCTCTTTCCTTCTGTTCGCATCCCTGGGTCGGGCGCAGACAGGCGCGGTCAACGGCGCCATCGAGGGCGTCGTAGTCGACGCCACGGGTAGCGGCGTTCCCGGCGCACTGGTCCGCGCCCGGAATATGCAGACCGGCTTCACCCGGGAAGCGCGGAGTGACGACAGCGGACGCTTCGCCGTTCCCCTCCTCCCGCTGGGCGCTTATGAGGTGACCGTGGAGGCGCCCGGCTTCGCGACTTATACCCGCAGCGGGATTGATGTAGGCGTTGGCCAGGCGAGCTTTTTGCGCGTCGAGCTGACGATCGCTCCAACCCAGCAGACGGTGACCGTAGAGGCGGATGCTTCGATCCTGCGCTTTGAGCCTTGGGTGACCAGCCGGTTGACCTCGCTCAGCATCCGCAACTTGCCTATCACCTCGCGGAACGTTCAGAATCTGGCCCTGTTCGCCGCCGGCTTCCACGGCCGCCGCGACGATGAATTCGGAACCACGCAATTTGCCTTCGGCGGCATCCAGCGCCGTGGCTTCATGGTTGACGGGGCTGACAATACCCAGCGCGGCGGACAATTCCGCCTCGGCATCTTCTCCACCGAAGCAATCGCTGAAATCAGCGTCATCCACGGAGCGATGTCAGCGGAATACGGCCGCACTGTCGGCGGAATTGTGAATATGGTGACTCGCGGCGGCAGCAATGAGTGGCACGGCTCGACGCTCGTGCTGGCACGGCGCCCCGGCTTGATTGCCCGGCCGTCCCTGGCAAATACAAAGCCGTTCCAGCAATGGGGCGTTTACGCCGCCAATCTCGGTGGACCCATCCGCAAAGACAAGCTTTTTTTCTTTGGAAACTGGGAATATCAACCCATTGACGCGCCGCGTCCCATTACGATCAGTCCGGCCAATGCCGAGGCTTTGAGGCTGCCCGCGTCAGAGTTGGGCAACGCTCCGTTCGCACAGCGCTTCCGTACTTACCTCTCGCGTCTGGATTACAACCTGAACCCTCGGAACTTCGGCTTCGTGCGTTACGGGTACTTCTACACTCCATCGCGATTCAATACTTCCGGCGGCCTGCTGGCGAAGAGTGCCGGCAATCATTTCGATGATCGTCAAGGCTCCGGGGTCGTGCAGCTCACCTCGTTGCTGTCGCCCTCCGTGGTGAACGAATTTCGCTTCGGAGATCTGTTTCGGCGTTTCTGGCGTCCCCCGGTTTCGGGCGTCGTGGGTCCGGTCACCTCCATTACCGGAGTGGCGACGCTCGGTTCCAATCCAAGTGCGGCCCAGTATTACCTGGAGCACCAAAATCAGTTCGTAAACAACCTGAGCTGGAGACCGAGAAAGCACAGCGTGAAATTTGGAGCCGATCTGGCGCGGATCTATGTCCGGCAGTTCGATCGTTTGGCTCAAACGTTCACCTTCGCCAACGTCTCCTCCTATCTGGCTGCAATCAGTGGCGCGCCCAATCCCGCCAACGGAAGGCCGGCCACCCAATACGTCACGCTAACCCAGCAGTTCGGCGACAATTCCGCCGAACACGCGACCGGCTCGATAAACTTCTTCATTCAGGATGATTGGGCTGTCCGTCGAAACTTCACTTTGTCGCTCGGCGTCCGATACGAGAACCTGTTGTATCCGGATTTGAATCCAAATGCCCTCCGGCCGGAAAATCGCAAGATCCCCGGCGATCCCAACAACTGGGCGCCGCGTCTCGGGTTCGCCTGGTCACCGGCAGACAGACTGGTCCTGCGTGGCGGCTACGGATTGTTCTACGACACGCTCAATCTGCGCTTGATCAGCGCCGCCGTTCGCGGCGACGGCGAGCGCGTCAAAACGTTCCGAGTCGCCGGCAACAATGCCGCTGCGCCCCCGTACCCGATCGGTTTTACCGCACCGCCTTCGGACCCGGCTCTGGCGGTCTTGCCAAGCCTGTTCGGTTTCTCGCCGGACTTCCGAACGATGTATGCCCACCAGGCAAACTTCCAGCAGGAAATCGCACTCCTGGACGATCTGTCAGTGACATTGGGGTATCAGTTCTACGGGAGCCGCCGCGGACCATTGCTTGTGGACGTCAACTTGGTCCCCAGCGGCAACCTCCGACCGGACGGCCGCGTCGTCTTCGGCACGCAACGTCTGGATCCACGCTTCAACCAGGTTCAGGTCCTGCAGAGCGTCGCCAACGGCTGGTATCACGGAGCTTTCGTTGCCGTCAACAAGCGACTGTCGCGAGGTTTCCTCGCCACCGCCAGCTATACCTTTGGCAGGGCTGAAAACATGAACGATTCCACAGGTGACACCGGCTCGCCTGTCTCCGATCCACTCAATTATCGCCGCGACTACGGACCATCTTCGGCCGACCAGCGTCACCGCTTTGTGATGCAGGCGGTATGGCAGCCGGCCGTCTCGCAGGGCGCGTTCGGCGCAGCTCTTTTCAACGGCTGGATGATTGCTCCCAACGTGACGCTCACCTCGGGCTTCCCGGTCAACGTGGTGGCGGGATCGGACCTGAACAATGATCTCGTTAACAATGACCGGCCCGATTTCCGACAGCGGAACGACGTTCGCGGGCCGGGTCTTAAGGAAATCAACCTCCGAGTGAGTCGAACCTTCACCCTCTGGCGTGAGGGTCTGAGCCTGGAGTTCATTGCCGAAGCGGAGAATCTCTTCAACTCGACCAATGCGGCGTGCGGCATCGGAGGCTGCTCCGGCGCCGTGGTGAATCGCTTCGGCGCCCCGGATTTTCTGCGCATCACAAGGGCTCTTAACTCACGGCAGATTCAATTCGGGGGGCGGCTGAAGTTCTGAGCCCCTCGGCTGCTTGACGTGGACGGAAACGAGCGAGCATTCCGCCCCGCCGTCGGCCACCGACAGAGCTGTCGGCATGGTCATCCTGCCGAGTCGGGCGAGTCTGTCCAAAGCTTGTCCGGCGCCGTCACGCCGCCAGAGGCCTACGGCGCCGGGCGGGCGATCGGCACGCGCGGGCGGCACACCGGCCACGGGGCGTAGCCGATGGTGCGACTGGAGCGGTCCACCCAGAGCCAGACCTCGTCGTCCGGACGGAAGCGCAACGTCTGAATCACGCCGTCCTCGCAGGAGCGCGTGTCGGTGACGCGCGCCGCGGCAATGTCGCCGTGCGGCGACTGCGGCCCCCAGTCTTCCAGAAACTTCTCGTAGCCATACTGCGGGCAAGGCGTCTCCACCGAGCAGCCCCACAACCGGTAGGCGGCGGGATAGTCCTGCTTGCGCAGCAGCTCGTAGAAGGTCTCAAGCTGACGCTTCTCGCGATAGTCGCGCAAGTAGAACCGGTACAGGAGGGCAACGGCAAGCGCCGCCACCAGCAGAGCGGCGGACAGCCGCAGGATCGAGCGAATCAGCCGCTCCCGCCGCGCCTCTTTCTCGCCGTACTCCTCAAGGAAGGACGCCATAGGCCCCTTCGGCCTACTTGACCGGATGCGCTTTGTCGTAGGCCGCCGTCGCCTCCGCCGTCAGATCGAGCGCCGGCTTGAAGTAGATCATGTCATTGGCGTCCAGGACGACGTCGAGCCCTTTCTCTTCGGCCAGCTTGCGGACGATTTCCACCATCTGGCGCTGGACGCGAGCCAGGATTTCGTTGCGGCGCGCATCGACATCGCTTTGAAGGTCCTCCGTGGCGCGCTGCAAATCGCGCTGCTTGCGCTGGCCCTGGAGCTGAAGATCGCGTTCGGCGGCAGGCGTCAATTTGCCCTGCCCCTTCTGGAGTTGGTCGTTGATGGCCTGCAACTCCTTCTGAAGCTGCTCGATGCGATCCTGGCGCGGTTTGAACTGCGCCTCCAGTTCGCTCTGCGCCTTCTTGATCTCGGCGGTCTCGAGTATAGCTCGCTGGGAGTCGATGACGCCGATCTTGAGCTGGGCCAAGGCAACGGGAGCAGCAACAACGCTGATGGCAATCAAGATTCCGAAGCGGCAATCGACTTTCCCCATTGAAGGCATTTGCTTGGAGCTTTCCTCAATCGACAATGTAGCATAGCGGCCTGCGCGTTGCCGTCAGCGCAGCGCCTCCCGCAGCGCTTTTCCCGCGCTCTGCCCCGGCGCAGGCAGGCCGATGAGGGCGGCAAGCGTCGGCGCGATGTCGTTGATCGCGATGCGGCGGTCGTAGCGGCCCGCGCGCACGCCCGGCCCGTGGAAGATCACCGGCACGTGCGCGTCGTAGTCGTGCGGGCTGCCGTGGGTGGCCCGCTCGGCGCCGAAAACCCAAAACCGTTCGGCGACCGGAACCAGGTCGGCTCCTCGCTCGGTGTGATAGCCGTTGCGCACGCGGCGGTCGATCTCATCGCCGCCGCGGCCGGAAACCAGCTCCTCGGCGGTATAGACGCGCGCCACGCCGGGCAGGCGGCGCACGGCCTCGGCCGCCTCGCGGCGCAGGGCTGCCAAGGCGATGTTGCGCTGCCGCGCCAGCTCGTGATTCAAGTACGGCGCCGGACCGGACCGGCCCACCACCCAGGGCCCTTCCCCGAAGCGATCGGATAACCGCTTCTCGATCGCCTCGCGGATGGTCTTCTCCGTGATGCGACCGCCCCGGCCCGCCGGCAGCTCCTCCGGAATGGGGCTGACGCCGTGGTCGGAGGTCAAGACCACGAGCAGGTTTTCGCGTCCCACCTCCTCCTCGAGAAAGCCCAGAAAGTCTCCGAGCAACAGGTCCGTCCGGAGGGTTATGTCCCGGACGTGGGGCGAGTCCGGCCCCCAAAGGTGCCCGACGTAGTCATTCGAGGAGAAGCTGACGGCCAACAGGTCCGTGCCCGGCCCGCGGCCGAGTCGCTCCTCGCGAACGGCCGCTTTGGCCAGTTCGGCGAGCAGGTCATTGCCGAAGGGGCTCGCCGTCAGCCGGTCGAAATACTCCGGGCCGCCCGCCGGCAGGCGCACGAGCGGGGCGCCGTCGGTGAGCGGCGCCCAGTCGCGCCCGGCGAACTGATCGACGAGGCGGCGCGCATTGAAACGGCGGACCCAGGCCGGCAGCTCTTTCATGTAGTACGTGCTCGAGACGACGTTGCCCGTCTTGGCGTCATACCAGTAGGCCGCATCGGCCGAGCGTCCGCCCGGCAGGATCGCCGACCGGTCCTTGAGCGACATGCTGATGACGCGGGACTTGCCCGCCCGCTTGAGCGCATCGCCGATCGTGGGGGCCAGCAGCCGGTGGGGCGAGGCGCCCGAGCCCGGCGCCCCGAGCAGAGCGACGCCGTCGTCGGAGACGCTCGTCACCTGGCGCTTGAGCGTGCGGTCGTACCACTCGTTGCCCACAATGCCGCTCACCGAGGGAAACGCTCCGGTGAAGATGACCGAATGCCCGACGGCGGTGAAGGTGGGCGCCTGCTCAAAGTGGGCATTGGTGAAAACCGCGCCCTCCTCGAGCAGCCGCGCAATGCCGCCGCGATAGTCCTCGCCGAACCGCTCCAGGTAGTCGTAGCGGAGCTGATCCACGACAAGAACGACAACCAGTTTGGGCCTGCCGGCGGCGGCCGCGGTCGCCGCCGCCAGCAGGGTCAGCAGAAGGGTGCGTCGCGAAAGCATCTGCGTCCGCCCCTACGCAGTCGTCACCCACGAGCGGCTCTTGTGGCTTTCCATGATCTTCTCGAGCAATTGCATGCCCCACAAGCCGTCTTCAAACGTCGGAAAGTCGATCGGCGCCGACGGGTCGGCAATCCGCCGATAGAAGCGTTTGTAGACCTGCTTGTGGGTGTCGTCGTAACCCTCGCTGTGACCGCCGGGCAGGTCGGCGAAACCGGCAGCCGGCCCGGCCAACAGCGACGGATCCTTGACGATGAGCTGATTGGGATCGTTGCGGTGGCCGATCCAGAGCTGGTCCGGCATCTCCTGATTCCACATCACGCCGGATTTGCTGCCGTAGATCTCGATGTGGAAGCGGTTCTTGTTGCCCACGGCCATCTGGCTGACGGTATAGGCGCCGCGGGCGCGCTCGCCCAGGTGCAGGAGCACGGCGCCGTAATCCTCCGTGGTGATCTCCACTTCGTCGTACTCTTCGGGCCGGAGCGTCTTGCCGGCGAACGTCTCAATGGCCACCTTCGGGCGCTTGCGCGTCTTGTGGAAGATTTGCAGGTCTGCACACAGGGCGGTGATGCGCAGGCCGGTCAGATGCTGGATCAGATCCATCCAGTGGGAGCCGACATCGGCCACCACCCGCATCGGACCGCTGTCCTTGGCGTCCAGGCGCCAGTTGTAGTCGGTGTCGTAGAGCAGCCAATCCTGCACGTAGGTGCCCTGCACGATGAGGATTTCGCCGAGATCGCCCCGGGCGATCATCTGCCGAACGTGCTGCAACACCGGGTAATAACGGAGGTTGTGGTTGACGCAGTGGACGACGCCGGTGCGGCGCGCCACCTCGAGCATCTGCTGCGCCTCGGCGGCGGACATAGCCAGCGGCTTTTCGCAGAGCACGTGCTTGCCCGCCTCCATGGCGGCGATCGAAACCGGCGCATGCAGCGCATTCGGCGTGCAGACGTGCACGGCTTCGATCTCGGGGTCGGCGAGGAGTTCGCGGTAGTCGTCGGTGACTCGCTCGATGCTCATCAGCTCGCCGAACCGCTGCGCCTCCTCTTTCGAGACGGCGGCGGCGGCGACCACTTCGACATTGCCCAAACGCCGGATGGCCTCGGTGTGAACTTTGCCCATAAATCCGGCGCCGATGACTGCTGCCTTGATCTTGCGCATAAGTCTCCTCGATCTCCTGGGGGGTGAATACCTCTTTCAAACTCTATCGCAACCGCAAGTCGCCGGGCACAGCGCCGGCGCCGCGTGAAGGCCTGTTAGACTAGGGACGTTCACGCTCCTCCGACGCCAGGCCGACACGAGAGGGCACCCATGCGCGTCAGGATCCGGCTACAAACGGGCCCGCCCTTGTCGCGCCGGAAGGATCCGAGCCGGCAGGCCGCGCTCGCCCTGGCCAGCCTGCTCAGCCCAGCAGCTGTCATGGTCGCGGTGCTGGCCGGTTGGGCGCTGGCCGCCGAAAGAGGCTGGAGCGGCGGCTTTGCGTTTTCCTCTGGCCCGCTCGCCGACTGGCGGCTGTGGCTGGCTGCCGCCTTGCTGCTCCGGGCAATATCCTACGTCCTTCTCCGCTACGGCCGATCCTGGCGCCCCCGGGTGCCGCCTATCGTCGACCTTGCGGCAGAGGACCCAATCCGGAGGGACGTTGCCGAAGGGCGCGACAAGCGTGGCGGCGAGACTCAACGCTCAAGCCGGCGGGGCTCGGCGATCATACCGTAGTGGCGGCCGGTGGCATCCAGCACCAGCTCGCGCATGATGGCGCCGTAGAACTCGTTGCTGGCGCCGCGGATTTCGCGCTCCACGGCCTGGGGCTGCGCCAGATGGTGAAGCTCGTGGACAAGAACGGCCAGCAGCGCCGCCTCGAAGTGAATCTCCGCCACGGCCGCCGCCTGCTCGCCGGCGGCCAGCGCCGCCAGCGGCTGCGGCTTCCATCGCCGGATCATCTCATAGGCCAGGTCGATCTCGGCGACGGGGCTGGAAAGGTCGGCCGCCAGGCGGCGCGCCACGCGGGACTCGGCGCCCGGCGGGTGCCAGTGTCCCAGGCAACCGCAGGGGTTTTCCGGCCGCAGGAGCACGACGACGATCGGCGGCAGCATCGCCAGCGCCCGGCCGTAGGGCTTGAAGATTCGCTCCGGCAGACTGGGCAGCGTGTGGGTATAGGCGATTTCGAGCAGGCGCGCCACATCCTGCCGGCCCCGCGGATAAATCACCAGCAACAGTGGCAGGCCGGCCGGGCCGCGAACGAGGAGCTGCTCCCGGCCGCGGAAGCGCTCAATGAGTCGGCGCATCAGCCCGGGCGGATGCGCAACAGGGGCGCGACCGCTTTTTTTCCAGGGTTTTCGCATTGCCGACAAGCGCCCTACTCTGATGATATTCTGAACGGAGAGGGGTTTTCCCTCCTTATGCGCTACGGTGCGAACTACCGGCCCTCGCTGAGCTCGCTTTCCGGCCACTTCCCGCCCGGCGTCAAATGGTTGCTTATCAGCAATATCGCCCTCTTCGTACTGTATTTTTTGGCGGTTCGGGCCGGCTGGGGCGAACCGTTTGCGGCTCTCGGGCTGGTCCCGCGCCAAGTGCTTGAGATCTGGGGAGCCTACCAGCTTCTGACCTACATGTTCGTGCACAGCCCGTGGGGCTTCGGACACATCCTCTTCAACATGTTCGCGCTGTGGATGTTCGGAGCCGACCTGGAGCGCAGTTGGGGAACGCGCCGCTTCCTGCGCTATTACTTTTTATGCGGCGTCGGCGCCGGTCTGTGCGTCGTCGCAGGCAACCTCCTTTACGGCACGCCCGATACGCGCACCATCGGCTCCTCGGGAGCCGTCTACGGCGTCCTTCTCGCCTTCGGGCTGCTGTTTCCGGACACGGTGGTCCTGTTCAGTTTCCTGTTCCCGATCAAGGCCAAATATTTTGTCATGATCATCGGCGCCATCGCCTTCCTGAGCTCGCTCGGCGCCGCCGGCGGCGGCGTCAGCCACGTCGCGCATTTGGGCGGGATGATCTTCGGCTATTTCTACCTGAAGAGCCGGTTTTTGCGGGGCCGGGCGGCCCCCACGGATCTGGTCAGCGCACTGCGGCGCCAGTGGGAGGACTACAAGCTTCAGCGCGCCAAGCGCCGGTTCGAGGTCTACCTGCGCAAGAGGGAGGAGGACCGTGACCGCTGGGTGCACTGAGGTTGGACGGCGGGTGGGGAAACGACCCGGCGGACGAAAACGTCTCTACTACCAGGTGGCAAAGGGAGTGCTATGGGTGTGAACAAACGAATCGCACTGCTTGCGGCGATCGGCCTTCTGGCCGTGCTCGAGTTCGCCGCGGCGCAACAGGGACCGGGCGGCCGCACCTCGGAGCCGGTGGCCCGTCCGCGCACCAAGGGTCAGCCGGCCGAAGCGGAGGCGCCGCCGATCCCGTCCAGGTACGGGCGCAGGGAGCAGCCCCCGTTGCCCGAGGGGCTGCCCACGTTTCGCGCCGACGTCACCACGGTCACCGTCGATGTGGCGGTGCTCGACAACCGGGGCAACTTCATTCCCGGCATCCCGGGCGGCAATTTCTTGATCCTCGAAGACAAGGTCCCGCAAAAGATCACCGGGTTCAGCATGGGCGAGGCCCCCATGACCGTGTGCATGGTGATCGAATGGAGCGGCCTGTGGCAGTCCTACTGGTCGGAGACCTGGTATCAGACGCTCACGGCAGCCTACGGCTTCCTGGAGACGCTCAAGCCGGAAGACTATGTCGCGATAGTCGCCTACGATCTCCGGCCGGAGATCCTTTCGGATTTCAGCACCGACAAGCGCAAAGCCTACGAGGCCATGCAGCGGCTGCGCATCGCCGCCTACTCGGAGTCGAACCTCTATGACGCTTTGGTCGACACCGCCGAGCGGATGGCCGACATCGAAGGACGCAAAGCCATCGTGCTCATCTCCTCGGGCGTGGACACCTTCAGCAAGCTCAATTTCGGCGAGGCGCGGCGCCGCTTGCAGATGGCCGGCGTGCCCATCTACGCCATCGGGCTGATGCAGGCGCTGCGGGAGTGGGCCGACGCGCGCGGCTACCTGGATTCGATTTCGCGCCTTGACTTTTTGCAGGCCGACAACCAGATGCGCACCTTCGCCACCGAGACCGGCGGCATGGCCTTCTTCCCCCGCTTCTATGGGGAATTCCCGGCCATCTTCGCCAGCATCTCCCAGGCGCTGCGCAATCAGTACTCGCTGACCTACCAGCCCACGAATCAGGCCAAGGACGGCAAGTTCCGCAAGATCGAAGTCGCGCTGGTGGATCCGAAGACGGGCCAGAAGCTGCGCATCGTCGATCACAAGGGCAAGCCGATCAAATACCGGATCTTGGCCAAGGCGGGCTATACCGCGCCGCGCGAGGTCGAGTGAAGGCGCGCCGGCGGCGGCTTGCCGCCCCTTGATTCAACCAGGCCAAAAGTCAAGCAAAAAATCTTGCCTGAACTCAAATTGTTAGGAAATTCTTGACAGCCGGGGTTGGGCCTTGTTACGTTCGCAGAGTCCCATGAAATCGGCTGCTTCGTCGAACTCTTCCTCACCGGCACGCATCCTCCTGATCGACGACAACAAGCTCGGACTGGCGGCTCGCAAAGCCGTGCTCGAAGAGCTCGGCTACGAGGTCGAGACCGCGACCAATGGACAGGAAGCCCTCGAGCGCTGCGCCGAGAAAAGCTTCGAGTTGGTGGTTACCGACTACCGGATGCCGCGGATGAACGGAGCCGAATTTATCAAGGAATTTCGGCTGCGCCATCAGAATACGCCCGTCATTCTCCTCACCGGTTTCGCCGACACGCTGGGGCTCGATGAGAACAACACCGGCGCCGATGCGGTGATCCAAAAATCGGCGAACGAAGTGACGCTCATGGTCCGGACCGTCAAACGGCTCCTGCGGCAGGCCCCGCAGAAGAAGCCTCCGGTTCGCCAGGCGGCGCCGCCGAAGCTGCGGCGCAAGACCGGCGCCTGAGGTCCGGGCGCGCCCGGCCGAGCGTCCTGGCGTCTTATCATCTTCTCGAGGAGGTCTCATCCATGGTCGAAATCGTCTGGCTCGGACACGGTTCGTTCCAGTTGAAGCTCGCCACCGGCGAGGTCATCGTGATTGATCCGTGGCTGAACGGTCCCACGTACCCGGCCGGTCACGCCTTTCAACGCATCGACGCCATCCTGATCACGCACGCTCACTTCGACCACTGCCCCGACGCCGTCGAGCTGGCCAAGAAGTTTCAGGCGCCCGTGGTTTCGAACTTCGAGATCAGCCTCTGGCTGGGCTCCAAGGGCGTCGAGACGGCCAGCGGGATGAACAAGGGCGGCTCCCAGCGCGTCGGAGGCGTCACCGTCACGATGACGCACGCCTTCCACAGCTCGAGCATCGTCGAGGACGGCAAGGTGATCTACGGCGGCGAGGCGGCCGGCTATGTCATCGAGCTTCCCGACGGCCGCAAGATCTATTTCGCCGGCGACACCGACGTCTTTTCCGAGATGGAGCTGATCGGCGAAATTCACCGGCCCGAGCTTGCCTTCCTGCCCATCGGCGACCTCTACACGATGAGTCCCCGGGAGGCTGCCGTCGCCTGCCGCCTGCTCAAGCCCAAGAAGGTCATCCCGATGCACTACGGCACCTTCCCGCCGCTGACCGGCCGTCCGGAACAACTGGCCCAGCTTGTCAAGGATCTGGGCGTTGAGGTCTGGCCGCTCGAGCCCGGCAAGCCCGTCTCCTGGTAGCCCGGCGGCGCGCATCCTGATACGATACTCCGAGGATGAAACTCGGCGTTATCGGATTGGGATTCATGGGCCGCACGCACTTGCAGGCCCTTCGCAACATTCCTCAAGCCGAGGTTGTTGTGGTGGCCAGCGACGACCCCGTGGCCTTGAGCGGCGACCTGACCGGCGCGGCCGGCAACCTGGGCACGGCCGGCGAGCGGTTCGACTTTTCCGGGATGCGGCGCTACACCGACTGGTCGGAAGCGGTGCGCGACCCCGAGATCGAAGCGGTGGATCTGTGTTTGCCGACCCACCTGCATGCGCCGGCCGCGCTGGCGGCGCTCGAGGCGGGCAAGCATGTTCTGGTGGAGAAGCCCATGGCGCTCGACGGCGAGCAGGCCGATCGCATGATCGAGGCGGCTCGCCGCGCCGGTCGCGTCCTGATGACCGCGCATGTGCTTCGCTTCTTCCCGCCTTATCTGCCGCTCGCCGAGCTGGTCCGCTCCGGCCGACTCGGCGCCTGGCGCATGGCGGTCTTCCGGCGCCGCTGCGCCGCCCCGACCTGGGGTGCCTGGCTGTCGGATCCGGCCAAAAGCGGCGGCGGCGTCTTTGACCTGCTCATCCACGACGTGGACTTTTGCCTGCACCTGTTCGGCCCGCCGCGCGCGGTCAGCGCTGCCGGCCACGAGGATCTGGCGCGCGGCATCGATCTGATCTCCGCCCAATGCCACTACGACGGCGGCGCCGTCGTGATCACCGGCGGCTGGCACCACCCCGCCGCCTATCCCTTTTCCATGGAGTACACCGTGAGCTTCGATGGCGGCACTGTGGACTACAGCTCCGAGGGCCGGCCGCCGAAGCTTTACACCGACTCGGGGCAGGCCGAAGAGCTGCCTCTGGCCGCCCAGGACGGCTATCAAGCCGAGATCGAGTATTTCCTGGAGTGCGCCGCCGCCGGGCGGCAACCGGAACGCTGTCCGCCCGAAGAGTCGGCGGCAGCGGTGAAATTGATGCGACTGCTTGCCGAGGCGCGCAAGCGCCCCGGAGCGCTCGTCGAATGGAGACTGTGAGAGGAGGAACCGCGCAATGGTCGATCGGAGACGGTTCTTTGAATGGCTGGCCGGCGCGCCGGTAGTCGGTTGGCTGGGTTGCGGTGTCCGCCGGAGGGCGGCCCGGGATTTCTGGAAGGAGCTCGGCGTCCGGCCGATCATCAACGCCGCCGGCTCCTACACGATGTTCACCGGCTCGCTGATGCGGCCGGAGGTTCTAGAGGCCATTCTGGCCACTGCGGGCGACTACGTCCGCCTGGTCGACCTCCAGCAGGCCGTGGGCCGCCGCATCGCCTCCATGTTGGGCGCCGAGGCGGCTCTGGTGACCTCGGGCGCCGCCGCAGGCCTGACGCTCGGCACCGCCGCTTGCATGACGGGCAAGAACCCCGAGTTCATCCAGCGCATCCCGGACACGACGGGGATGAAAAACGAGGTGATCATCCAGAAGAGCCATCGTTTCCCCTACGACCACATGGTGCGCAATTGCGGCGTGCGCCTGATCGAAGTCGAAACACGCGAGGAGTTGGAGCGGGCCATCCGCCCGGCCACGGCGATGATGCTCTTCCTTAACAAGGCCGAACCCGAGGGCCAGATCAAGATGGAGGAGTTCGTCGCCATCGGCAAACAGCACGGCATCCCCACCTTCAACGATGCCGCCGCCGACGTGCCGCCCGTCGAGCACCTGCTCAAGCCGATTCGGCTGGGCTTCGATCTGGTGACCATCTCCGGCGGCAAGGGCATCCGCGGCCCGCAGAGCGCCGGGCTGCTCGTCGGCCGCAAGGACCTGATCGAGGCGGCCCTTCTCAATACGGCTCCCTATAGCGACACCATCGGGCGCAGTTGCAAAGTGAACAAGGAAGAGATTGTCGCGATGATGGTGGCGCTCGAGAGCTTTCTCAAGGAGGACCAGGAAGCCAACTGGCGCGAGTGGGAACGCCGCATCGCCGCCATCGAGAAGCTCGTCTCCGGCGTGGCCGGCGTCAAGGCCGAGCGCTTCGTGCCCCAGATCGCCAACCAGGTGCCGCATCTTCGCGTGGACTGGGATCGCGAAAAGATCCGCTTGAGCCCCGAAGAGGTGATGCAGCGGCTGCGCGACGGCGAACCGTCGATCGAGCTGGTGCCCGGCCCGCGTGCCGGCGTCGAGATCGCCTCCTGGACGCTCAAGCCCGGCGAGGCCGAAATCGTCGGCGAACGATTGCGGGCGATTCTGGCCGGAGCCGGATAACCACAAGCTCGGCGCGGCGAGCCCGCTCAAACTGTAAATATCGCCTTGCATGGCAGGAAAAGTCATCTGCCTATTTGGCAGTCGTTGAAGGGGTCACCGAGAAGGATTCGAAAATATACTTGACAGTCCAGATCGGCTTACGTTAAATTATGGACATGCGCAACAGCAAGACCTTTTCCCGGCGTCTCGCTGTTGTCTTCTCTCTGAGCCTGCTCTGTTGGCTTGCCGTAACGGGGCCTGGCCATCAGTTGTCACACTCGGATCCCGGCTGCTCCCTGTGCAGTGCGACGAACCACAGCCTGACCTATTCCGAGCAGCCTCTTGTTGCCCATCCCCAGCCCGTTTGGGCGGCTTTGCGGGTTGCAGCTCCCGAGTCGCCTCCCAGCGGTTTCCTCCGGATCGATCGGGCGCGCTCCCCGCCGCTTTCCTAACCGCTCTTCAATTCCTCTTGTTGTCGGTCTGTTAGACGTCCTGTCTTTCGACCGCTGATTGTCAAAAAATTTAGGCTTTTATTTCAACTAAATCGGTTAAGGAGGGACACAGTGAAGGTGTATTCTCATCTCATTTCGGCGACGTTGTTCGCAAGTTTGGCATTCGCCCAGCATGTGCATCCGGATGCGGGCAATGTCTCAAGCCAAAAGGTCTGGCCTGGGCTGCCGATTCCGGCGCCCCTCGCCTGCCACTTCAAAGGGGTTGTCTCGCACAGCTTCTTTGGAAAACCGTCTCAAGTTCTTGAGGAAATGCGGGCGATTGAGGATCGGCTTGCCGGCTCCGCGACGGGCCGGGTTTACATGATGGTGATCGAAAGCGCCGGAGCCGCTCAGGTTTTCTACTTCGAGCGGATGGAGGGGGGCGATGTGCTTCGGCTGAGCTGGACAGGGGACTCCGCGGCTGCGCTTCGCTCTCAACTGGAGGCTGAGATTCTGGAGAGCCGAGGCCGCCGATGCGCCGGCCAGCAGATGCGGGAGAGGGTTTTGGCTTTGGAAGGCATCAAAGCTGAAACCTTGCAGCTTCCTGAGCTGACCAAGGCGAACCACCTCGATCTGACTATCGCGCCTCTGGTGGCAGGTCAGGACCGGGACCAATATATGCGGTTGACCATTTTCTATCCCTGCTGAATTTCCGCCGGCGCCGGCAGGACAACGGCCTCCGGCCGGCGCCGGCGCCTTTCTTCGCCGGAATGAACAGGAATCGTTCCGGCGGGCTGAGCAAATCGCTGCGAGCTTGCAAAGGGAGGTTTTCGATTACGATGCGTCGTCTTGCTGCATCCATCTTGCTGGTCGGGAGCTTTGCCGTAGTTGGTGATCTCCCGGCTCAACAGAGCCTCGGAGGGCTTCGCGGGCGCGTTCTCGATCCAAGTGGTCTGCCGGTGGCGGGCGCCGCCATCCAGGCGAGCTTCGGTCCCTATTTGCGGAGCTTTTCCACTTCGCCGTCCGGCGAATTCTTCGTGAATGGCCTGCCTCCGGGCGCGTGGAATATCGAGGTTCGCCACCCGGGCTTCGAGCTTTGGCGAGGCGTCACCCCGGTTCGGGTGAATTCGGTGTCCTGGCTGGAGGTCCAGCTTCAACTGGCCGGCGACCGCCAGGAGGTCGTCGTGGAGGCCTCAAGCGAAAGCGCCATCAATTACCAGGACGCCACGATCGGCAACCACCTTCGCGGCGAGCGGATCGTTCAGTTGCCGCTCGAAGGACGCAATGTCGCCGCCTTGCTTAGTCTCCAGCCCGGCGTTGCGTATCTGCGCGATGTCAACATCATCTATCGAAACAACGTCGGCGATCCGGACGCCGATCCGCGCAACGGCGCGGTGAACGGTGGACGCAGCGACCAGGCCAATATCACCCTGGATGGGGCGGATAACAACGACCCCCAGATGGGACTGGCGTTTCAAGGGGTGTTGCGGGTCCCCGTCGAGGCGATTCAAGAGTTCCGGGTGATCACCACCGGCGCCGGCGCCGAGCTGGGCCGCAGCTCCGGCGCCCAAATCTCACTCGTCTCCCGATCCGGCGACCGAGCCTTTCATGGTTCGTTGTTTCATTCCCACCGCAACACCGCCACCGCGGCTAACACCTGGTTCAACAACCGAATCGGTGCGGCCCGGCCGAAACTGCTGCGCAACGTCTTTGGCGCCACTTTGGGCGGCCCGATCCTACCCGGCCGCGTCCATTTCTTTGCGGCGTACGAAGGCCGCCGAGACGCGAGCGAGGCCACCGTCCTGCGGAATGTTCCCACGGAGGCGTTCCGCAACGGAACGGTGCGGTATCTGACCGCAGGCGGGGAAGTCCGCGCTGTCACGCCGGAACAGCTTCGGGCCATCGACCCGCGCGGCATCGGCACCAATGCCGCCTCGCTCGAGCTTTTGCGGCGCTTTCCCTTGCCCAACGACCGGCCCACGATCGATCCGCTCAATTTCGGTGGGTTCCGATTCAATTCTCCCGTTCGAGATTCGATGAACACTGCCCTGGTTCGCCTCGATTTGCGATGGAGCGAGCGGCACAACGTCTGGATTCGCGGAAGCTTGCAGAATGACCGCGGCGAGGCCCCCCGGCAACTGCCGGGAACGCCCCCTCCCATCATTCGGCGCGACACGAGCAAGGGCTTCCTCGTTGCCTGGTCCTCACCCTGGCGAGCCGACCTCACCCAGACCCTTCGCTATGGTCTGACACGGCTCGGGCTCGATGAGCTGGGGACGGCGACCGGGCCGCAGTTCAGTTTTGGCGGTGGTATCGGCGCGCCCATTCCCTTCACCTACAGCCGAGGCCGGCGAACCCCGGTGCACAACCTGATCGGTGACTGGGCCTGGAGTCCGCAGAGCCGGCATATGCTCTTGTTCGGCGCCAACCTTCGCTGGATCGGCAACGATCGGTACAACTTCGAGTCGAATCGCACGCTCATGGTGACGCAGCAGGCCCGGCTCGCCAATTTGGGTTATGAGATTCTGCCGCCGGACATCGCTACGGCCAACCGAAACGATTTCGTCCGCGGCGCCATCATCCTCATGGGTGTGGTCTCGCAGGGCAACGCGGCCTACAACTATACGAGCGACGGGCGGTTGATTCCCGAGGGCCAGCCGGTGCGGCGCCGCTACCGGACCACCGAGGCCGAACTGTACTTGCAGGACAACTGGAGGGTCAAGGATAACCTCCAGGTCAATCTCGGCGTCCGCTACGCGCTTTATTCGCCGCTCGCCGAGACGCAGGGCCTGCAAGTTCACACGCACATTCCCGTGGGCGAGTGGTTTGAGCTGCGCAGGGCGAATGCCGCCGCGGGATTGCCCTCCTCAGCGGCGCCGGCGCTGGCCTATCTGCTTGCCGGGCCCAGGCACGGCCGGCCCGGATTCTACGACTGGGATAGGAACAATCTCGCACCGCGCCTCTCCCTTGCCTGGTCGCCGTCCTCCTCAAGGGGCTGGGTGCGATGGCTGACGGGGGGGCCCCAAAGCTCCTCCCTTCGGGCCGGCTTCACCACCTACTATGACCGCGTCGGGACTGCCTCGGCCGCCTATTATGAGGCCGTCGGGTCCTTCGGACTCGGCAGTATTCTGGTGACGCCGGCCGGTCAGTTCTCCATCGCCACAGCCCCGCGATTGACGTCGATCAACACCGTGCCGCCCGGCCTGTTGCCACCCCCGCCTCCGTTCCGGTTTCCCTCGCTGTATCCGAAACCCGGCCCGGGTCGGGTGGGAGCGATCGTCCCTGCCCCCGATATCGGTCTGCGGACGCCGTACGCGCTGGCGCCGACCCTCTCCTGGCAGCGGCAGATGCCTGGCGGGCTTTTGCTTGAGACGAGTTACGTCGGCCGATTCGGTTACAAGCAACTGGCCCTCTTCGATGCCGCCGCGCCGATCAACTGGCGGGACCCGGATACAGGCATCGCGCTGTTTGACGCGGTCAACGATCTCATTCGACACGGGGGTGGGGACCTTGGCTCGGTGCGCGAGAACAGATTTTGGGACAACCTGTTTCCCGGCTTCGCCGTCACGGCGGCGGAGCTGAGCCGGCAGTACCCGCAGTTCTCCCGTCTGAACCCAAACATCGACCCGGCCCGACGCCTGACACCGACGCAGACTGCTTACTTCCTGTTCGGACAGCTTAACCCGATGAATCCGATGCGCGGCGCTCTTCCCGCGGTCGACATCCAGTGTCGACCCTCGTGCAGCCGCTTTGGGCCCTACGCCCTATTCCACGACCAATTCAGCTCGCTTTTCTCGTGGCGATCGATGGGCAAGTCCGACTATCATGCGCTGCAAGTCAGCCTGCGCAGCGGGATGCGCTCCGACGTGCAGTTCGACATCAACTATACGCTGAGCCGCAGCATGGACTGGACAAGCGGTGTCGAGCGAACCGACCCCTTCGGCCGGGCCAACATCATCAACTCCTGGAAGCCGGAGCAGATGTACGCGCCGTCGGACTACGACCTCCGGCACAACGCCAATGCCCACTGGGTCTGGCGGCTGCCAGTCGGCCGCAATCGACGATGGTTGGGGTCTGCCGGCGGCGCCCTGGATGCGCTTGTCGGAGGCTGGCAACTGGCCGGCCTTTTCCGCGTCTCCTCCGGGTTTCCAGTCACGGTCGTTAACGGGTACGGCTACTCGACCAGTTACTACTTCCAAGGGTTCGCGGCGCCGAATGGCCCGCTCCCCAAGACCGGGCGGTACAAGACGACCGCCTTGGCGCCCAATCTCTTTGAAAATCCGACAGCCGCCGCGAGAGTCTTCGGACCGACCCTGATGGGGGAAACCGGGGCTCGAAACAACCTTCGTGGCGACGGAATCTTTACGCTCGACCTTGGGCTTGGCAAGACATTCAGCCTGCCGGGCTCGGAGATGCACGAGATCAGTTTCCGTTGGGAGGTTTTCAACGCGCTGAACGCGGTCCGGTTCGACACGCGGAGCCTGGCGTTGGTAGCAGGCGCCGGCGGCCCGTTCGGTCAGTACTCCTCGCTGTTGACGCCGCCCCGCGCCATGCAGTTCTTGCTGCGTTACGCCTTTTAGTCGATGGCTTGGCGTCGCTTCAAAGCCGTCGCACGCGCCGCTCCGCGTTGGCCGATGAATCGCCGCCAGTTCATGTGCCTGCCGGCGGCGATACCTCTGGAGGGGGAGGGGCTCGGCGACCAGGGCGGCCGCCCCTCCCGGCGCTGCGGGGGGCTTCCTTGGGAGGTCACCGCCCGATTCTGGGAGCGGTTTGACCTCCAAATTATCAACGCCCTCGGGCTTTCCTCGCAAGATCGAGTCCTCGATGCCGGCTGCGGTTACGGCAACCACCTCGTGATGTTTGCTCGCACAGGCGCCGCCGTCTTCGGATTCGATCGCGATGAGCAGCGCGTCGGGATCGCCCGCCGCCGGCTCCGGGAGGCCGGCCTGGCTGAGCGCGTCGAGGTCCAGGTGGGCGATCTCTTCGATCAGCCTTACCCAAGCGACTCCTTCTCGCTTGTCTGGTGCAGCCACGTTCTCCACGGACTGGCGGACCTGCCCCGCGCCGCTCGGATCCTGGCCGCGATGACCGCTCCCGGCGGCCGCCTGGTCGTGCGCGAAAACCGCGTCGGACAGAGCTGGCTGCCGTATGACATCGGCGTGGGCGAACCGGGCTTGGAGCATCGGCTTGAGGCCGCTTTTCTGCGCTGGTTTCTGGAGGACCGGAGGCGCCGCGGTCGCTACCCTCACGGCTGGACGCATCTGTTGCGCAAGGCCAGTCTGGTTGGGGTGCACGCCCGATCCTTTCTTCACGAGCTCGAGCCGCCCTTTGACCCCGCTCAGCAGAAGTACCTTGGAGCGCGCCTTCGGCGCCTGGCCGCGTTTGCCGGCGTCAGCGAGGCGGATCGTCAACTCGTGGAGCGCCTGCTTAATCCGGACGACCCCGCCTACGTCTTTCTGCGGGACGATCTGTACTTCTTGGCGGTCTCGACGATCTACGTCGGCCGGAAGCCGCCTTAAGATCCGGTCCCCAACCGACCCTTCCGCGCTCCCAGGGCGCGCCCGTTTTAAAGCGCGACGCGGAGCCTCCTCCGCACTAGCAAGGCCGATACCATCGAGATGAGCAGGAACCAGGCGAGCCAGTGCGTCTCGAAGCCGAACATGCGCACGCGCGCCGCCGGATAGTCGACCTCGATCCACTCCACCTCACCGCCGGGCAAGGGGCGCTCGCCGGGGTAACGAACGAGCTCCGCAAATCGGCGCACCCGTCGCGTCGACACAAACCGGCGCTCGCCGGCGACTACGATCGATTTGGTCAGGCTGGCCGGTCCTGCGGTGAGGCGAAGCTCCCCCGAGACGGGCCGAGCGGCTCGAATCCGCCAGCTCACCTGGTCCGCCCCGAGAACCCGCACCGGGGGACTTTCCACTGCGATTCCGTCCGGCGCATCCAACCGTAGCGGGTGCGGAGCTGTCCCGCCCCGACTGAGCTGCACCGTCACGATTGCCGTTTCGCCCGGCTTAAGAGGCCGGCGGCCGTAAAAACCGTCCAGAACGACGAAAAGCGACAGCATCGGCAGCGTCAACACCGCCGCCGGCCGCAGCATCAGCAGAAAGTAGCGGGCGTTTGCTCCGAGCAGGCTCTTCTGCGCCCGCCAGACGATCGCCGGATCGTCGCCATAGAGCCGGATTTCGAGCAGGTGCGCCTGGAGCCTTTTCCTGATCCGCCGGATGGCGGCCTGATCGGACGTCCTGCGAAAGACCCAGAGCAGGGCGACGCCGGCCGCCGCGCTGACCAGAAGCAGGCCGAGCGACTCCAGAAGCATGAATTACTGGAGATAGCCCAGTCCCTTGAGCTTGTTCAGGATCTGCTCGTCGGTTTCGGCATCCTCCAGCCTGGCGAGTTCCCGTTCGACGATGTGCTGAACAAACTCCTCCGGGGAAGAGTAACCGGCGAGGCCGGCGCAGCGCTTCACACGATCCCAAAGTTCTTTTTGGAACTTAACCGTTGGCTGTTTCAACAATGACTTGTCCCTCCATATGTGCTGGCTTGGGCAGGCCGAACAGCGCAAGCGCCGTCGGCGCCATGTCCTCGATGCCGGGATCTTCGGCGGCGATCCGCAGATTCGAGAAGAGCACGCCCGGCACCAGCACCGGGTCCAGGCTATGATCGCCGCTCCACGGTTTTGGATTGTCCTCGAAAACCCTTCCGATGACCTTGCCTTGCGCCGCGTCCCAGGAGGTGCGGTAGCCGTTGCTGTAACCGACGATCAGGTCCGGCGCCTGCTCGAGATACGGGCCGCGGTAGAGCCGATCCGTGGCGTAGACACGCCGGATGGCCACCTCTCCGGTCTCCGGGTCTTTCAGTCCGGTAAGACGGTCGATCAGCTCAGTCTTGAGCGCCTCGGCCTCGACGCCGGGCTCGACAATTCCGCGCGCCTCCCTTCCTTTCAGGTTCAGATACAGCCCGGCGAGCCCGAGCGCGTAGGCGCGCGTGCGGCTCCAGTCCACCCCGCGAAAATACGGACCGGTCTCCCGGAGGCCCTCTTCGAGCGCCAGATAGCCGTTCTCAAGCAGCCACCTGTTAAGGTTCACGCCGCGGCGGAACGAGGCAAAGCCGTGATCGGAAAGCACGAACAGCGCCGTATCCGGATCCACATAGCGCAGCGTACGGCCCACGAGCTCGTCCATGCGCACATACATCTGCTCAATGGCGGCGGCGTGCTTGCCTGAGGCCCGGTTCTCCAGATAGCGATAAAACATGTGTTGGATGCGGTCGCTCGCGTCGAAGACGCAGGCGGTGACTCCGTGCCGCATCCGCTCCAACGCGTTAAAGAACATCGCCTCCCGCTCGCGGTGAATCTCCCAGGCCTGCTCGAGAAAGGCGTCCTCGTCGATGGCGCCTTCGTTCAGCGCCCAGGTATCCTCCGCCATACCCACTGTGGCAAAGGCTCCGAGGAGCTTGGCCAGATACGCCGAGTAGTAAGTGGGATGGGAGATGGGAAGCGCCGGCCGTTCCGGGTCGATATGGATCGGCGTGACATAGAGACTTACCTCCGGCTCGAGCTCGGTCAGAAGGAAGCGGCAGATCCCGTGAGCGGTCATGGCCGGCCCCGCCCGGAAGGCCACCGAGATCCAGGGCGTGTACTCGCCGAGCCGCAGCCGATGGCGTTCCCCTTGAATTTCGAGCGTGGCCTGGCCGGCCTTGGGGTTCGGCACGACGGCAAAGGGAACCGCCAGCGGCCGGGCGTCCTCAACCAGCGGGTGCTCAGGACCTTCGAGTACGCCGGTGA
>Ga0197142_1001282_pt1 | contig 23137 bp, 23 predicted proteins | sample GBS60_MetaG_FD_148614 | JGI IMG/M metagenome (GOLD analysis project Ga0197142, IMG submission 148614) | Sediment microbial communities from Great Boiling Springs, Gerlach, Nevada, United States - GBS 60_MetaG | ecosystem: Environmental > Aquatic > Thermal springs > Hot (42-90C) > Sediment... | reverse complement strand
CAAAACTCGTAGCGATCACGTTAGCGACGAAGGCGGCTAGCACCAGAATGCGGTATCCCGCGCTCACCAGTTGACCTCGCGACCTCGATGCGAATTTGGATTCACGGATTGCCGTCCACCAGTTGTTTCGAAACCCTAACATCGATCGACTCCCACTCGCGAAAAGCGTGCCGCTCCAGTCCCGTGAGCCAAGCTCAAAAACTTGCGCCTTCCCATCGCGGACATTGGAGACGGTGGGTCAAAATGTTTGTCGGAAGTGACATGGTTCCATGCGGCGATCCCCTGCACGGTCGTGCATTTGTCTTGTGGCCGCATGAGCATGCGGCTAGATGCACGCGGCGTGTTGACAGTTAGCGGGTTGTGTAAGCGCTTTGGACCGCAGATCATCCTCAACAACGCAGACTGGCTCGTTCCGGACCAGGCGCGCATCGCACTCGTCGGTTCTAACGGTTCGGGAAAGTCGACGCTCCTGCGGATACTTGCCGGCCGCTTAGAGCCAGATGCGGGGAGCGTCCACCTAGCCAAGGGAGCTCGGGTGGGGTACCTGGAGCAAGAGGTTTTTGGATTCGGGGGACGCGCGGTTTTGGAGGAAGCTCTCGATGCCTTTGCCGATCTCGGAGAGTTGGAGCAGCGCTGTCGAGCACTCGAGCACCTGCTAGCCGAGACCGATCCAAACGCAGAAAATTATCAAACATTGCTAGACGAGTACGCGCTTGTTCGCGAGAAGTGGGATGCCCAAGCGAGTTACGATTTGGAAGCCCGCGCTCGGGCCGTTTTGACTGGTTTAGGTTTCCGGTCGTCCGACCTTGGACGTTCGTGCGGGGAATTTTCGGGCGGCTGGCAAATGCGCATTGCCCTGGCGAAGCTGCTTCTTCAGCAACCAGAGCTGCTTCTGCTGGACGAGCCCACCAATCATCTAGACCTAGAGGCGCGCAACTGGCTCGAGGAGTTTTTGGCGTCCTACCCCCATGCGATCGTATTGGTTGCGCACGATCGGTTTTTTATGGATGCCTGTTGTACGCAAGTCACAGAAATTTGTCGCGGCCGGCTTACGGATTACTCGTGCTCCTATAGTGAGTACCTGAGCCGCCGCGAAGAACGATTGCGACAGCAAGAGGAAGCCTACCGGTTACAACAGGAGGAAATCGCCCGGATACAGGCCTTTATTAACCGGTTTCGTTATCAGGCATCAAAGGCGGCCTTGGTGCAGAGCCGTATCAAACAGCTCGAAAAGATGACGCGTCTCGAGCCGCCGGAAGGAATGCGTACCGTGCATTTTCGGTTTCCACAGCCACCTCGCAGCGGCCGGATCGTGCTCGAATTGCGAGGAGTGGCAAAGGCCTACGGTTCTGCGCGCGTGTACGATCGATTGGATCTTACAATCGAACGCGGAAAGAAGATCGCCCTCGTGGGGCCCAACGGAGCTGGCAAATCGACCTTGATGCGGCTGCTTGCGGGCGTCGAACCCCCGGATGCGGGGACGCGTCACGTTGGTCATAACGTTACGGTGAACTATTTCGCGCAAGACCGCGGAGCATCGCTGGATACCGACCAGACAGTGTTGGAACTGGCAATGGCTCGTGCGCCCGTGGACCTTGTACCACAATTGAGAACCTTGCTCGGCGCTTTCCTGTTCGACGGCGACTCGGTCCATAAACGCGTGAATGTGCTTAGCGGGGGAGAAAAAAGCCGACTGGCTTTGGCCTTGCTTCTTTTGCGGCCTGCGAACTGCCTGCTCCTGGATGAGCCGACGAACCACTTGGATTTGGCTGCCAAGGAAGTGTTGCTCGAGGCTCTTCGGGATTACGAAGGTACGTTGGTCTTCGTCGCTCACGATCGATATTTCCTCGATCAGTTGCCAGACGAAATCCTTGAAGTGGGTAATGGCACAGTGGTGCGATACTTGGGGAACTACGAGGACTACTTGGCAAAGAAAGCCCTGGGCGTGGAACAGTTGACGGTATCCCCAGGGCCTGAGTTAACTGCGAGCCCGAAAGGTGGGACGAAACTCTCTGAGGGTTCACGCGGCCGCGCACAGCAGCGCGCTGAGCGGGAGGCAAAGAAGCGTGCTGAAGAAATGCAAAAGCTGGAGACGGAGATTGAACGCAAGGAAACCGAACTCGAAGAGTTACGCCGCTTGATCAGCCAGCCGAACTTCTACTCTACCCATCCCCAACCGCATTCGATGTACAGCGCTTTTGCAGCCCTCCAACGAGAAATCGAGTCGCTTTACGACAAACTACAACGGCTGGAAGAGGTGCAACATCGGCATGCTACCCACGTGATCTCAGGGCGCAACCATACCACCGGAGCCGCCGACGACTCGTTGGAATCCCGTTAAGTGTGTCGCTGCTCCCGGTACTCTAAACGAGAGGGATCGGGTTCCGGGGAGCCCTTCTCCTTCTGCTTGGTCCAGTGTACTGCGGATCCGGTCTCGAGCGACGCGCCCGAAGTGCCAGCAGCGCGTGCAAGCGCGGTAAAGGCAGACCGAAAACCCTGGGCAAGTTGGTCGGCGAAGCCAAAGTGCCCGGCGTCGGTTGTGATCCCAACCGATACGGTGGCCGCATAGGTCATGAAAACGAAAGCGGCGCGGACTCCCAGTGCGACTGGTGCAAAGGGAATTACCGAGGTCACCGGCTTGCCGGCCAGATAGCGGCGTTCTCGCAGCCCAGGGACCTGCAAGGTGAAGAGGTGGACTGGGGCTTCACGTGCAAAAGCGCGCACGGCGCGCAATGCGATGTTTCCAGGTAATGCTTGGAAAATCGCGACTCCACGTCGAAAGTGGCGCGGATGGTCGCTCGCACGCAACTGATCCAGTTCGGTACTAACCCGGCGAAGGCGCTCGATCGGATCTCGCAAACCCCCTGGGAGGCGTGCAATCAATGACACGGCACGAGTTCCTGTCCGTTGAGCGTCTTGCTCGGAGCCGAGTTCAACGGGGACGAGCGCCAAAACCGGTTGTGGAAAACCGTTTGCGTCTGGTCCCGAGAGGACTTCTTCGACTGCCGCGGAGATGCACGCGAGTATGATCTCGCGGATTTCACCACCTACCCGATTGCGAATTTCGCGAAAAAGGCGGAGCGGGAGCTGGACGTGACGTAATTGTTGTTTGCCGCTCAGCGGTCCTTTTAAGGGACCGACAGCGGCCTCTTCGCCGACGAAAACGCGAAGCACGTTTACGAGAGCGTCGGCATACAGGCGAAATTGCTCAAGCGTCTGACGGGGCGAACTTGCAGCCGCCCGGATGAAGGAAAACCAGGCTCTTACGGGTGCGCCGCGACTTATATGGGTGGCTTCGCGAGATTCTGGCGGGACACTGCCAGGGGCCGAGATGCGGCTCGGAGGCAGTTGCGGTTGAGGATCCAGCAGCGCGTTGAGAAAAGCGGAGTCGTCTTCGGGAGGTAACAATGCACGATGGACTTTTAGGAAGACGTGCACCGGGGGGCGTCTCGTTTCGATCAAGTGCAGCTCCCAAAGAGGGCGTTGCCGGTCCAGCGGGGTGGAGAAAAGTTGTTCGCAAGTCTCCAGTAGACTTCGCTCTGATAGCCGTTGGCGTCGTATGAGGTGCACATGTTGGGTGATGTCGAACTCGGCATCGGGCTCCCACGTCCACCCGCCGAGCGTGCCACCGGAGACTGCTCGCGCTTGGGCGTTCGGTACCCGAACCAAACGCTGATGTACATGAGCACGAAGTTTTTGGAGAGAGAGTCGGTCTTCGATGGTGCAGAGCCAGGCGAAATGAAGTGGGGCGTTTGAAGCCTCGAGTTCTAGGTAAAGCGCCTGAAGGTTATCCATTGAAAAGACTTGTCGCAGTCCGTCGCTGTCCGCACCAAGTCTTCGTGAGCGGGTAAAGCCGCGTGCCGGCGGCTCCACGGGTTATACTTGGCCGGACGATGGGTAGTAACGTACCCAGGTGCCGGACCTGCCCCACCTCGCGAAACGACGGGACGTGTCGAGGCCGGCAGGTTAGTTCTCGAGGATGAAAGTAACCAATACCGTGGAGCGGTATTCCACAATCTTACCGTTTTCGATGTGCGCGTTCTCCTTGAGCACTTCGAGGCCAGTAATGCCCCTCAAGGTTTTGTTTGCCCTCTCCAATGCGTTACGGACTGCGTCCTCCCAGCTATGCGGGGAAGCTCCAATAATTTGCGTTTGTCTGGCTACGGCCATGATGCTTCCTCCTTTCTGAAGACAGCTGTCATGATTCCAAGACAAAGATCACTTTCATATCGACGCGGTATTCGATGATCCTCCCCTGGTCGACCTTTACTCGCTTCCCGAGCACCTCGATTCCTGTGATCCCGCGCAGGGTTTTTGCCGCTCGCCGTACCCCTTCGATCACGGCTTCTTGGAAGCCATCAGGGGACGATGCTCGAATCTCTGTCACACGGGCAACCGCCATTGGGCACCTCCTTTGGCCTGGCTCATGTGGACCCGGACCAGAACAACTCCTACTCCCAATCTTGCGGCACGGCAAGCAGTTGCTCGTGAACACACCGCACCCCATCGACCCGTGCGTGCCGTTCGCCACGCCAGAGAACAGGCCCCCGGGTCTTGGGCGTCCACACGTGACGGGCTAAAGGCGTTGCGGAGGCCTGGCCATGGACAAGTTCATTTCTCTGACGCCCGCACTGTACCGCTACGTACTCGAGCATTGCACGCCACAACCGGAAGTGCTGGCTGAGCTCGCAACAGAGACTCGAGAAAAATACGGGCCGCTGTCCATGATGCAGATTGCACCGGAACAAGGCGCCTTCATGGCAATGCTCGTACGCCTGATGGGTGCCCGGAGTGCCGTCGAGGTGGGAACCTTCACGGGTTACAGTGCGTTGTGTATCGCGTCTGCTTTGCCCGAGGACGGAACGTTGCTTTGTTGTGATCTCAACGAGGAATGGACCAGTGTTGCTCGTCGATACTGGGAGAAGGCAGGGGTGTCACGCAAAATAGAGTTGCGGCTTGGGCCGGCGCTGGAGTCGCTTCGGAGTTTGCCCAAGGAGCCGCTATTTGACTTCGCGTTCATCGATGCCGACAAGGAGAACTACTACTCGTACTACGAGGAAATTCTTCAGCGATTGCGTGCGAACGGCTTGATCGTGTTCGACAATGTTCTCTGGATGGGGGCGGTTGCAGATCCGAACATTGTGGATCGAGATACCACGGCACTGAGGGAGTTGAACGATTACCTGGTGTGGGATCGGCGTGTCGACGTCGTGATGTTGCCGATTGCTGATGGGCTGACTCTGGCGCGCAAGCGTTAAGCGGGGCTTGGACACCGAGACCTGCGCGCCACCGAGGGCACGCCTGCTTGACCGTCCGATGCAATCAGGCATGCTCGGAACCTCGCGGAGGTACCGATGAAGTTAGACACTGGCTTGCTTGCTTCGAAGTTGAGCGATGTGCCCAAGGCTGCCAAAGACGCGGAGGAATTCGGCTTTGCCGGGCTGTGGACTGCTGAAGCACAGCACGACCCGTTCCTCCCGCTTGCCCTCGCTGCGGAGCATACAGAACGAATCGAACTGGGCACCGCGATCGCGGTTGCGTTCCCTCGAAGCCCCATGGTGTTTGCCCAGATCGCCTGGGATTTGCAGGCCTTCTCCCGTGGTCGGTTCATTCTTGGGCTAGGCACGCAGGTGCGGGCGCACAATGAGCGGCGGTTTGGGGTAAAGTGGGAACACCCCGGACCGAAATTGCGTGAGATGATCCAGATGATTCACGCCATTTGGGACTGCTGGCAGCACGGAACACGGCCGCAGTTCGAAGGACGGTTTTACAAATTTACGCTCATGACGCCGTTCTTTAACCCGGGGCCGATTTCTGCTCCGAAGCCAAAGATCTTCATTGCGGGAGTGAACCCGTACATGTGCCAGTTAGCTGGCGAACTTTGCGAAGGGTTTCACATTCACCCATTCCACTCCATCCGGTATTTGGACACGGTGGTGTTGCCCAATATTTCGAAGGGACTGCAAAAGTCCGGTAGGGACCGCGCGCAGATCCAGCTTTGCACCACAGCGTTTGTCGTGACGGGGCGAAACGACGAGGAAATCGAGGCTGCGAAAGGTCCGGTGAAGCAGCAAATCGCTTTTTACGCCTCTACGCCCGCTTACCTTGGAGTGCTCGACGTCCACGGATGGGCTGATGTAGGACGGCGTCTTACGGAGTTGTCGAAACAAGGAAAGTGGGCGGAAATGGCAAGCGAAATCACCGATGAAATGCTCGGCGAGTACGCAGTGATTGCTCGCCGAGACGATCTGGTGGACAAACTGAAGGCCAAGTACACGGGTTATCTTGACCGGCTCGGCTTTTACTTCCCATTCGACCGTACAGACGGCTTTTGGCGCGAGGTCATCCGGGCTTTTAATGGTTAATGCGGGGCGTTCGGTCGAGGAGCGAGCGGGTTGTCGATAGCGGGACCAAGCAGCAGGTCGAACGGCTCGGAAGCGGTACAGTGGGCGCGTCAGCGCGTGATTCGTTTGACCACGATTGGGCGCAAGTCGGGGATTCCGCGCACGGTTCAGGTTTGGTTCGTAGTGACCGGCCCCGACGAGATTGCTGTTCAGCACGTTCGTGGCCCAACGGCTCAGTGGTATCTAAATCTAAAGAACCACCCAGAAGTCACCGTCGATTTCGGTGATGGTCCGGTGCAGGGATACGCTCGGGTTGTAAATGACCGCGCGGAAGTCCAGCGCATTTTGCGAGAAATTCGGCGGAAGTACGGGTTGATCGCGTGGCTCTTACAACTCCTGGGTACAAGCAAGGCCGTGGCTGCGAAGATACGGCTGCAACGGGAAGCTGTTCTTTTGAACAACGAGCACGAGTGAGGTCCGCTTCGATGAATTGCGTAGGTTGGGTCGGGCTTGGTATTATGGGCCAACCCATGGCACGGAACCTTTTAAAGGCCGGGTTTCGAGTGGTTGGGTATAGTCGCACCAAAGCGAAAGTGGATGAACTGGTCGCTGCGGGGGGCGAAGCAGCGCAAAGCCCGGCGGATGTCGCGCGACGAGTCGAAGTTACGATTACAATGGTTCCGGATGCTCCAGATGTAGAGTCCGTTTTGTTCGGGACAGATGGTGTTGCTGAGGCCGCTCAGCCAGGGCACGTTGTCGTCGATATGTCCACCATCTCGCCGGCGGCAACGAGGTTGTTTGCGCAGCGCTTGGCTTTACGGGGAATCGAAATGCTGGATGCCCCGGTGTCCGGCGGCGAGAGCGGTGCGCGCGAAGGAACACTCTCCATTATGGTCGGTGGGAAGGAAGAGGTCTTTGTCAGATGTCGCCCGATTTTCGAGGCGCTCGGTCGGAAGATTACTTTTATGGGTGCGCATGGAAGGGGGCAAATGACCAAGCTCTGCAATCAGGTGGCTGGCGCGCTCACGCTGCAATCCGTGGTGGAAGCTCTGCTCTTGGCACATGCAGGAGGGCTGGACCTACACCGTGTGATCGAAGCTCTCTCCGCCGGGTCGGCCGATTCTTGGAATCTTCGCAAGCAGGGGCCCAAGATGTTAGCACGCGACTTTGCGCCTGGATTTTTTGTGCGCCTGCAGCAGAAGGACTTGCGCATTGCACTCGAGACGGCCGCTGAGCTTGGCATCCCGCTACCTGGAACCGCGTTAGTGCGAGAGCTGTTTCGGGTCGTCGAGGCTTACGGTGGCGGCGAACTAGGTGTGCAGGCTTTGATTACCGCGCTGGAACGGATGGCTGCGAGAAGCGTCGGGTAACATCCCTCTGTGTGCCGGCGAACGATCGAGACGGCGGAATCTGTCCTTGGCCTGCTGCTAGTGGTTGGAAGTTTCGCGCGACCGAGTCGATCTGATTAGATGGCTGTTTCGAGGAAGTCGGGCTTGTCCAGGATTTCCTGTGCGACCAGCTCCCTGTTCCATGTAGCATCGCCAAAGGTTACCTCGCTGCCCTTGGCGCGTTTGAAATACAGGTGCATATCATGCTCCCACGTAAATCCGATTCCACCGTGAATCTGGATCCCTTCGCCGCTGACGATTCGATACGCGTCGGAGCAGTAGGCTTTCGCCATACACGCGGCTAAGTGCGCCTCTGGCACGTCGTGCGTTACGGCCCACGCCGCGTAGTAGGTAGCAGACTTAGAGCTTTCCACTTGGACCAGCATGTTGGCGCACTTGTGCTGAATTGCTTGGAAGCTGCCAATAGGCCGCCCGAACTGTTCTCGAACTTTGGCGTAGTCGACGCTCATCTGGAGAACTCTATCCATCCCTCCGCACATCTCTGCGCAAAGACCAACCTTGGCGCGGTCGATGACGCGGTCGAGTAGCCTCCACCCCTCATTCACAGGACCGATCACATTTCCGTTGGGAACGCGAACATGGTCGAAGCGTACCTCGCAGAGCTTGCGGGTTTGATCCATCGTTTTCATCACTCGACAAGTAAGCCCGGGCGAGGAGGACTCGACGAGCAGCAGGGTAATCCCCGAGTCCCGACTGTCTTGTCCGGTGCGCACGGGGACGACCATCCAATCCGCGTTCTGGGCATCGTGAACAAAGAGCTTCGTACCGTCCAAGACATAATGGGTGCCATCGTGGGCAGCAGACATCTGGATCCCCTCTGCGTCCCAGCGCCCGTTTTCTTCTAACCATGCCAGCGTTGCCTTGTGTCGACCGGAGCAGATCTCCGGCAGGAACCGCTTTTTCTGCTCTTCTGAACCGCCGAGCAGGAGAGTCATTCCGCCGAACAGGACTGTCGGAAAGTACGGCCCAGGCAGGACAACGCGGCCCATTTCCTCGAGAACAACCGCAAGGTCGATCATGGTCAGCCCGGAGCCGCCGAACTCCTCAGGAAAGATCAGGCCGAGCCAGCCAAGCTCTGCCATTTTTTCCCACACGTCCGGAGAGTAGCCGCGCTCGTCGTCCATCATCTTCCGCGCGTAAGTGACTGGGCACTCGCTTTCGAGGAACTCTCGGGCGCTTTGACGCAAAAGTTCCTGCTCCTCACTGAATCCGAAGTCCATAAGGCCTCCACACGAGAAGGTTCATTGGTGAACGATCGTTCACAGCGACCTCATATGAGAACCGGCACAACGATTCAATGCCTTGCGGCACCGTGAGATACTCTCAACCGCGCCTCTCTCGAAACCTGACGCGTCCGGAGTGTTACTCCCGATCACACCACACCTTCGGCCCGGAGCTGCGCAATTGCCGATTCGTCGAAGCCAAGGCTAGAAAGGACCTCGTTCGTGTGTGCGCCAAACGCTGGCGGAGGCTCGGGGCGTCGCGGCGGGGTCGCAGACAACTTGATCGGCGAGCCGAGCAGTAACTTGCCGTCACGATACTCGACCACGCCACGGTGGCGTACTTGGGGGTCGGCCAGCGCTTCGGGCACGTCGTTCACGGGCCCAAAACAAATGTCCACGGACTCGAGCTCCTGCACCCATTCGTCTCGAGTCTTTTGCAAGAACTTTTGTCGCAGCGTACGGAAAATTTCCTCGCGTCGAGCGCCTTCGGCAAACTGGTCGGGAATATATTCGGGAATTCCTAAGTGTTCGCACAAATTGCGCCAAAAGTGGGGCTCCAGCGCTCCCACAGTGACATATTTCCCGTCTTTGGTTTCATACACCGCGTAGCACGGGTAGTGGCCAGTGAGCTGTGTGCCACCACGTTCTGGTTGGGAGCCTTTCACTAGGTACATCAGGATGTGAAAAACATTCCAAACAACGCTTCCGTCGAGCATCGCGATGTCGATGTACTGTCCCTTTCCGGTCCGTTGTCGGGCTAGCAGGGCGCTTAAGATTCCAACGGCTCCCATCAGTGCACCGCCGCCAATGTCCGCCACTTGCACTGGCATGATCATTGGCGGTTGACCAGACCCGCCGGACACTCCGAGCACGCCAGCGTAGCCAAGATAGTTGAGGTCGTGCCCAACTTTGTTGCGGTACGGCCCGTCTTGCCCGTACCCGGAGATCGAACAGTAGACAATTCGGGGATTGACAGCAGCCAGGCTGTTGTAATCGATGCCTAAACGCTCGGTGACTCCGGGGCGAAATCCCTCGAGCACAATGTCCGCTTCTCGAGCTAACCGCAAAAAGATGTCCCGACCCTTCTCAGACTTGAGGTTCAGGGTCATGCTTCGCTTGTTTCTTTGAATGAGAGGAATTCCGACACCCAGCGGGTCGTTCGGTGATGAAATGACCAATACGTCAACCCCCAGGTCGGCAAGCAGCATGGAGCAAAACGGACCAGGAAGCTGTCGCGAGAGATCGAGGCACTTCAGTCCGGCCAGAGGTAATGTCATACGCGAAGACTCCTTTAAAGATTCCGCCATTTTGGCGAGGCCGACGCTAAATGAGGTCACGACTTGAGACAAGCATGGCACTGACGTTGTGCGGGAAAGTGATTGGCCGCTTGCCGAACGTTTCGAGGTGCCGCCTGTCTCGGTGTGTCAGGGAGAAAGATCCGGAGGACGAACGATGCGTTGGTACCAAATCCGTCCGATTGTTCGAATCGCAGTGTTTATCGATGGTGGCTATTTTGACGAAGTGAGCCGTTATTACAAATTCAGGCACCCACGAGGATCGCGCCTATCATTCGCCGGGTTGCATACCCTCGTTCGGGGGTTGACCGCCGAATTCGAAGGAGTCGATCGAATGCAGTGCCAAGTCGTGGAATGCCATTACTTTAGGGGGCGGTTCCCGGCGTTGGAAGTAGAGGCGGCTGGAAAGCTCAAAGAGCAAGCGGTGTTCGATGAGGTGCTCTTACGCGCAGGGGTGATTCCACACTACTTACCTGTGAGCACTACCTTCGATGGCCGCTCAAAAGAGCAGGGCATCGACGTCTGGTTGGCGCTGGAAGCCTACGAGTTGGCCGTACAGAAAGGCTTCGACGTGTTGGCGTTGGTGGCGTGCGACGGCGATTTCACTCCACTGGTGAGGAAAATGAGTAGCTTGGGAATTCGGACGTTATTGCTGGCTTGGGACTTTGCGTACGAGTACGAGCCGGTTCCAGGCCAAACAAGGCCGAGAGAAACGCATACGGCTCAGAACCTCATCGAGGCCAGCACATACGCCGTGCGCATGGGGCCGCTGATTGACGAGAAACTGGCGGCCGGTGATCCGCTAGCTGAGGAGCTTTTTGTCCAGTAATGACGTTCTGCGTTGCGCACTTTTCGGTGCACGTCGCTTGTGATCGCGCTCCTTGACAAGCGCAAGCTCAGGGCAGGGGAAAGCGATGGATCCTGAGTTGATTGCTCAGCACATCCGCGAGTTCGCTCGCGAGCTCGGGTTTCCCGCGTGCGGATTTGCTCGGGCAGAGATGCCACCCCATGCGGATGCGTTTGCGCGCTGGCTGGAGGGTGGGGGCCATGCGGGTATGAACTACCTCGTGCGCACCCTTCCTCAGCGAGTGAATCCGCGATTGTTGATAGCCGATGCACGGACGATCATCGTGCTTGGTTCCCCGTACGCCGTACCGAGCGGGCCTTTGCCCACTTGGCGGGAGGAGCTTCGGGGACGGATTGCCTCGTACGCGTTGGGCGTAGACTATCACGAGGACCTTGGCTCAAAGTTGCGCGTACTGTGCCGCAAGATCATGTCTCTCGTGCCTGGTGTCCGTTGCCGCTGGTCGGTAGATGCGGGAGCAGTTCTCGAGCGCGACTGGGCGACAGTTGCAGGGCTCGGTTGGCAAGGTCGGAACACCAACGTGTTGAGTGCAACGTTGGGGTCGTATTTCTTTCTCGCCTGCATCTTGGTGAATCTGGAACTACCTCCAGACCCACCGGTGCCACATCGGTGTGGTCGCTGCGTACGGTGTCTTCCAAGTTGCCCGACCGGTGCGTTGTCCCTGGACTATCGTCTGGATGCCCGCCGTTGCATCTCCTACTGGACCATCGAGCATCGGGGCGTGATTAGCAGAGAGTTCCGGCCTGCTTTGCAGGACTGGGTTTTCGGATGCGACCTTTGTCAGGAAGTTTGTCCCTGGAACTTACGCCGGATACGAGAGGCGGAAGCGGACTGGCGGCCGGAGCTTTATCCTTTTTTGCCTGAGTTGCTCCGGTTGGATGAGAATGCATTTCGTGCGCGTTATCGCAAATCCGCGCTTTGGCGAGCACGGCGTGAAGGGATCGCCCGCAATGCCGCTGTGGTTCTGGGAAATTCCGGCAATCCTGATGCTGTGCCCGTGCTAGCTGAGGCGCTCGTAACAGACCCGAGCAAGGTTGTCAGGGCGCATGCTGCGTGGGCTTTGGGACAAATTCGCAGTCGGACGGCGTTGGATCGTTTGTACAGGGCGCTCGAGCGGGAAGCCGAGCCCGAAGTTCAGGCAGAAATCTGCGCGGCGCTAGAAGGCGAACCAAAAAGTCTAGCGAGCAGCGAATAAGCTAGGAGTCTGTCGGAGAAAAATCCGAAGCCAGAAATCGCGAGGCTCACGGTAGCCCCAGGATAAGCGGTCTCACCTTGGCGAGGGGTAACAGCCCCCCGAAGACGACCATTCCGGGCTTTTTCCGAGAGGCTCTTAGTTCCGTCTCTCAGTGGGTCAACCCGCTGTGGATTACCTTCGACCGAACGGCCGCTTTGGGTTCCCTGGCGGGCTGGAGGACTTGCGGATGCCGAAATAGTAGCAGCATAGCTCGTGGTCGAGATCGTTATGAAAGGTGCGGCGCTGCCCATCTTCGAAATCGATGCGCACAAGCGCGGTACCCCCTTCCAGCGTGGAAGTGAGCTCTTCTACGACGATCCCCTGGCCCCAGTGTTCGTATTTGAGGTGCAGCACGCGATCGCCGAGTCGGAGGAAAAGTCTCTTGGACGGTTGCATCGGGCCACCTAGCGAACGCAAAGTCTAGCCTCCGACCCGGCAGTACACGAGCCGGCCCGGAACACAAACGAGTTACAGGAAGTCTTCAGTGAACAACACCTGCTGTACGTACACGAAACGAGGTGTCAGAGGGGGCAAATTCGCCGCGTTGTTAAAGAACGGGTCGTAGTTCCAATCGCGCACGGGCGGATTGTAGATATTGCAGCCGCTCGGGCTTTGTGACCCAGAGGATAGGGATCCGCCGGTTCCACACCATCTCCCGTTCACGTGGAGGGGCTTGCCTAAGCTTACGAATGAGCCACGGTAATAGAAGGTGCGACCGCCGGACCAGTCCTCGTGGAACCGCGGGTAATTTTCCAAACCACCATTGTAATTACCGGGAGAAGTGTCATCCACACCAGCCAAGAACCCCGCGTGGACCCAAGTCGTCGCGGCGTCGCGGCTAGTATCGGTCAACGATTTATTGCTCTGGCAGTCGTTCTTGCAACCAGCGGTATCGAAGTAGGCGTTGGATAAGATATTGACGCTATCAGCGAGGAAGGCCGCAGGCTGTTTCGGCAGATTGCTTGCTGGCGCCCCTGCTGTTCCATAAGGCGGGGCTGCATTATTCCCTTGATTGAAGTCGCCCTGAATGTACATCGCTTGGTCAGAGACAATCGTAATTCCAGTAGGGTCGGTTCCCGGTCCAGGGTTGGTAGGAAACCAAAGATTGCGTGAGCCGAACACTCGGACGCCATAGTTGTTGGCGGCGGAGGCGGAGTCGGGGCCCACCACGGTCAGATACAGCACGAGGCCACCGTCGGTTGTGTCGGCGTTGTCGAAAAGCTTGCCGCCCACGGGCTGGTAAGCGTTCCAGCGCAGGAGGTCAGCGACGTTCACGTTCAACAGGTACATCCACTTCCGCTCGCGCCAGTTGTAGAACCCCCCACGGCGGTAATCGAGGTCTCCCAACATGCCTGGGCGACCTCCTGCACCGACAAAATTATTGCTGCCATATGTTCGGTTGAAAGGATTTGCATTAAGTGCCTGTCCGCCATTGTTGCACGTTCCCGTTCCGGCAGGGCAGCCGATGTAACGATTGTTGGCAAGCGCGGTACCGGCACTGTCCAGTTGTGGGTAGCACGAGGGATTCGTGTTGTTGCAGTTGGGTGCGGTGTCACTGCATGTACACGTGGTTGCACCTGATAAGCTCAGCGTAAATCCTGTAACCGGCACCTCCGTATAAAAGATTGGCCGTGTCCCGGCGAGCGGGCCTGTCAGCGAGGAAGGGGCTCCGTTGGCGTATCTGCCGCCATTGATGGGATCGGACATGAACGTATAGAGGAGGGCGGTTTTGATCGTGTCTTGATTCCCAGAGGCGTCTTGTACCTCGATTCGTGCTGGCAGCAGTGGCCCGCCGGGCAATTGCCCTGGGGTGTTCAGCACGAGCGCAATGCGGAGGTCTGCGCGTGTCCAGTACAAGCCCGCACCTTGGGGCGGCCTAGAGAGCATGTCCGGCCGAGGGACCGAAACGCTTTGCATCCCCGAAATGATGCTTCCCTTCCACGCCGCCAAGGTGGAGCTCGAAACTTGGGTCCGCGTACTGCCAACGCACGGCAAGGAAAGGGGGTCGAGATCGCCAAACGGGCTCACGACATCCTCGAGTTTGTCGATCACCACGCTACCCGTGCACCCGTTGTCATTCTTTCGACCTCGGAAGATCCGCCCTGCAGCCGACACCTGGACGGTGGTGATTCCGTTCGCAGGGTCATCCTCGATGGTGAGTGTGTTCCCGGAACCAAGGTAGAGGTCGCCGTTGGTGTGGACCCGACCGCGCAGGCGCATCGTTGGCCCGGGAAGAATTTCTAGATCCCGGTCGTAAAACGCAACGAATTGAAACAAAGGAATGTTGCCAACTAAAAACTCTGCGCCGACCGAGGCCTCTTCGTCCCCGTTGGTTCGATTCACTGCCTTCGCGCGAACTGTGTAACCGTACTCCAAAGAGTTGAGCCCGGCGAAGAGTTGACCAGCAGGAATTGTGACGTTCCTCGGGTTTCCTGGCTTCTCCACAAGCTGATACATTACATTTCTAGCCGACCATTCGAACGTGCGGGGATTAAAGTCGCTGCCGATGGGGACCACGTAATCGAGAAACTTTTGGCGGAACTCACCCATGCCTCGATTGAGAGCGGATTCTGCGGCGTGGAAGCCGACGATGGATTGGGCATACGTACCTTGGAGCTGAGCGTCCAACACCACCTTCGTAGCCAGAGTGGCCACCAGGGCAGACAATAAGAACAACGCGATTAGAACCCCAATGAGCGCGATGCCTCTGGGTTGGGCAGAATGCCTCCGTCGTTTCATGACGTTCTTCCTCCAGCTCAAGGCGGCAGAAGATTACGAGGCTTAACGTTGACCGATGCTGTGCGTACAACGAACCCCCCGTTGGGGGTTTGCCGGTCGGATCGAGTGCGGACTGTTACCAGGACTTGCTCCACCAGGCGCCACTCATCTTCCGATGCGGGCAATTGGACAACATCGCAAGGGGGGCAGTTCCGACGGAGCTGGTACTGAAAATCTAGCCGCTCCACTCCGACGGCGAAGGGCTGAGGTGTGCCAGAGCCAATTTGTAGCATCAACTCCGGCGTGTCGCCCCAAGGAGCGGCCCAGTGGTTGATAAAGTATCGGCGCTCGTCAATCGCGTAGATGCCGCTACCTGCCACGTAGTTCGTGGATAGGGGCACGGACTTCAGGAGCCGGTTGTTTGTCGAGTCCACCCCGGTGATGTCGAATGACTCGCCCGAGCCTGAAGGAGCACGGATGTAGACGCGCGCCCCGGCGCTAAACCCGTCGACCGACTCCACAGGAATCGTGTTCGCTGTCCTCGTGATGTCCGCCGTGGTGGTGGTACGGACACAGGACATGTCGGGGCGCACCAGTCCAGTACGGACCCAAATTTCGTCTTCTTCGTCGTTGTTCAACCCATCCAACGCGATGAAATCCCCCGTGACGGGGAGGCACGCTCCAGCGAGCCGAATGTCACGCACGAGAACGTCAAGCGCGGCACGCAAGTTCGTGGACGCCTCTAGCGTGAGTTCTTGGCTGGTCACGGTGCGACGAGTGGCCGACAAAAACCCTGCGCTTACCGCGAGGGCGATCGCGGTCACCGCGACGGCCACGAGCAACTCCAGGAGCGAAGCACCTTTTGAACTAGCGGCGAACTTGCGCATAAATGGTCGACACCGTAACTTGCTGGGGGCCCCTGGGGTCGCTCCACGATACGGTCACCGTTACCGTCTTGACCTGCGGCACAGGGCTATTGTTCTTGACCGTCGTGGCGACCTTGTAGGTCGTCCCCCCGAGGGTTGCCGTAGCGGAGCGAGAAGCCATATGTTCGTAGTCGAGAGCCCGCATGGCTTCGATCTCCTGTTCCGCAAGAGCGTAGGCGTACGTGCGCTGAAACGTCCAAGCACTGCGCCGAATGTGTGTGGTTAGAAACGTGCCTACAGCGGCGATGGTGATGGCAAAGAGCGAGAGTGACACCATGGTTTCGATCAACGAGACGCCAGCCTCGCGCCGCAGTGTTGTGGGCTCCCTAGTACTCCTCATAGGCCTGACCTGAGGGCCACACCGATACGGCGTGGGAAGAACCGTGGCTGTCACCAAAGTAGGTGTACAGGGCGTATGGGTTGTTTGGGTTAGCGAACGCCACTTGCATGCCGCGCGTATTGAATTTGAGGTGGCCTCCCGTGTCGGTGTTCATCCACCATGAAACGCCTTGAGGCAGCGTGACGTCACGCAACACTTTGTCGAGAACCCAGGAGCTCCCTTGACGTTTGAGCCTGCGCACCTGGTAACGATTGCTCGCAACCCGGTGAACGCAAACGTGAGAGCCGGTTACAATGGCTTTTGCGCGGGCAAAGCGCACGTCAGCCAAGAACCTTTCGACGGCTTCGTTGGTTTTCGAGGGCATCAATTCCAGATGCGGCAGCGCTGCAGCTAGCAAAATCCCCAGAAGGGCAACGTAAGTAATGAGCTCGACTAGCGAAAAGCCTGTTTGGTTCCAGCGCACGGAAGGCACGTTACGCAACTTCCGTTCCAGAGAGGTTGACTTCCACGATCTCCAGTCAGCGCGGGAGCGAGGGGCGTCGCTTCCGGTAACAGGATGACGACCGAAAAGAAGGTAGACAGTCCTGCCCGGCTTGAAGCAATTCCGGCCTTCGGCAGTGACAAGCACTCGACCTCTCTCCGATTAACCTGGTGCAGGCTTATCGGCTTGACTCGAGCCGAGCGAGGCCGTATCGTTGCGGGCGTTATTCTGGCCCCGGAAAGTGAAGGCTGCTTTTAACGAAAAGTTCGGATGCTTTCCCCGACTCTGTGCGCATGCGTGCGAGTGCAATTATTCTTGCGGGAGGCCGTAGCAGCCGAATGGGCGGCACAGACAAGGCATTCATGCGAGTAGGAGGCCGCCCCGTAATCGACCGCAGTTTGACCCTGCTGCAAGAAATGTTCGACGAAGTCATCTTGGTAACGAACAGCCCTGACAAGTACGCAGGTTATTGGGGGGTGCGCGTGGTAACGGATATCGTTCCGCACATGGGACCCCTCGCCGGGCTTTTTTCCGGTATCCTCCATACGAGTTCAGAGCAGGTATTCGCAGTTGCGTGCGACATGCCGTTTCTTCGTCGGGAGCCAATCGCGTTTCTCCAGTCGGTCTTAGCTGCTACGGATAGCGTTGATGCCGTCGTTCCGATCTGGGACGCAGATGTCGAGCCGTTGCATGCGTTTTACCGCACACGGGTTGCTGCTGTTGCCGAACGCTTGCTACGCAGGGGCAACAACGGCTTGAGGGAGCTTCTGGCCGCAATTAAGGTCCGGTACGTTCCCGAAGAATCGTTGCTGAGAGTGCCAGGGGCCGAGGAAACCTTTCGCAACGTGAACACGCCAGCGGATGCCGCACGGTTTGCCGTGGAAGTATAGTGTTGACACAAGGTCGATGGGTGGAATCTCGGGTGTACAGGACGTGAGCTCTGGGGGCGCGGGTTTGTTTTGGGGCCGATGATCAAGGTGCGCTGATATGAGCGAGGAAAAGCTGCGCGCGGCCGTGGCGGAGTGGACTGCAGGCCTTCCGCCCGTTGCTGCACGCGTTCGATTGTTCGAGCAAGTGCGAGACTTTCGTTACGTGTATCCCTCGAGCCGGGATCCGGTACAGGTGCTGGAGACCCGGTGCGGCTCGGGGTCAGGCAAGCATTATCTGCTAGGCGAGTTGTTCCGGCTGCTCGGCCTCAATGTCCGCCACATGCTTTGCACGCATCGTTTCAACGAGTCGCTCATCGGTTTTCCAGAGCACCTCCAAGTGATCCTCCAGAAAAACGAGGTCGTTGACCTGTACGACTACCTGCAAATCCAGGTGGACGGCGAATGGATTGACGTGGACGCCACATGGCCGCTGCCGCTGCGGGAATACGGCTTTCCGGTGACAGATGAATGGGACGGTGTGTCTTCGATGCTCCTAAGCGTCGTTGCCGACGAGACAATGATCGTTCGGGGCGACCCTGAGCGGATGAAGGAGGAGATGTTGTCGAAGCTGACCCCACGCCAGAGACAGCTCCGTAAGCAGTTTCTCGAAGAGCTCAGTAAGTGGGTCAACGAGCTGCTCTAGGCCATACCCCCCTTTTCCTAATCTGTTGGGGCACATTCGCGCCAAGGGCGGTTTCGGCTAGACTACTCGACGTCCAAATATTCCTTGGGCCGCTTAGGAGGCTTCTCCCGGACTTTGGGGAGCCTGTATGATCTCCAGAACCGCTGTGTTCTTTTAAGGTCGTAGCCGGTCGTCGGTGGGTGCCAGTAACGGAAGCGGGACCGATGACCGGGTGGCGGTAGCGCCTCGTCCAGTTCCCGCCCGGCGTCGTCTTCTTCCGTGATTGCGTGGCTGCTACCCGTGCAATTGGGCGCGGAAGTCAACAATAGCGAAGCCGAAAGCAGTACAAGCCACCGCCGCAGCATGGTGAATTGCTCATAACGTGGGCGGGGTAGTCGAGTCCAGAGGTGGCGAACAAAGCCCAAATTGGATAAGACCCAGTCGCTTACTTTTTTGCCGTGTTCGTCGCGGCCCACCTTATTCGCGTGGTCGGAGGATGGTTGCACAATCATGCTAACGGATTCATCGCCAAGCAGACGCGCAAGGGATCAAGACGGCGGGTTCGTTGGCGTAGATTGCCCATCTTGTCACGCAAGAATGCTTACGTACCTAGACCTGTCTGGAACCGCTATTGTCCGCCGATGTTTGGGTTGTGGGGCTATCGCCGATGATAATAGCTTGAGGGTGATTCCTAGCCACGAGATCGAGGAATGCTTGCCCGAGGTGCCAGAGCCGGAGCGGCCAAGCTGTTCGGCCGGGGCATGTGGCTGTAGGGCCCGGAGTGCCCTATAGGCAAACGGTCAGCAGGTAACGGAAACAGGGAACTGACCTTGAGCAGAGCGATCAGCCGGGGATCGCACATCGAAATGTACGATCCGTGGCGCTCCTGCAATGCTCTTGCATCCACGCAAGAGGACTATGGCAGCTTGCGTGGCGACCTGTTCGGGAGCCTCGCTGCGGGTCAAGCGGCATGTCATTTGTACGGGTTTGGCGAGTGATGTGGCCTACACGTCGTAGGCGCACGGGAGGGACAACAAGATGGATTTGATGGGAGGACCACCTTCGATCGTAAGAGCCTCTGAAGGCGCGGTGAAGCGAGCTGGTTTCCGCGAAACCGTGATTGGTGGCGAAGACCGTAGAGGAGCCGTTACAGGTACGCGGGCGCTGATGTTAGCAGTGCTTGAAGACGGACTGAAAGCGTTCTTTAGTCGTTCACGCTTACTGGCTGCAGAGGCAGAGTGTTGGGTTTTTTCACCAAGTCGGTGGTCCCCTTTTTCTTTTTTGGTTCTTTGCGATGCCTTCGACTTAGATCCAGACGCACTGCGAAAGCGATTGCTCCAATTACGTGCACAAGGTGCATCCTCGCGCCACTTGATCCCGCGAGTCCGTCGAAATGTCCGTAGCGCATCACGCGTTCGGCTGAGCCGGCGCCGCCGACGCCGCCAGTAACGGAGCCAGCCCAAACCATTGGAAGAAAACGGAGAGGGGGGGATTCGAACCCCCGGACCCTTGCGGGTCACACGATTTCGAGTCGTGCCGTTTCAACCGGGCTCACGCACCTCTCCATCCAGGTCACCGGGGTCCCCGGATAGCTTCGATCTGCGAGCTCCGCAAATGCACGGTGCGGAGGGTCGTTTATCCGGTGCAGGGCCAGCAGAATCGGTAGCGTAAACACCCGTTCGGATCGTTTAGGAAACCGGTGTGGCGCTCCAAGCTTTCCCCGGTGCCTTGCGGGCGTGATGTCTCACGGAGACTCTCAGCCGAACCGAGGCGCACGTTACATATGGCCCACAGACGATCGATAAACAGAAGAGCGATCAGGAAAACAGCGTTGACAGTTAGAAGTAAGCAACATGCAGGGCTTTCCTGCAGCGCATTGTTCGGAACGCAACGTCGATGCTACAGGGGGTGCGTTTTGCGAGAGTGGCGGAATTGGCAGACGCGCTAGACTTAGGATCTAGTGGGCTTCGCCCGTGGGGGTTCGAGTCCCCCCTCTCGCACTCCTTACGACCACCGCTTAGGTTGGATTGAAAGCCGGGGGCTCGGCTGCTTATCGCTCAACAATGTTGTCTAAGAATATTGAAGGCTCGGCGGTCGCTGGCCGCGAATACCTCGAGAAGATCCAGGTCTCGATTCACGAGATCGATCCCGTACATGTACGCGTGGACATTACCGTTCCACCGGAGGTGGTCCGGTCGAAGACCGATGAGCGCCTCACCGCACTTGCCCCGCAAGCGCAAGTGCCCGGCTTTCGCCGTGGCCGTGTGCCAAGGCCCATTCTGGAGAAGCATTTTGGTCCCCAGATCAAGCGGGAGATTGAGTTGGAGCTTATCTCGGAGTCGATCGATGAAGCGGCCCGCCGTCACGATCTGCGCTTGACCGGTGGGATACGCCTGCAAAGTGCATCCCTGAGCGATGCGGGCACGTTTACGTGTGTTGCCGTCTTGGAGGTGTTCCCGAAGATCTCCGAGGCACATTACGAGGGACTTGAGGTTACGGTGCGGCCGGTGAGCATAGGAGAGGAGGATGTAGACCGTGCCATCGAGCAGCTGCGAGAGCAGCACGTGACGCTGGCGCCAATCGAGGATCGCGACACCGTCCAGGCTGGGGACGTAGTGGCGGTTACCGTAAGGCAGCCCGGCACGCAGCATGGGGCCGAGAATGAATCGCAGACGTTGGTCTGGCTCCAAGAGCCTGTCGATCCAGACTCCTCGGTTGCAGCCCTGGTCGGGCGGCAGGTGGGTGAAACCGTTGCGGTGACTGCTCGGTCGCCGGAAGGAACCGACCAAGCACAACTGGTCAAGATTGAAAAAATATACCGTCGCAATGTCCCGCCGCTCGATGATGAATTTGCCAAGACGGTGAGCAATGCCGAAACGTTGGCCGAGCTTCGAAGCCTGCTGCGCAGTGAGCTCGAGGCGCATGCGCGGAGGCGTCAAAATGCCGCGATTGAAGCGGAGTTGCGGCGTGCCTTAGCAGCAGCGAATCCGCACGTAATTCCACCCCCGACCTTGGTTTCCAGGGAGCGTGAGCAGCTCGCGGCTGCGTGGACAGTTCAGACCGGCTTGCCGTTAGCCAAGGCGAGGGAGTTGCTGGAACGTACGCCGGAGCTCGCAAAGCGACTCGAGGAGGAGGCGAGAAATTCGGTGGTCTCTCACTTACTTTTGCAAGCAATTGCCGACGCGAAGGGGATCGTTGTCACGGACGACGAGATCGAGAGCGCGGTCGATCAGTTGGCGAAGAGTAGAGGGATTCACGAGCAGGAGATTCGCCGTGCGTACGAGCGGGAAGATGTTCGAGCTCGGGCGTTGGAGAACATGCGGTTGAGTCGAGCACTGGAGATTGTACGGCAGTCCGCCCGCGTCCGTGAGTTGAAAGAACCCAGCCAGATTGTCGCTGATACCAGAAACGGCTAGCATCACGGTGCATTCCAGTGTACGCAATGAACATGAACGTGGTTCCAATTGTTGTCGAGCAAACAGGTCGCGGTGAGCGCGCCTACGATATTTATTCGCGCCTTCTTCGGGAGCGAATTATTTTTCTTGGGTCCCCGATTACTGACGAAGTGGCAAACCTCATCGCGGCACAGTTGTTGTTCTTGGAAGCGGAGGACGCCGAGCGAGACATCCACTTCTACATAAACTCCCCGGGAGGTTCGGTAACCGCGGGTTTGGCAATTTACGATACAATGCAGTACATTCGCCCCGATGTTTCGACTTTTTGTTTGGGGCAAGCGGCGAGTATGGCGGCGTGGCTGCTGGCTGCGGGAGCGAAGGGGAAGCGTTACGCGTTACCACACTCGCGCATCATGATTCATCAGCCTTTGGGTGGCATCCAGGGGGTGGCGGCCGATATTGATATCCAGGCCCGCGAAATTTTGCGGATTCGAGAGCAGTTGAATGCCATCTTGGTGAAGCACACCGGGCAAAGCTTAAAGCGGATCGAAAAGGATACGGATCGCGATTTGTTTATGACGAGCCAACAGGCTCTCGAGTATGGCATCGTGGACGAAGTGATCGTGAACAGGCCCACTAACAAGTTGTGAGGGAACTATGGCGAAGCATGGAGACGACCGGGGTGGAAATCTGGTTTGTTCGTTTTGTGGAAAAAGCCAAGACGAAGTCCGCAAGCTCATAGCGGGGCCTACCGTTTACATTTGCGACGAGTGCATCGATCTGTGCAATGACATCATCGCGGAAGAGTGCGATCACGAAGAGGGGTTGGTGTCCTCTTCCGCAGTACCGAAGCCTGCCGACATCAAGCGTGTCCTCGACCAGTATGTAATTGGTCAGGAACGGGCGAAGAAAGTTTTGGCGGTGGCGGTGCACAACCACTACAAGCGGATCGATAGTCAGTTGGTTGCCGGGGATGTGGAGCTGCAGAAGTCCAACATCCTTCTGATTGGGCCTACGGGATCGGGGAAAACGTTACTGGCGCAGACGCTCGCGAGATTTCTTCAAGTGCCTTTCACGATCGCTGATGCCACGAGCCTGACAGAGGCCGGCTATGTTGGAGAAGATGTCGAGAACATCATTCTGAGCTTACTCCAAAACGCCGACTACGATGTCGAGAAAGCTCAGCGCGGAATCGTGTATATTGACGAGATCGACAAGATCTCGCGCAAGGGTGACAATCCGTCGATCACACGCGACGTTTCCGGAGAGGGTGTCCAGCAAGCCCTTTTAAAAATCATCGAAGGGACGACTGCAAGCGTGCCCCCCAAGGGTGGGAGGAAACACCCGCAGCAGGAG
>Ga0197142_1001280_pt1 | contig 23148 bp, 21 predicted proteins | sample GBS60_MetaG_FD_148614 | JGI IMG/M metagenome (GOLD analysis project Ga0197142, IMG submission 148614) | Sediment microbial communities from Great Boiling Springs, Gerlach, Nevada, United States - GBS 60_MetaG | ecosystem: Environmental > Aquatic > Thermal springs > Hot (42-90C) > Sediment... | reverse complement strand
GCTGGCGCTGACCAGGGTTGGCGCCCGGCGGCTGAGGCCTTTGAGTTCGCTCAGGCAATCCTGAAAGAGCTTCAAGCGCTTTGCCTGCGGAACAGTTTCGTCGCAAAACAAGTCGGGCAGGTCGGTCACCAGGGTCGGCAGAAGGGTTTGGCGGTGAGAACGGAGCAAGGCGAGCGCCTGATAACAGGTGAAAGCCCGCGCAAGGCGAATGCGCCCCAGGGCGGCTTCATAGGCTTCGCTGCGGCGGCGCAGGCGGCGGGCGATCTCATGGGTGTAAAAGCGGTTGCCGCACACCAGCACCTGCACTACGCCCCGCAAAGCCAGGCGGGCGATGAACTCGTTCAAGAGGGGGCGCCGCACGGCGGGCGGCGCTATCAGCAGATACAGATGGCCTTTGGATAATTCGGGCAGCGCTCTCATGCCCTGAGTTTCGCGCCATTGGCAGCCGCCGACAATTCCACTGCGGGTGAATTTAAGGGCGAAGAAATGGTTAACCATCGGGTGATGGGATTTGGAGTGGGGCTGTGCCAATAGTAAATAGCCAATTGATAAGCTCCCATTGCGAGCCTGTTTTTAGCGTATTTTTATCATTACCTGCCATAGGTTCTACCTGGCAGGGCAGACCGTCCTCAAAGTTTTCACGAATACACGAATCGTGCTGTCATTCGTTCGTTTCTCTGTGGTTAGACTGGTTTTTAGGGGGGAGTCAAGATAAAAAACAACAAGGTTAACAAAATATGAGAGGTCATTTTCGTATAGTTTTGCGATAGACAGGGGGTATGGAATCGGATACACTCTTGTTCAAGCATATTAAAGGTTTTTCGAGGATTAGAAGCAATGAATTATCTCTCGCTTTCGCTCATCCTAGGTAGCTTGTTGGTTCTCGTTGTAGTCATTGAGAACCCAATACTGGTTTGGGCAACCTCGCGGAGATAATTCTATCTACCTAAGGAAGTAACGAAACGGGGCTGCCCAACAAGAGCAGCCCCGTTTGATTTTCTATCGAGGTGAGAATGAGATCGGATCGGATTAAGAAAGGTTTTGAAAGAGCTCCACACCGGGCCCTGTTAAAGGCAACAGGTGTAAGGGATGAGGATTTCGATAAACCCTTTATTGCTATCGTCAATTCGTATGTCGATATTGTGCCAGGGCATGCGCATCTGCAACAATTCGGCAAGCTGGTCAAAGAAGCGGTGCGGGCGGCTGGCGGTGTGCCGTTTGAGTTCAATACCATTGGCGTGGATGACGGCATCGCCATGGGACACCTGGGCATGAAATACAGCCTGCCCTCCCGCGAGCTAATTGCCGATAGCGTTGAGACGATGATCGAGGCGCATCAGTTTGATGGCATGGTGTGCATTCCCAACTGCGACAAGATTGTGCCGGGAATGATCATGGGCGCTTTGCGGGTGAATATCCCCGCCATTTTTATATCCGGTGGACCGATGGCGGCCGGAAAAACCCCCGATGGGCAGACCATCGATCTGATTTCGGTTTTTGAAGGAGTAGGGGCCTATAAAGCCGGCAAGATCAGTGAAGAACGTTTGAAGGTCTTAGAGGACTATGCCTGTCCATCGTGTGGTTCTTGCTCGGGGTTGTTCACTGCCAACTCGATGAATTGTTTACTGGAAGCGCTTGGGTTAGCCCTGCCGTTTAATGGCTCAGCTTTAGCCCAAACTGCGGAGCGGGAGGAACTGGCGCGCCGCGCTGCAGCCCAGATTATGACCCTGGTCGAGCGCCAGATTACCCCTCGCCAATTGGTCACACTGGAAACAATCGACGATGCCTTTGCGTTAGATATGGCGATGGGGGGCAGCACCAATACCGTGCTGCACACTCTGGCTTTTGCTTATGAAGCCGGAATTCCTTACCCGCTCGAACGCATTAATTCCATTGCCGACAAAACCCCTTATCTCTCAAAGATCAGCCCTTCTGGTCCGTGGCATATGGAGGATTTGCACCGCGCCGGCGGCATCCCGGCTATCCTAAACGAGATTGCGCGGGGAGGAAACACGCTTCACCTCGATCGCCTGACGGTCAGCGGCTTGACTTTGAAGGAATCCATCGCCGGTCTCACGGTGCGCGATCCCGAAGTAATCCGCCCCATCGAAAACCCGCATAGCCCGACGGGAGGGCTGGCGGTATTATTTGGCAACTTAGCCCCTGAGGGGAGCATTGTCAAAACTGCAGCGGTTGTCCCTTCTATGCGCCGCTTCAGCGGCCCGGCGCGCATCTTTGAAAGCCAGGAAGAGGCTGTAGAGGGCATCCTAGGTAAGCAAGTGCAGCCTGGTGAGGTGGTGGTGATCCGCTATGAAGGGCCGCGGGGCGGGCCAGGCATGCAGGAGATGCTTGCACCCACCTCGGCTATCATGGGCATGGGGTTGGGTGAATCGGTTGCGTTGATCACCGACGGGCGGTTTTCAGGCGGTACACGCGGCGCCTGTATCGGGCATGTCAGCCCCGAAGCTGCCGCAGGTGGCCCGATCGCTGCCTTGCGCAACGGGGACATCATCGAGTTGGATGTCGATCGACGCACCTTGAACGTGCGTTTGAGTGATGAAGAAATTCAGGATCGTCTGGCGGCCTTGCCGCCATTTGAACCGCGCACTACCAGTCGGTGGTTGCGCCGTTATGCGCGCTCGGTAACCAGCGCGTCCCATGGAGCCGTTTTGGTCTAATTTTGAAGTTGACAACGAAAGAGAGGTACCCGATGGAACTAAGTGGAGCTGAAATTTTATGGGAATGTCTGGTGCGGGAAGGTGTCGAAGTGGTCTTCGGCATTCCCGGCGGGGCAAACATGCCCATCTACGATGCCATGCTGAAATATCCGGTTCATCATGTGTTGGTGCGTCATGAACAGGGCGCAGCACACATGGCGGACGGGTATGCGCGCGCTTCGGGCAAAGTTGGGGTTGCCATGGCAACCTCCGGCCCAGGCGCCACCAATCTGGTGACCGGCATCGCTACGGCGATGATGGATTCTTCGCCGGTGGTATTCATCACCGGCCAGGTTCATGCGCATCTCATTGGCGGCGATGCTTTTCAGGAGACGGATGTGACCGGCATCACCCTGCCCATTACCAAGCACAATTACCTGGTTACGCGGGCAGAAGAGATTGCTCAGGTTGTTCGAGAAGCTTTTTACATCGCCCGCACCGGACGCCCTGGCCCGGTTTTGATTGACATTTGTAAAAATGCTCAGATTCAAAAAACTGAATTTGTCTATCCTGAAAAAATCGAATTGCCGGGGTACAAACCGCCCCGCACTGCCCCGGTGGCTGAGTTGAAGAAGGCCGCCCAAATGATCAAAGAAGCGCGCCGACCGGTCATCCTTGCCGGACATGGATTGCTGATCTCGCGGGCTTATCGTGAGATGCAAGAGTTGGCTCATCGCGCCCATATCCCGGTTGCCATGACGTTACTGGGGATTGGTTCGATGCCGGCCTCCGATCCGCTCAATCTCGGCATGATGGGCATGCACGGAGAAGCCTACTGTAACCTCGCTATCCAGAACGCCGACTTGTTGATCGCCCTCGGCATGCGCTTTGATGACCGTGTAACCGGCAACCTCAAGACCTACGCCCCACATGCTAAGAAAATCCATGTCGAGATTGATCCGTCGGAAGTCCACAAGAACGTCGTGGTCGATTTACCCCTCTTTGGCGACCTCAAAGCCGTGCTCAGCGATTTGCTACCGTATGTCGAAGCAGCGCGCCACGATGAGTGGCTCGAGCAAATTGAAGTATGGCGATCGGACTCGGATTCGCGGGACATCATCTACTGGCCTGATGATGGCAAGCTATATACGGCTCATGTCATTCGCAGCATCTGGGAAGCGACGCAGGGTAAAGCTACCATAACGACCGGCGTCGGTCAGCACCAGATGTGGGCTGCCCAATACTATCCTTTTGAAGAACCTTACCGGTTTATCACCTCCGGCGGCGCAGGTACGATGGGGTTTGGCGTGCCGGCGGCTTTAGGGGTCTGGTTCACCGATAAAAGCCGTGATGTGTGGGTCATTGATGGAGACGGTAGCTTCCAGATGACCCAAGCCGAGCTGTCCACAATCGTCCAGGAGGGCGCCAGTATCAAGATTGCGATCATGAACAACCACTTCCTGGGCATGGTGCGCCAGTGGCAGGAATTCTTCTTTGAAAGCCGCTATGCCGCCACGCCTTTGCATGGCCCGGATTTCGTCAAGATCGCCGAAGCGCATGGCATTCCGGCGCGGCGCATCACCAAACCTGAAGAAGTGAAAGACGCTTTGCAGTTTGCCATCCAAACTCGCGGACCGGTGCTTTTGGATTTCTTTGTAGAAATGGAAGAAGCCGTGTATCCCATGGTGCCCGCCGGCGCCGACCTGCACGATATGATCCGTCGTCCGATGCGCGAGAAATCGACTGCCTGAATCGTTTTGCTGATTTGTGGAGGATGAGATGCAACACACCTTAATTGCTTTAGTTGAAAACAAGCCTGGCGTTTTAAACCGCGTGGCGTCCCTGTTTCGGCGGCGCAACTTCAATATCGAATCGCTCAATGTCGGTCATACCGATCGCAAGGATATCTCGCGGATGACCATTGTGATCAATAGCGATGAAGTGGATGCTCGTAAAGTCGAAGCCAATCTGTATAAACTGGTCAATGTCATCGATGTCCACGATGTGTCCACGCAACCGGCCGTGATTCGCGATCTGGCTTTGATCAAAGTCAAGGCTGCCCTTGATCAGCGCGCCGAGATCGCCAATCTAGCTTCGATCTTTCGCGGGCGCATTGTGGATGTAGCTGCCAATTCGGTCATCGTCGAGATTACCGGTACAGAAGATAAGATTGAGAGTCTGGTCGAGCTTTTACGTCCGTTCGGCATTTTGGAGATGGTGCGCACGGGACAGGTTGCCATGTTGCGAGGTGGCTATGAGCCGGTACGTCATATCCCAGGCGCGGGCTCCAATGGCCATCATCCCGAAGAAATGCTTGAAATGGATTAATTTTTCCTTATTGAAAGGAATTTTATGGCAAAGATTTATTACGATCAGGATGTTGATCCCAGCTTAATCCGACAGAAAAAAGTCGCCATTATCGGGTTTGGGTCTCAGGGACATGCTCATGCGCTGAACTTACACGATAGTGGCGTTGATGTTCGGGTCGGATTGCGGCGAGGGAGCAAGAGCTGGCAAAAGGCAGAGCAACACGGCTTGCCGGTGCGGGAAGTGGCTGAGGCGGTTCAAGAAGCCGATATGATTATGTTGCTTTTACCGGATACCGAGCAACCCAAAGTCTATGCCGAATCGATCGCTCCCTATCTGAAAGCCGGCAAAACGCTGATGTTTGCGCATGGGTTCAATATCCGCTATGGCACCATTCAACCCCCAGGCGATGTCGATGTCAGTATGGTGGCGCCGAAAGCGCCAGGCCATCGGGTGCGCGAGATTTTTGTCGAAGGCGGTGGAACCCCTTCGCTGCTTGCGGTGCATCAGGATGCCAGCGGTCGAGCCAAAGCTGAAGCCCTCTCTTACGCCTATGCGCTTGGCGCCACCCGCGCCGGCGTGTTGGAGACGACCTTTGCGGAAGAGACCGAGACCGATCTGTTTGGCGAACAAGCCGTGCTGTGCGGTGGGGTGACCGCATTGGTGAAAGCCGCCTTTGAAACGCTGGTGGAAGCCGGCTATCAACCTGAACTGGCTTATTTTGAATGCCTGCATGAGTTGAAGTTGATTGTGGATTTGATGTACCGCGGCGGCTTAAATTACATGCGCTATTCGGTTTCCGATACAGCCGAACATGGCGATTACACGGCTGGACCTCGCCTGGTCACTGAGGAGACGCGCCACACCATGTGGCAATTGCTGAAGGATATTCAGGATGGCACGTATGCCCAGCGCTGGATCGAAGAAAATCAAAACGGTCGGACGTGGTTCAATGAACGGCGGAAGCAGGAGCAAAATCACTTGATTGAAAAGGTTGGCGCCGAATTACGTCGCATGATGCCGTTTATTCAACCTGTTGAAATCCGACCTGGTGAGTAAGTCCTCTGGGAGTTCAAGGTGTAGGAACGATGAACCCGACAACGATCCAACCCAATTACGTTCGCATCTTCGATACGACTCTCCGCGATGGCGAGCAATCCCCCGGGGCGAGCCTGACTTCGGCCGAAAAGCTGGAGATTGCGCGCGCCTTAGCCCGCCTTGGTGTGGACGTTATTGAGGCTGGCTTCCCGGCTGCCTCTCCCGATGACGCTGAAGGCGTGCGCATGATCGCTGAACAGGTGGGGAACACGATGTGGGGAGATGGAGAATCTCCTCGGCGCGTGCCGATTATCTGCGGTTTGGCGCGCGCCAATAAGCAGGATATCGACGCCGCCTGGAATGCTGTCAAATATGCTGCCCATCCGCGCATCCATACCTTCATTGCCACCTCTCCCATTCACATGCGCTATAAGCTGCGCATGGACCCCGAAGAGGTGGTTGAACGGGTCAAGGAGATGGTTGCTTATGCCCGAAGCCTGTGTGAGGACGTCGAATTTTCACCAGAAGACGCCGGACGCAGCGAACCCGAGTTTCTTTACCTCGTTCTTTCAGAAGCCATCAAAGCCGGCGCCACAACCCTTAACATCCCCGATACAGTTGGGTATACCACGCCCGACGAATTTGGCAACCTCATCCGCAATATTATTGCCAATACAGATGGCATTGAAAAAGCTATTGTCTCGGTGCATTGCCATAACGACCTGGGCCTGGCAACGGCAAATACCCTTGCCGGAATTCGCGCCGGTGCTCGCCAGGCGGAGGTAACCATCAATGGCATTGGGGAACGGGCGGGAAACACCTCGCTGGAAGAGGTGGTGATGACCCTGCATACTCGCCGCGCCATGTTTGGCTTAACGACCGGGATCGACACAACCCAAATCACTCGCGTCAGCCGCATGGTGTCGACCTATACCGGCATCCCGGTACAACCCAACAAAGCCATCGTTGGCGCAAATGCCTTCGCCCATGAAGCCGGCATCCATCAAGACGGCATGTTGAAACATCAAGAAACGTATGAGATTATGCGTCCAGAAACAGTTGGTTTGGGACGTTCCAAACTGGTGATGGGCAAGCATTCTGGCCGGCACGCTTTGCGGGTGCACCTAGAAGAGTTGGGTTACCAGCTCACCAAAGAAGAATTAGATGCCGCCTTTGAACGCTACAAAGAGTTAGCGGATAAGAAAAAGGTGATCACGGAAGCCGACCTGGAAGCGCTGGTGGGCGATCAGGCAAGCCGTGGGGAAGAGTTCTACACCCTGGATGGATTGCAGGTTGCTTGCGGCACGATGGGAATGCCGACCGCTACGGTTCGCCTGCGCGGTCCAGATGGGCAGACGCACATTCACGCTGCGGTGGGAACCGGCCCTGTCCATGCTACCTATCGTGCCATCGATGCCATTGTTGGAGTGCCCAATACCTTATTGGAATTCAATGTCCATGCGGTTACTGAAGGCATTGATGCCCTAGGTGAAGTGACCGTGCGCCTCCAAGCCGAAAACCCAGCTTTGCACGAGCGCACCTCGCCGCAAAACGGGCTGACGCGAACCCGCACCTTTGGCGGCTATGGCGCCGACACAGACATCATTGTCGCCGCCGCCAAGGCTTACCTGGCTGCCCTGAACAAGCTTCTGTTGGCAAGCGGATTTTCCAGGAATGGAGGCAGTAAACCCCAATGAGCAATCCGAGGGGTGTTCCCAGTCAATATGGCTTGCAAAATCACGGTTTGCGAAACTTATAAAGATGTTTCTTGTAAATAGCAAGAAAGGAGAGAAGCAGATGACCAAGAAAGATTCCTCTAAAGAAACCAGCCCTCCTTATTTGGGAGATTATCACCGCATGCGCCTTTATCCCCGCCATTGGGATATGTCTTCCGTCACCGGGCAGAATGGTTCTACCAAAGCGGGCCGGGACTTAAAATCGGTCGATTCTCGGCTGGAAGGCGATGACAAATCCGGCGCAGCGTTACCTGCTGGAGCGATTGACGATTGGCAGATCAGCCGCCACTACCCCGATGACGAGATCTATCGTTGTGACACCTTTGCCGCCTTTTAGGAAAATGACCCGACCACAGACGTTGTTTGAAAAGATTTGGGATCGCCATGTGGTGGCGGAAGAGCCTGGCTCGCCCGCCGTGCTGTACATTGACCTTCACCTGATCCATGAAGTCACTTCACCACAGGCATTTGCAGGTTTACGTCAGCGCGGCTTGAAGGTGCGCCGACCGGATCGCTGTGTGGCAACCATGGATCATTCCACGCCAACCAAAGAGCTTTCGCTATCCGCCATCGATGACCAGGCCGCCAGGCAACTGGAGCAGTTACGACGCAACTGCGCCGACTTTGGCATTCGCCTGTATGACCTCAGCGATGAACAGCGCGGCATTGTGCACGTCATCGGTCCCGAATTGGGGTTTACCCAACCAGGGATGACCATTGTCTGTGGCGATAGCCATACGGCAACACACGGCGCCTTCGGTGCCTTGGCTTTTGGTATTGGTACCAGTGAGGTAGAGCTGGTGCTGGCAACCCAATGCCTGCTTCAATATCGCCCCAAGACCTATCAGGTGGTCTTTGAGGGACGGTTGCAACCGGGCGTGACCGCCAAAGATATGATCCTTGCCCTCATCGCTCAAATTGGCGTGGGCGGCGGTACCGGCCATGTCTTTGAATATTGCGGCGAAGCCGTTCAGGCGCTCAATATGGAAGAACGCATGACCTTGTGCAACATGTCTATTGAAGGCGGAGCGCGGGCCGGGATGATCGCACCAGATGACACCACGTTTGAATATCTCGCCAACCGCCCTTTTGCGCCGAAAGGGGAAGCGTGGGATCAGATGGTCACCTATTGGCGTAGCCTGCCCTCTGACCCGGGCGCACAGTATGACCGGCAGGTGACCCTTGATGTCTCGAAGCTGGAGCCCATGATTACGTATGGCACCAATCCGGGCATGGGTATTCCGATCAGTGGGCGCATTCCTGACCCTCAGCAAGAGAAAGATGCCCAAAAGCGCGCTGCGCTCGAAAAAGCCTTGCGCTATATGGGCTTTCAACCCAATCAACCCATGCTGGATCAAGCGGTGGATGTGGTTTTCATCGGAAGTTGTACCAATTCTCGCCTGACCGATCTGCGTCAGGCAGCCGCCCTGCTCAAAGGGCGTAAAGTTGCCGATGGGGTACGCTTGATTGTGGTGCCGGGTTCGGAAAGTGTCCGCCGTCAGGCTGAAGCAGAAGGCTTACACCGCATTTTCCTGGAAGCCGGCGGAGAATGGCGCTATGCTGGCTGTAGTATGTGCATTGCCATGAACGGCGATCAGTTGCAACCGGGTCAGCTCGCAGTGAGCACCAGCAATCGCAATTTTGAAGGTCGGCAAGGGAATGGCGGTCGGACTGTCTTGGCAAGCCCGTTGACCGCCGCCGCAACAGCCATCCGCGGGCGCATCACCGATCCGAGGAGGCTATAAATGCAACCCTTTGAACGTCTGACTTCCGCCATGATTCCCGTCTTGCATAACGATATTGACACCGATCAGATTATTCCGGCGCGCTACTTGAAGGTGACCGATAAAAGCGGCCTGGCAGAAGGCCTGTTTGCCCGCTGGCGCTACTTGCCCGATGGATCGCTCAATATGGATTTTCCGCTCAATCAGGCGCGCTATCAGGGGCGGCAGATTTTGTTGGCCGGAGATAATTTTGGCTGCGGTTCCTCGCGGGAACATGCCCCTTGGGCGCTGATGGCCTGGAATATCCGCGCCGTCATTAGTACGTCCTTTGCCGATATCTTTCGCAACAATGCGCTGAAGAACGGTTTGTTGCCTGTCCAGGTTGATAAACAGACGCACGCTCGCCTGGTTGACCTCACGGAGCAAGAGCAGTGCCAGAATGGGGAAGAAGGAGCGGCAGAAGCCTGGGCAGTGACCATCGATCTGGCTGCCCAGACCTTAACCCTGCCGGATGGCTTTCAAGCTCACTTTCCTATCGAGGCTTTCCACAAAACGTGTCTGTTGAAAGGTTTGGATTCGCTTGGTTATCTGCTGGATTTCTCCGCTCAAATCGATGCCTACGAACGATCGGAACGAGCTTATCCCTTTGGAGTAAGACGCTATGACTTCGCATAAATCTCCCCCCGACGTTTTTCTTTATGATACCACCCTGCGCGATGGTTCTCAACGCGAGGGCATTTCCTATTCGCTGGAAGATAAGATCCGCATTGCCGAACGCCTCGATCGCTTTGGGGTTCATTACATCGAGGGTGGTTGGCCAGGCTCGAACCCCAAGGATGCCCGCTTCTTCGAACGGGCGGCGAAAATGACCTGGCAAAATGCCAAAATTGCCGCCTTTGGCTCCACCACTCGCAAAGAGACTCCTCCCGAAGAAGATGCCAACATTCAGGCGCTATTGGAGGCTCAAACGCCGGTCGTTACTTTGGTGGGCAAAAGCTGGGATCTACATGTTTTCCATGTGCTGGAGACGACCTTAGAAGAAAACCTGCGCATGATCGGCAGCAGCGTCGCCTTTATGAAAGCGCAGGGCAAAGAAGTGATCTATGACGCCGAACATTTCTTCGATGGGTACAAAGCTGACCCGAACTATGCCTTAGAAACCCTGCGGGCAGCCGAGCAAAACGGCGCCGATGTGATTGTGTTATGCGACACCAACGGCGGCTGTCTGCCGTGGGAGATCGAGCAGATTGTCGGCGAAGTCAAAGCGCAAATTCATACGCCATTGGGTATTCATTGTCACAATGACAGTGGCTGTGGGGTGGCAAACACCCTGGCGGCAGTTAAGGCCGGGGTTGTCCATGTGCAGGGAACGATCAACGGCTATGGCGAGCGGGTGGGCAATGCCGATTTATGCGCCGTTACCGCCGGTTTACAACTCAAGATGGGGAAACGCTGTGTTTCAGATGAACAGTTGGCTCGCCTCACCGAGCTCTCGAACTTTGTTTCAGAAGTCGCCAATCTGCCCCACGACCGTCACCAGCCGTATGTGGGCGCCAGCGCTTTTACCCATAAGGGCGGCATCCACGTGGCGGCAATGTTGAAGCACGAACAATCCTATCAGCACATAGACCCTCGACTGGTTGGCAATCAACGTCGCTCCGTTGTCTCGGAACTCTCCGGTCGTGGGAATTTGGTTGAGAAGGCTCAGGAATTGGGAGTTTCCCTGACGCCGGAGCAAGCCCGCCGCATTTTGAACGAGATCAAAGACTTAGAAGCCAAAGGATTCACTTTCGAGGGAGCCGAAGGGTCAGTCAATGTGATGCTCAAACGTGCTCAACCGGATTATCAGCCGCCCTTCGAATTGATCGATTTCACGGTGGTGGTCGAACACCGCCAGGGACGGGGCATGCTGGCTGAGGCAACTGTCAAAGTGCGGGTGGGGGATCGCATTTTGCATACTGCGGCGGAGGGTAATGGCCCGGTCAACGCTTTGGATGCGGCCTTGCGCAAAGCGTTAGAAGATGTCTATCCGGCTATCCGGTCTGTGCGCCTTGACGATTACAAAGTCCGCATTGTGGATAGTGAGAACGGGACAGCTTCGGCTGTGCGGGTGTTGATCGATACCAAGAATGGCAGCCGGCGTTGGAGCACAGTAGGCGCCAGCACAAACATCATCGAAGCCAGTTGGCGGGCGATTGCTGATAGTTTTGAATATGCCCTTGCTCATCAACCCACTGATTCTGAAAGCTGAGAGCGGATCATGAAAGCTACAATCGCCTGCCTTCCCGGTGATGGCATTGGTCCAGAAGTGATCGAAGCTACGCAGACGGTTTTACAAGCCGTAGCCAGTGCCTATGGTCACGCCTTTGAAATGGAAAATTATCCCATTGGCGGGATTGCCATTGACCAGTTCCAGAACCCGTTGCCCGACTTCACCTTACAAGCCTGTCGGCAGGCCGATGCGGTTTTGCTTGGGGCGGTTGGTGGACCAAAATGGGATGCCCCAGATGCCCCCATGCGCCCCGAACAAGGCTTGCTGGCAATCCGCAAGGGGCTGGGGGTTTATGCCAATCTGCGTCCGGTCAAACCCCATCCGCGTTTGTTGCAGGCCTCCCCGCTCAAAATGGAAAAAATTGCCGAGGTCGATCTGATTTTTGTGCGTGAGTTGACTTCCGGCATTTATTTCGGAGAGCCGAAGCGGCGCTGGGTTGAGGCCGGAGAAGAGCGCGCCGTAGATACCCTGGCTTACACCGAAAGTGAGATTCGGCGCATTGCCCATTTAGCCTTTCGATTGGCCGAGCAAAGACGGCGTAAAGTGACCTCCATCGACAAAGCCAACGTTCTGGAGACCTCCAGGTTATGGCGCAAGGTGGTTAGCGAGGTTGCCCGAGACTATCCGCAGGTTACGCTGGAGCACCTGCTGGTCGATGCAGCAGCTATGTATTTGATCCAGCGGCCGGCCAGTTTTGACGTTTTAGTTACCGAAAATATGTTTGGTGACATTTTGACCGACGAAGCCTCCATGCTGACCGGATCGATGGGGAATATGGCTTCGGCTTCGCTTGGTGATAGCCTGAATCGGCATGGCAAACCGCGCGGTTTATACGAGCCAATCCACGGTTCAGCGCCGGATATCGCCGGGAAAGGGATTGCCAATCCGGTTGGCACAATTCTATCGGCTGCTTTGCTCTTGCGCTATTCACTGGGGCTGGAACAGGAGGCTGCGGCGGTTGAGCGAGCGGTGGAGGAGACCTTGAGCCTGGGTATCCTCAGCCCTGATCTCGGTGGAAGTGCAAACACAGCCGCCATGACCCGCGTGATCGTTGAACGGCTGACCACAGCCATCGTACCCGCTTAGGAATGGATCGAATCAAGGTGATTCGATAAATAACGATTGGAAATTATCTGGAGGTTGACCGAAATGAACCCAATATCGAAGTACATCTGGTTTAATGGACAACTGGTGGAGTATGAGAAAGCCACCCTGCATTTTTTGACTCCTGCCTTACACTATGGGGTGGCGGTCTTTGAGGGCATTCGTTGTTATGCTACCCCCGATGGGCCGGCCGTTTTTCGTTTGAAAGAGCACATCCATCGCCTTGCCCAATCCGCGCGGGTTCTTGGCTTTCGCGAGCTGCCGTATAGCGAAGAGGAAATGGCAAATGCCGTGCGGCAGACGGTGGCTGCTAATGGTTTTGAGGAATGTTACATTCGCCCACTGATTTATTTAGATGAAGGCGGTTGGAATTTATCCGTGGATGCCGGCAAACCCAAGCTGGCGATCGCCGTCTGGGAATGGAAAAATTACCTGGGCGAAGAGGCCCTGGAGAAAGGCATTCGGGCGAATATTTCGACCTTCACCCGTCATCACCCCAACGTGATGATGACCAAAGCCAAGATCAGCGGCAACTACGCCAACAGCGTGTTGGCTAAAACCGAATCGGCGCGCCTGGGCTTTGACGAAGCTATCATGCTTGATCCGCAAGGGTATGTTGCCGAATGCACCGGCGAAAATATCTTTTTGGTGCGCAACGACAGGGTCATTACGCCACCGACTGCGGCAGTGTTGGAAGGCATCACCCGCGACACGATTTTTACCCTGTGCAACGATCTGGGAATCGATGTCGTTGAACAACCGGTCTCACGCGACCAGCTCTATATCGCCGACGAGGTCTTTGTTTCTGGCACGGCTGCCGAAGTGATTGCCCTGACCGAGATCGATTTCCGCGTGATCGGAAATGGGCGCATGGGGCCGATCACGCGGGCTGTGCAGAAGGCCTATTACAACGCTGTCCGCGGCCTCAACCCGCACTCGACCGAGTGGTGTGATGTGGTGCGCATTCCGCTGGAGAGCCTCTTCCCTGTGCAGCAATCTCAACAGGTAGAGTAAGTCGCGCGACATCTTAAGCAGTCCATTTCGTCCTCCTCCCTTTGTGATGGCCTCCGCCTTCCCCGAGGAGGCGGAGGCCTGAGGGCGTTCTTTTGTTCTCTTGGAGTGCGCAAGCCACGCTTGCGCAACCTCGCTGAAGCACGGCTTCAGCACTCCAAAAAATCCGTCTCACCATAACTAAAAACGCCTCCGCAAAAGGCGCGGTATAATCAGCAAAGCGCATAGAAATTGACCAAAATTTCACTGTGGAGGGAGCGTTTTGCATGGGACGGCCGAAAGCGGATTTTGTCATCGAAACAGTGCATTATAGCCCCAAGGGAGAGATCGAATGGGTGCGCGGCTATGAACGGCGCGGCGAGGTCTTCTCCGATGTCGTGATTGTGCCTCGCCAGGAATTGGTTGAACGCCTGAAAAAGGGGAAGAAGGTCTTTGCGGGTCGCAGGCTATCGAAAATGGGGAGCGCCTTTGAACTCTCGAAAGCCGTGCAATTGAGAGCGGTCAACGGGAATGCTGTGATTGTGACTGAGAGCACTTCCGCTGCCGGTGACCGCCTGGACGGAGTACCGATCACGTAGCCATGCCTACCCCCTTCTACCATCTCAGCCTGGCGCAAGAACTCCTACGGCAACCCTCTCTGCCCACCGCTGGGCGAGCCTTGTTAGAGAGAAACCTGGGCGCATTTCTGTTGGGAAACGTTGCTCCGGACGTCCAGGTGATTTCTGGACAACCCCGCCAGGAAACCCACTTCTTCGATTTGCCATTGAAAAGCAATCCATTGCCTCCCTGGGAACAGATGCTGCGGAGTTATCCCGATTTGCAACCTATCTGTGAGTTGCCTGAAGATCAAAGGGCCTTCCTGATCGGTTATTTGTGTCATCTCTTGGCAGATTGGCGCTGGGTGCAACAAATCTTTGTACCGGTGTTTGGCTTACAGAGCACCTGGGGAACCTTCGAAGAGCGTTTAATTTTTCACAATGTCCTGCGGGCGTATCTGGACGAGCAAATTTTGCCCACGCTTCAAAGCGAGTGGAGTCGCAGGCTTGAGCTTACCTCGCCTGCCGGGTGGTTGCCCTTTGTGCAGGATGGACATCTCGTTCGCTGGCGCGATGTGATTGCCGAACAACTGAAACCGGGCAGCAAAATTGCAACGGCAGAAGTGTTTGCCGCCCGTCAAGGCTTGCAGGTGGAGGAATTTGTGCGTTTGGTACATTCCCCTTCGATCTTGCAGGAGGTGATTTTCTCGCGCTTATCCTTGACGCAATTAACCGCTTTTCGCCAGCAGATGCTGACTGAAAGCGTCCGCCTGGTCAGGGATACCTTGACCGGTTAAGGATGGGCGGCATCCATGACAATGAAACTCCTTCAGGCTGTTGATGACTGGTTCTCTCTCGAAAAGTCTTCGGGCAGCAAGCGCCCGGAGCGAGGCAGGCAAAATCCTCACTTGCAACGCATCGAACAGATTCTGGCGGGGGTTTTCGACCATAACGCTCCGCTGATCTATAGCCTCTCATTGCAGGGAGGAGCCATCCAGGCGCCTTTGACGCTGGTTACGCTGAGTGGCATTACATTGCTGTATCTTGACCAGCGACGCGGGGTTTTTCGGGCAAGATCGGGAGAATGGGAGCAACTGGACGAACGCCGTAAACGATATCGCCCATCTCAGCCCAACCCCCTGGAAATGGCAATGTCGCAAGTCGCTGCCCTGCGCGCCTATCTCGCTGAGCAAGGCACTGCCGGGGTTGGCATTCAGGCAGTGATCATCTTTACCGATCCTGGTATTCATATCGAGGCTGAGGAAAGTCAGGTGCGCCTGGTTTATGGGGATGGATTCCCCCGCTTTGCTGCCCAGTTAGCCCGCGCCCGGCCAACCCTAACCGGTGAATGAGGCGCGCTCCCTGGTGCCGATCCTTGCCCCCTATACGTTGGAAGATGCTTTGGCTGCGCGTGAAATTCAGGACGATTTTTCGCTCCGCGAAGAAAAGCCGCGCCCGGTGCAACTCCCAGCGGTAGAGACTCCCCTTTCTCCGGATGATAAACTGGTGAACGCCATCCAGAAAGTGCCCTTTACCCAACGGCAGTTGCTGGTGATTGTCGTTCTGGTGGTTTTGAACATTATCATCTTGATCGCCTTGGTTTTGGTCATTTTGGCTTTGTCTTAATTGCCTTGTCGTCCGGCAATCCAAACCTGTAAGCCGGTCTCTTCTTTCCCCGTGCGCTCAATCCGGCCACACCATCGGACGCCTTGCCACCCAAACCGCTCGGCTAAGGAAGCGCTCAACTCCCCACAAGCCCAAATCCACGGCGAACGCCGTTCCGGTCGACCGTGACCTTTGGGGCAAGAGACCACATCCGGCGGGCGGGCGACAAACCGATCCAATCCACCATCGCCTGACGCCACTCGGGCTGATTGCCTTTGATCAAGCCGATGTAGCCCCCCTTTTTTCCATCACCTTTTGCACGAAGGGAGCTTGCAACAGGCCTGCATCCGCACCGATGACCTCGTCTTCCGGCGCAAAGTCTTCCAACAAGGCGATCGCTGCCCCCAGTTCATCGCCACCTTCTCCCGCTCTTTGCTCCCATACCTCTTGCAAGCGCGTCCCGGCCAGGGTAATCACCTGCAAGGCGGTCTCCCCTTCCCGCCGACTACCCCGCAGGCGCTTCCCATCTACGGCCAACTCCCCTTCCGCACCCGGCAAACCCTGCAAGGCGCGCTCCAGCTCGCCTTAGGTAGGACAGACAAAGATGTCTAGCCACTGTTTGGAAACATCAATGCCGATATAGCCGGATGTGCTCTCTGCCATGGTTGGTTCTCCTTGAGTGGTGTAATCCGGAGGGCCCGGTCTGGCAGATGCGCTCTTCAAGACCTGATAACTGTTCGGGCGTCTCTTTCTCAGGACCCAGCGACCTGTTACTCCGTGACGGTCTCGATTACCTGCTCACGATCGATCTGCCGGCTCCTTTTAATCTATCATACTAGCTCACGAATGCACGAATAGCACTTCCATTCGTTTCTATCGTTTCTAGTATCTTTTGCATTCAAGAAAATAATTGGCGCATAGGGGTCGGCTAGGACAAAACCACGGAATTCATCGACGGAAAGAGAACGGTGGGTGTTACTACCCACGTAGCCACTTTGCAAAATCACAATGGCGGCTTTTTCGCTCTGCTGTACCAGAAATCTTAAGTGTTCCTCATGAGATTTCACATGTTTTGCCGTTGGTATCGGCAGGTTTAGAGTCATCTGAATATCTTCGCAAATTAATCCATAAGGCGTCTAAGCACTAAAGCGTCCCACGAATGGTAAGGGTTGACCCCCTTCCTGCAATCTGCGCTCTCGGAGCCAGTCTCGCTTACGACAGGCGTCATTCAGGACATCTTCCAGTTCGGCGCTAAACTTTGCCAGCACATCTCTGGGCAGAGTCCGAAAATCAGCGATCGGAAGGACAACTTGCGGAGGTTTGGATAGAAAGAGATAGCCAAATGGGATACGCAGCGCCTTAGAGAGATCCTGTGCTTGTCGGAATGTGGGATATTGTTCTCCGTTCTCCCAGGCCATTGAACGCTCTGGCTTTTCTCTGAGTCCAACCCGACAGGCAGTCTCTTCAAGGGATAAACCAAGTCGTTGGCGAGCCCAGCGGATGATCTGAGGATTGATTTTCGCCTTAGCCATAGAATGATCCTTTTTCTTGTCGTATTATATAGCATGATGGTTTTCTCGGCAATTTTGTAAAACCTTCAAAAGGGTACCAACCTACCATCACAAGTCATGTTGATAATTTGCTGAGAAAACCGTCCACGAATGGACCACGAATAAACGAATGCAAGCGCGATTCGTGCATTCGTGAAAACTTCGTGGACGGTCTGTCCTGCCAAGTAGAGCCTTTAGTAGATAATTACTCGAAAGGCGAAAAGACGAAAAGTTTCTATAGCTGCTCTGCGGTTATTTTGGAGTAAAATAGGTCATCCGTTTTGAGAAGCTCTGGGCTTTGTCACGGTTCCTGAGCAATTCTATATCATTCAGCAAAGGATGACAAAGATGAAAAGCCACAAATTGCTTATGATTCCCGGACCAATTGAATTCGACCCCGCAGTTCTGGCCGCAATGAGTGAGCCAACCAGCAGTCATACGGATGCGGCTTTTATCCAGACCTTTGGCGAAGCCCTTGAAAAATTGCATCAGGTCTTCCAGTCACCCAAAGGTCAACCCTTTATCGTGGCTGCTTCCGGGACGTTTGCCATGGATGTGGCGGCAGCCAATCTGGTTGAGGCAGGCGATCGGGTGTTGCTGATCAACATCGGTTATTTCAGCGAACGGTTTGGAGAGATCCTTGAACGTTATGGCGCCCAGGTTACCCAAATCAAAGCCGCCCTTGGCGCCCGCCCTGATCCGCAACAAGTTGAAGAGGAACTCAAAAAAGGCGTTTACAAGGCAATCTTTTTCTCCCATGTCGATACCTCAACCGGCGTCTTGAACGATGTCCCCACCTTAGCCCGTCTTGCCCATCAATACGGTGCCTTATGTGTGGTTGATGGCGTATGCTCCATCGCCGCCGAAGAACTGCGCATGGATGAATGGGGAGTGGACGTTGCGCTGACCGGTTCGCAAAAGGCAATCGGCGTGCCGCCAGGCTTAGCCCTCTGGATGGTCAGCCAGCGTGCCTTAGAGGTGCGCCGCAATCGCAAGACGCCCCTGGGAAATTACTACGGCGATTGGCTGAATTGGCTGCCGGTCATGCAGGCTCATAAAGCCCGGCAATTTGACTACTTCGCCACCCCGGCAATCAACCTGATCCGCGCCTTAAACGTCAGCCTTTCCCAAATCCTCTCCGAAGGGATGGAAAACCGTTACGCCCGCCATCGCCAGATGAGCCGCGCTTTCAAAGCCGCCATGACTGCTCTTGAGCTGGATCAGATTCCGCTTTCTGAAGAGGTCGCCGCCCATACGCTGACAGCCGTCCGTTATCCGCAAGGCATTCAGGCATCCGACTTCTTGCCCCGCGTTGCCCAGGAAGAAGTGGTCATCTCCGGTGGATTATTGCCGCCCATCAAGCAACAGTATTTCCGGGTTGGGCACATGGGCAATATCAGCTTTGGTGACCTGATTGGCACGGTGAGCGCCATTGAACGGGCGCTAGCCAGCCTGGGTTATCGTTTTGCAGTTGGCAGCGGCGTGGCTGCTGCCCAGCGCGCCTTGCAGGAAGACAACCAACGCGCCTAAGCCTCCCGTTAACGATGTTGCAGCCTGGTCAACATCCTGCCAGAATTTGGTTGTTCGACTCTGGCGCGCTCACCGGCGCAGGTTGGTCGTTTTGGAAGAACAGGAGCACCTGATGATCGAGGAACTGCCCGTAGAACGGTTGTATCACCGCTGTGATCCAGCCCAAATTCCCATCCCCTCCAGCCTGACTTCCGGGCGATTGAAAGCTATTATCGGTCAGGATCGGGCCGTCAAGGCAATGAAATTTGGCCTGGGCATTCAAAGCAAAGGCTTCAACTTATATGTCTCTGGCCTGCCGGGCACCGGACGCACCACCGCCATTAAGCAATTCCTCGAAGAGATTGCTTCTGCCCAGCCCACTCCCCCCGATTGGTGTTATGTCAATAATTTCAACGATCCCAGCCGCCCCAATGCCATTCTGCTTCCCCCTGGGCGGGCGGTAGAGTTTCAAAAGGATATGGAGCGCCTGGTGCGCGAAGCCGTCAGGGAAATCCGCAGCGCTTTCGAAAGCGAGCAATATGCTGCGCTGAAAGAAGAAACGCTGCGCACCTTTCAACAGCAAAAGCAAACTCTGCTGGAAAATATTAATCAATTTGCCCGCCAGGAAGGTTTTCTCATCCAGCCGACCCCGGTGGGTTTGTTGACCATTCCGGTGCTGGATGGCAAACCGCTCGAAGAAGCCGAGTTCCTGCGCTTGCCCGATGAACAGAAAGAAGCCATCCTGACCCGCCAGAAAAAGGTGCAGGAAGCCTTAGAGACAGCTCTGCGCCAGGCGCGCGCCGCCGATCGCGCCGCTGCCGAAGCCCTGCAACAGCTCGACCAGCGCGTTGCCACCTTTGCCATGCAGCGCCTGATCGAAGAGCTGAAAGAAAAATACCGCCCGGTCGCCGAAGTCAACGACTTTATCGATCAGGTTCAGAAAGATATGCTGGAAAACCTCGCCCTGATCCGCGGCGAAGGCGAGGGAGAGGAAGAAAGCCAGACTGTTGTGCCTGCCAAACGCAGCCGCCAAACCCCATTGCGGAAGTATTCGGTCAATGTGCTGGTGGATAATTCGGCCTTGCGTGGCGCACCGGTTGTGGTGGAGATGAACCCTACCCTGCCCAACCTGTTTGGCAAGATCGAACAGGAAGCCCAGTTTGGCGCGCTGGTCACCGACTTCACCCTCATCCGCCAGGGGTCTCTGCACCGCGCCAATGGCGGCTATCTTGTCTTGCCTTTTCAACAATTGCTGGCAAATCCGTTTGCCTGGGATTCGTTGAAACGCGCTTTAGAGAATCAGGAAATCGTCATTGAAGAAATCGGCGAACGGATCGGATTCGCCACCCGAAGCCTGCGCCCCGAACCCATTCCCCTCAACGTCAAGGTCATTCTGATCGGCACGCCTTACCTGTTCTTACTGGCACAAGCGCTGGACGATCAATTCGCCGAACTGTTCAAGGTTAAGGCCGATTTTGATACTGTAATGGAACGCAACGAACAACGCATCGAAGATTATCTGGCCTTTGTCGGCACGCTTTGTGAAAACGAGGGCTTGCTCCACCTGGACCGGGCAGCCCTGGCGCGCTTTGTCGAGATCGGCTCTCGTCTGGCGGACGATCAACGCAAACTCTCGGTGCGCTTTCGCGAGCTTTCCGATATCCTGCGCGAGGCAAACTACTATGCCCAACAGGACGGTGCATCCCATATTCAGGTAGAGCATTTAGAGAAAGCCCTCGATGAACAGCGCGAACGAGCTAATCTGATTCAGGAGCGCATTTATGAGCTGATCAGGCGAGGAACCCTGAAAATTGACGTCAGCGGTCGGCAAGTCGGCCAGGTAAACGGCCTATCGGTGGTCAGCCTGGGCGATTATAGCTTTGGGCAGCCCAACCGCATCACGGTTAGCGTTGGATTAGGGCGGGAAGGTTTGATCGATATCGAGCGCGAAGCCAGGCTGGGAGGCCCGATTCACACCAAAGGCGTTTTAATCTTGAGCGGTTATCTGAGCCAGAAATTCGCCCATGATAAACCCCTCAGTCTATCGGCGCGCCTGGTGTTCGAACAAAGTTACAGCGGTGTTGAAGGGGATAGCGCATCCAGCGCCGAGTTATACGCCTTGCTCTCGGCTTTAGCCGACGTCCCCTTGCGCCAGGGCATTGCCGTGACCGGCTCGGTCAATCAAAAGGGCGAAATCCAAGCAATTGGCGGCGTCAACGAGAAAATCGAGGGATTCTTCGATGTTTGCCAAACCTTCGGGTTGACCGGTGACCAAGGGGTGATCATCCCGGCCAGCAACGTGGAGAACTTAATGCTCAAAGCTGCCGTGCGCCAGGCGGTGCAGGAAGGCAAATTCCACATCTGGGCCGTGAACACGGTCGAAGAAGGGATTGAAATCTTAAGTGGAATGCCGGCTGGCAAGCGCGGCGAAGACGGGCAATACGAAGCCGATAGCTTCTTTGCCCGCGTCGATACCCGCCTGCGTCAGATGGCAGAGCAGATCGAACAGTTTGGCCGCAGTTCAGCAGATAAACCAGCGCAACGCCCAGACGACCAAGAAGAACGAGATCTAAACTAACGGCTGGGCGCGCATTGTGTCGGGGATGGGGAGATCCATCATCTTCAAGACAGTTGGGGCAATCTGCAGGTGAGAAACGGTCTCGCCTGTCCAGCCTTTGCCTTGCAGACCTGGCTCGATCAGATATAGCGGAACATCGCGCACTTCATCGGTCGTCCCACCGTGAATTTTATCGTTATTGATTCCGTGATCACCGGTAACCAGAATGGTATAACCGGTTTGCAACCATTCGCCGATCAGGTTGGAGAGAATCACATCCTGACGCATAGCTTGTTTGCGATATTGGGCAGAGTCGGCGCCGTGCGTTTCCCCTTTATAATCCATGCCCATGGGGTGAACCAGCAGATAATCCGGCTGGAATTTGCGCACCAGCGTAGCTGCGCTGAGAAACAGTTCTTCATCCGGGTATTCATCCCGCATGTAGAACCGCCCGTGCTGGATGGTCGCTTCTGGATCGTCAACTTCGCGGTCATTGATCGGATCATACGGAACCCGCTGATAAAGTTCCGAGATCCAATAATAAGCCGCCGCAGCCGTGACCCGTCCAGCCTCCTTAACGACCTGAAAGATATGGGGCTTGGTTGAAAGACGGATGACATAGTTGGAAACCACGCCGTGCTCGATGGTCGGCAAGCCGGTGTGGATGGTTTCATACATTGGACGGGACATACTGGGCAATTCCCCGTGAATTTTATATAACGTTGCCAGCTTATTCTCAACCAGATGACCGAGAAAACCCATCCCTTCTACGGCGGTATCAAAGCGCAAAGCATCCGACATAACGAGAATCACTTTCCTGGCAGAACTCATGGCGTTTTTCCTTATCGAAAGAATGGAGTATTCAAGGGAATATTGTACTCGATTAATCTTGGTCAGCCACGACCTGCCCAAACGGGTATCAACCTGGTCTCTGTTTCTGCCAGGAACAAATTGTAAGCAAATAACGTCTGGTTAAATATCTTTCAGACTCAGTTTGGTGTGGAACTACGTAGCTTTGCAATCGAAACCGGGTTATAGTGATTGAAGCACAAAGAGATGGAGGACAACGTGAAATCAGATCGTTTTCTCAACGGGATTCTGGTCGGGATTTTACTCCTGGTTATTCTCTCCCTGGTCGTCTATTTTACCCGCCAGCAAGCCCTGGACTATGGCGAAGAAAGTTCGCCCGCAGGGGTTGTGCGCAACTATGTAGTTGCCTTGCTCAAAGGCGATTACGCCAGGGCTTATGGTTATCTCAGAGAGGGCGATTTCAAGCCCGATGAAACCCAATTCCGCCAGGCTTTTCTCACCCGCCAACTCGATCTGCGCGGGGTCAGCCTGGAGTTAGGCAAGGCATTGATTGAGGGAGAAGTCGCCACAGTGGAGGTATTCTTAATCCGCAACGCCAACAATCCATTTGGCAATTCCTTCACCGAGAACTGGCAGGCAACCCTGCGCCGGGATAAAGACGGGCGCTGGAAACTGGAAAACATGCCCTATCCCTACTGGAACTGGGACTGGTACAACCCGACTGTTCCCGCC
>Ga0197142_1001279_pt1 | contig 23156 bp, 23 predicted proteins | sample GBS60_MetaG_FD_148614 | JGI IMG/M metagenome (GOLD analysis project Ga0197142, IMG submission 148614) | Sediment microbial communities from Great Boiling Springs, Gerlach, Nevada, United States - GBS 60_MetaG | ecosystem: Environmental > Aquatic > Thermal springs > Hot (42-90C) > Sediment... | reverse complement strand
TCATCGATTCAGTCATCTGCTCTATATGTCAACCTTTGCCTGCTTAGCTATAAAACTTGGGGGTTACGCCAAAACCTGCACCCATAGCCATCCCCAACAATGACGCATTACGCAACCGGTTCTTAGAAAAACCAGCCTCTCACCCACGGCCTGTGGGATTCTTTTTCAATCTCCAAAAGAATTGGGATAGCCCCGTGATCTAAAGGATGGCCATAACCAAAACATTGGTTGCAGGGTTCAATACTCCGGAACTAACACAATCTAAACACTAAAACAATTTGAAATCGAATTCATCGTCTTCCATCTGCCGCTGCCGCATCTTTTTGGGGTCAGGGGCAAAGGTCAACCACAAGGGAAACTGCAACAAGGCCACCGGCACCGTACCATCGCCCTCATCCATCACGATAAAAGGCACCAAATCCTCCCGTTCCAACCGATCCGCCTTTTGGGCCAGCGCCTCCGGCGACTCAAAGAGCAAAATGCCACCTTCTGCCCCAAAGTCAGACCGACTGATGCCCAGGCAGTCCTGTAAACCCCGCCGCCATTCCCCCAGCCGTTCCGGGCCATTGGCCAGTACCAACACCCGCAGGTCAACGTCATACAGTTGCCGCAGGATGGAAATAATTGCCGCCGCAACCAGGATGTTTTGCAGCCGACTGCCCAGACTCCGCAGGGCGCCGCGGCCCCCCTGTTCCAAAAACCAGCGGCGCACCCGTTCTTCGTGCACCGGCTCGAAGGTACGGCGCAACTGCCAGGCCGGGCCGTAGTAATCCGGTTGGGTGCGGTACTGCTCTAGGCATTCCTCGATGACCTCCACCTGGTCGGCGTAGGTGGCCGCGGCCAGTTTCAAAGGAGCGGGTTTGCCAGAACGGGCCGGGGGGGGTTCCGGTTCCGCCGCTGGCGCCGCAGGGGGCGTGGGCAACAGGGGCAATTCCTCCACACTGGCAACCAACTCCTGCAAGGCCCCCCGCAGGTAATCCTTGAACCCCTGCACCCGCACCGCAATATCCTGAGAAGCCCCGGCAAAAGTTGAGCGCATTTCCTTTTGGATGCGTTCCTGCCGCCGTTCCAACTGTTCGATGCTAAGATGCAGTTTCTGCCTGCGTTCTTCTAACTCCCGCAATGCCTGGGGCAGGAATTGTTGCCATTGGGTTTGCACCTGTTGAAGTTGGTTTTGCCAGTCCGCTTTTTCCGCCTGCAACCGGGCAATCTCCGCCTGCAATTGTTGAATTTGCGCTTCCAGAGCAGCTACATCCAAAGGTTCCATCAATGGGTTTCTCTAGGGGGACAGTAGTGGGTAAGATAGCGGCGCAGGGCCACCGGGTCAAACAAAACCGGGACAAAATGGATGCGGTTGTTCTCGCGGAAAAATAGAATCACCGGCAGACCCGGCCAAAACAGATACCAATCCTGCCAGTCTGAGTAGGGAAATTCCCGGAGCGGTTGGCCCTGGCGGGTCAAGACCACCGCCGTTTCCGTAAACGTCCAGCGCAATACCGTCGTCTGCCAACCCAAAAAGACAGCCAGCGCACCCAACCCCAAACCCATCGGCCAAGACCACAGGGCTACGGTTGCACCTATTGCCACCAAACCCACCGCTACCCGATAGTCCGGGTCCAGGGTCAACGGCACGTTCAGGGAATAGGAGGCGGTCTGCATGGGTCGAGGGGGCCTGTGCCTTTTTTAATTGTCTTTTTTTCAATTGTAAAGAAAGTGTAGCCGAAACCGGCGTTGCCCCGCCTGCCCTCTACAATAAAAGCAACCCTTTGTGGCCGTGCGGTCGGAATAGACGATGTCTCTTACTCCCCAAGAAGCGATTGCTGGGATCAAGGTGCTGATCTTCATGGCCCGTGCCGACGGCATTTTTCGGGCGGAGGAGGAGCAAATTCTCCTGGAAACCTGTGAAACCCTAGGCTTGCCTCCAGAAGTCTCCCTGCTGGATTTGGTGCGGGAAGATATTGACCTGGAAGCCGAACTGGCGCAGATTACTACCCCTGCTGCCCGCGAGCAGGTGTATGCCGCCGCTTTGGCCCTGGCCTGTGCCGACCGCAACCGTTCGCCGGAAGAGCGGGAAGTGCTGGTGCGCATCCGCAACGCTTTTGGCGCCACCCCCGCCAAAACCGACCTGGTGCAGCGGTTTTTAGATGACGCTCGCAACACTCTGTTACCGGCGGACATTGCCCCCATTGACGACCCGGTCGAGCGGGAGAAAACCATTGACCAGGTGATCCAAAACTACGCCATTTTTACCGCCGTGCTGGGGGCTTTTCCCATCCCCGGCGTGGCCTTGGTGGTGGATATTGCCATTCTCACGTTTCAACTGAAGATGATTGAAGAAATTGGCCGCTACTGGGGCTACACCACCAACCGTAGGGACGCCGAACTCCTGCGCGACGGCATGGTGGGGGGCATGGGGCTATCTCTATTTCGGATCGCAGTCAGCAATGCCGCCAAACTCATTCCCGGCTGGGGCAGTGTGGTGGGAGCTTCCCTCTCCTATGCCTCCACCTGGGCGTTTGGCAAAGTCGCCAACCAGTACTACGCCTCCGGAGGTAAATTGGATGCCCAAGCCCTGCAAGCTGCCTTCCGACAAGCCCGCCGTGAAGGGGAACAAAAATACCGGGAAAACCGAGCCTACATTGAACAAAAACAACGGGATTACGCCCAGCACATTACCGCCTTGAATGAACAATTCAAACAAGGCCTCCTCACGCAGGATCAATACCAAGCAAAACTCACCGAATTAGAGCAGCAACTGGGGCGCAACTAACACCAGAAATGGGCAAGCGCGGCGATGCCTTACCCCGGTTCGGAAGATTGCCCTGGGACATACGGATGACCACACCTAACCCTGCCAATCCCGGCTCTATACTGGTAAAAGATTCCCGAAAAACTGATGACCTTTGGTGATTTCCTATGCAACCCAATGACCCAAATAAATTTACCGAAAGCGCCTGGAGTGCCATCGTCCAAGCGGTAGAACTGACCAAACAATACCAGCAACAACAAATCGAATCGGAACATTTATTATTGGCGCTCTTAAACGCAGAAGGTCTGGCCAATAGCATCCTGCAACGGCTCAACATCAATCCCCAACAGTTGCGGGACAAAGTGGAAGCCCTCGTGCGCCGCAACCCCAAAATTACCGGTGGGGATGGGCAGGTTTACATCGGCAATAGTTTAGATAAACTGCTCGACCGGGCGGAACAATATCGGCAAGAATTTAAGGATGATTTTATTGCTGTTGAGCATTTGGTATTGGCCTACACCCAGGACGACCGGTGCGGCAAAAAATTGTTCCAGGAATTTGGGGTCAGCGGGGATCGCAAATTCAAGGAGGTTATTCAACAGATTCGGGGGAGCCAAACGGTGAAAAGTCGCAATGCTGAAGCCAATTATGAAGCCCTAGAAAAGTATGGCCGTGACCTGACCCGCCAAGCTGCCGAAGGGAAACTGGACCCGGTAATCGGGCGGGATGATGAAATTCGCCGCATGATCCAAATCCTCTCCCGGCGCACCAAAAACAACCCCGTTTTGATCGGAGAGCCTGGGGTGGGGAAAACGGCAATTGTGGAGGGTTTGGCGCGCCGAATTATTAGCGGTGATGTACCCGAATCCCTACAGAATCGGCGGGTGATTAGTTTGGACATGGGGGCGTTAATTGCCGGTGCGAAATATCGGGGTGAATTTGAAGACCGTCTCAAAGCCGTACTCAAAGAAGTGACCAGTTCCGAGGGGCAAATTATTTTGTTTATTGATGAAATTCATACGGTGGTGGGTGCAGGTGCCACCGAAGGAGCGATGGATGCGGGGAATTTACTCAAACCCATGCTTGCGCGGGGAGAACTGCGCTGTATTGGGGCAACCACCCTCGACGAGTACCGCAAATATATTGAAAAAGATGCCGCTTTAGAACGCCGGTTCCAGCAAATTTATGTGCAAGAACCCAGTGTAGAAGATACGATTTCCATTTTGCGGGGGTTAAAAGACCGCTACGAAACCCACCACAACGTGAAAATTTCCGATTCGGCCCTGATTGCCGCTGCCACTTTGTCCAATCGCTACATCAGCGACCGCTTTTTGCCAGACAAGGCCATTGACTTGGTGGATGAAGCGGCTGCCAAATTAAAGATGGAAACTACCTCGAAGCCGGAGGAACTGGATGAAATTGACCGGAAAATTCTCCAGTTAGAGATGGAGCGGTTATCCCTGCAAAAAGATGAAACGGCAAAAGAGCGCCTGCAAAAACTGGAGCGGGAATTGGCAGAATTGAAAGCCAAACAACAGCAATTAAATGCCCAATGGCAAGCGGAAAAAGAAATTCTCGACCAGCGCAAAGCCATCAAAGAAGCCCTCGCCCAAATTGATGTGGAAATTCAGCAGGCGGAGCGGGAATACGACCTGAACCGGGCGGCTACGTTGAAATACGGCAAACGGGCAGAGCTAGAGAAAAAATTGCAGGCCACCGAGCAAAAATTGCGGGAATTGCAAATTTCTGGTACAAATCTTTTGCGCGAGGAAGTAACCGAAGCCGACATTGCCGAAATTATTGCCAAATGGACGGGGATTCCGGTGACCAAATTAGTCGCCTCGGAAAAAGAACGGCTGTTGCATTTAGAAGAAGAATTGCACCGGCGGATCATCGGGCAAGAGGCGGCGGTGACGGCGGTGGCAGAAGCAATTCAGCGTTCGCGGGCGGGGCTATCTGACCCCAATCGGCCAATTGCCAGTTTTATTTTCTTGGGGCCGACGGGGGTAGGGAAAACGGAATTAGCCAAAGCCCTTGCCGAGTACTTGTTTGACACGGAACATGCCCTAGTGCGGATTGATATGTCGGAATATATGGAGCGGCATACTGTGGCCCGGTTGATTGGGGCGCCACCGGGGTATGTGGGCTATGAGGAAGGGGGGCAATTGACAGAAGCGATTCGCCGTCGTCCCTATGCGGTGATTCTCTTTGATGAAATTGAAAAAGCTCACGAGGATGTGTTTAATATCATGTTGCAAATCCTGGACGATGGGCGGTTAACCGATTCCCAGGGACGCACGGTGGACTTCAAAAATACGGTGATCATTATGACCAGCAATCTGGGTTCCCAATACATTCTTGACCTGGCGGGACAACCGGAAAAAGATGAAGAATTGCGCCAGCGGGTATTGGAAATTTTACGGGAAAATTTCCGCCCGGAATTTCTCAACCGGATCGATGAAATCATCATCTTCCAAAGTTTGACCAAACCCCAATTGCGGCAGATTGTCAACCTGCAAATCCAGCGGTTGCAAAAGCGTTTGGCAGAGCAAAAAATCGGCCTCGAACTGACGGAAGCGGCGGTGGATTTTCTCGCCGAGGTGGGCTACGACCCGGTGTACGGGGCGCGGCCTTTGAAACGGGCAATTCAACGCCACTTGGAAACCCTCATCGCCCGCGAATTGCTCAAGGGCACCTTCCAAGAGGGGGACACGATTCGGGTGGATGTGGTGGCAGAACGGTTGACCTGCCAGCGAGTGTAAAGCTTTTTCACAGGTTGATCCGCCCAGGCCAGGGGGATGGTAGGATGCCAACCAGTGATTTGCGTGGAATAGCTCTATGACTCTCAATCTGGAAACGCCCGCCCCGATTTTTGGTGGCAGTACCGGTGGTCTGCTCCGCAAAGCTGAAGTGGAGGAAAAGTACGCCATCACCTGGACGAGCAAAAAAGAACAGGTGTTTGAAATGCCCACGGGTGGCGCTGCCATCATGCGCGAGGGGGATAATTTGCTCTACCTAGCGCGCAAAGAGCAATGCTTGGCGCTGGGCGCGCAACTGCGAACCAAATTCAAAATTGACTACAAAATTTACCGCATTTATCCCAATGGGGAAATCCAATATCTGCATCCGGCGGACGGGGTTTACCCGGAAAAGGTCAATGCGGGGCGGCCTTATGTGGGCAAAAAGGACCGGCGGATTGGGCAAAACCCCGAACCTGCCAAGCTGAAATTTACTGGGCAAGAACCCTACGAAGTCTAACCTTGCACTATTGCTTATGTTTGCTGAACGGCCATCCTCGCCAGGGGGTGGCTTTTACTATCTTTTGCGATTTCTACCGCTAGTGGACAGGATACCTTGAGAGCAACCAGGCCCCAAACTCCAACATTAAAAAAATGTGGTTCCCTAGCAACGTTCATAGCTTCGCCGAACCCCCCAAGCTGTTTTCAAGGTTGTGGTTCCTAGCCACTTTTACTAATTAGATGAATTAGATGAGATGAATTAGATGAAGCCGCAGACCACGAGTACGGAACGTTTGCGACACTCACATCTGGCACCCCGGTATTTTGGCGTCAATACATGGCGTTTAGTGATGAGTCTTACATCGTGAGTTCCCCGTCTGTGCCGGTTCCTTTTCGGCGCGGGACCATGCCAAGGCCCGTTGTGTGTACCACGCCAGGCCACCGCTATACTGGAAGAAGCTGTGGGTGCGTTGACCATGACAACCGCCGCCAAACCGTCTCGCCGGCAACGAGAAGGATTTTTGGGTTTGTTCATCTTGGCAACCGTGGCCGCCCTGGTGGGGATGGTTCTTTGGGTGGAAAATGTGACCTTTAACACCGACCGCTACCGTTTCCAACTGGCTTTTCGCCATGCGGGGGGGCTAAGTGTGGGTGCTTCAGTGCGCCTGCGGGGCGTGGAAGTCGGGCGGGTGGTCGCCATTGAGCCGCAGGTGAATCAGGTGCTGGTGACGGTGGAGATTAGCCGTAACCGTACCCTGATTCCCAAAAACAGCCAGTTTCGCGTCCTCAGCGGTGGGTTGGTAGGGCAGACATTTGTGGACATTCTGCCCCGGCAGGATGTGGATGTGGCAGCCATAGGTGCCGGTCCCCAGAGCCGGGATTGTGACGCGCAGCAGATTGTCTGCCAGGGCACGCAAGTCACGGGTCAAAACAGCCCTGGCTTTGATGACCTGATTCAAGCGACGGCGACCTTGGTGCAACAGTTGGACGATGCGGCCTTGGTCGAGAATCTGGCGGCACTGACCCAGGGGTTGGGCAGCCTGACCAAAGACCTAAAACAGGTGACTCAGGATGCCCGGCGGGCGTTTCGAGAATTGCAAGCAGCAGCGCAACAGGTGGAACAGGCGGGGGTGAAGGTGGGTACGACGGCAGATACCATGACCGGTTTGCTCCGGGCCAATGAACGGACGATCCGCAGCAGTTTGGTGCGCCTGGAGCGCACGCTGGAGACGGCCCAAGCCACCTTCGCGGCCTTTCGCAAGGTGGCGACCGATGTGGATCAAGTCACCGGCGACCCGCAGGTGCGGGAAGACCTCAAACGCCTGATCCGGGGCTTGGGCAAATTGATTTCCCTAGCAGAAGAACTGCGCTTACAGTTAGAACCGCTCGCCCAGGACCTCCCACCCGCGCCCCCGCAACCCAAGGCCGTAGGGCAGTGGGTAGAATAGGTAATGATTGGCTCGCTAAAACGTTCATTCCCCGGATGAGGGCGGTTATGGTGAAGCGTTCTTGGGTACGAATTTTGGGTTTGGTGGCGTTGGTGGCAATTTTGACGTTGAGTAGCGTTTCCCCGGCCTGGGCGGCGCGTACAGGGGGGCGCATCAGCGGCGGTTCGTTTCGGATGCCCACCAGCAGTTACCGCCTGCCTGGCCGCAGCGTCAATCCCAGCTATGGCTACAGCCGCGGCTACTACTACGGCGGGGGCGGAATTGGCTTTCCCCTGTTTACACCCTTTTTTATTGGGGGTGGTGGCCTGCTTTCGGTGGTGTTGCTGGTGAGCGCCGCTGGTTTGATTCTACAGGCCGTCCAGCGGTTCCAGGAGCAACGGCAGGAAGAAGCCCTGTCAAACCCCAAGGTCACAGTGGCGCAACTCCAGGTGGCCCTCTTGGCGCAGGCGCGCAGTTTGCAAGCGGAACTGACGCAACTGGCACAAACCAGCCGACCCGATACGGCTGAGGGGCGCGCGCAATTGGTCCAAGCGCTGACCCTGGCATTACTGCGTCACCCGGAATACTGGAGCTATGCCTACACCAGTGCGGAAAACGTGCCCCTGACCCAGGCAGAAAGCGAATTTAACCGGCTAGCGTTGCGGGTGCGGGCGCAGGTGCAACAGGAAACCCTGGTCAACGCCACCGTCCAGTCGCCCACCGTACCGTTGCACCAGGACAGGCCCGGCGAATACCTGCTGGTAACCCTGATAGTGGCAACCACCACGCCCGTGAAATTACCGGTGATCCACACCTTGACAGACCTTAAAAACGCCCTAACCACCCTGGGGAGCCTGGGTGCCGACAGCCTCTTGGCCTTGGAAATTCTCTGGTTCCCGCAAGCGGAGGGGGACACCTTGACGCGGGAAGAACTGGTCACAGCGAATCCTTTCCTGCAACCCCTGTAAGCCCCAAGTGGTCCAGCCAAGCGGCCAATTCCCGCACCAGCCCCGCCCAGTCCCGTTGGGAGAACCAGGGTTCTGGGAAGAGGTCGCGGCTGAGCCCCACGGCCAAGGCGCCGGCAGCCAGCAACTCGCCCGCATTCGCCCGAGTCACGCCCCCGGTGGGGATAAGGGGGATATGGCCCAGGGGTGCGCGCAACTGCCGCAGATAGGCCGCCCCTCCGACACTGCTGATGGGAAAGACCTTCACCGCCGGGGCACCCCACTGGTACGCCTGCACAATTTCCGTAGGGGTTAACGCCCCCGGTACCAAGGGCACCCCCGCTGACGTACTGGTGGCGATCAGCCCCCGTTCCGTGTGCGGCGTAAACACAAAATCCACCCCCGCCGCCAAAGCCTGGGCCAAATCCGCCGAGGTCAAAATGGTGCCTGTGCCCACCCAGCAGTCCGGGTAGGCCAACTGCAGCCGGGGAATAATCTGGTGCGCCTCCGGACAGTCCCAGGTAACTTCGATGAATCGTATCCCTGCCTGCGCCAGCACCGTGCCCATCTGGTAGGCCAAGGACGCATCCCCCGCCCGCACCACACCCATCACCCGACAGCGGCGGAGATGTTGCAACCACTCGGCAAACCGCATCCAACCTGACCCAACACCGCTGATCCCCACTTTAGACCGTGGGCGCCCATTTGACAGAGAAACGCCCATCTTGGCATAATGGGCAATTGCTGCTTAAAAATTTTTGGTTATGCCCACCATCCAGCAACTGGTGCGTTCGGAGCGGGAAAGCCTCAAGCGCAAAACCAAATCGCCGGCCTTGAAGGGCTGTCCCCAACGGCGGGGGGTTTGTACCCGTGTGTACACCACCACCCCCAAAAAACCCAACTCCGCCCTCCGCAAGGTCGCGCGGGTGCGTTTGACCTCCGGTTTTGAGGTGACTTCCTACATTCCGGGCATCGGGCACAACTTGCAGGAGCATTCGGTGGTGCTGATTCGGGGCGGTCGGGTCAAGGATTTGCCGGGCGTGCGCTATCACATCATCCGGGGGGCCTTGGATGCCGCCGGGGTGAAACATCCCGGCCAACTTCCGCCCCGCAACCAGGGCCGTTCCAAATACGGGGTCAAACGCCCCAAACCTGGGCAAGCTGCCGCTCCCGCCGCCAAAGGTGGTGCCAAGAAGAAATGAACTTCTTTCCCCATTACGCCTATGTCCCGTCGTCGCCGTGTCAAACGCCGCCCTGTGGCCGCCGACCCCGTGTACAACAGTCGGCTGGTGAACATGTTGGTTTCCCATGTCCTCAAACGGGGCAAAAAACACCTGGCTTACCGGCTGGTCTATGAGGCTCTGGCCACCGTGCAGGAACGCACGGGCAAGGACCCCGTGGAAACCCTAGAGCAAGCGGTACGCAACGCCACGCCCCTGGTGGAGGTCAAGGCCCGGCGGGTGGGGGGTGCCACCTACCAAGTGCCTGTGGAAGTGCGGAGCGAACGGGGGACAACCCTGGCGTTGCGCTGGTTGACCACCTATGCCCGCCAACGCAACGGCAAAACGATGGCGATGAAACTGGCCAGTGAACTCATGGATGCGGCCAACGAAACCGGCGGCGCCATCAAAAAGCGGGAAGAAACCCACCGCATGGCCGAAGCCAACAAAGCCTTTGCCCACTACCGCTATTAGGGCGACTTCCCCAACCGGGCAAAATAACGATAAAATTTGTAACGGACATCTTTGCATTCCTAGGTCATCCAGGAGGAACCCGTGGCTCGAACGACCCCGATTGAACGCGTGCGGAACATGGGCATTGCCGCCCACATTGATGCCGGTAAGACCACGACCACCGAACGCATTTTGTTTTATTCCGGGCTGGTGCACAAGATGGGGGAGGTCCACGAGGGCACCTCGGTCACCGACTGGATGGCGCAGGAGCGGGAGCGGGGGATTACGATTACGGCGGCGGCCATTAGCACCCGTTGGGCCAAACGGGACCCGGACAACCCGGCGCAACCCCTGCCCGGCGCGCCCGAATATGCGATTAATATTATTGACACGCCGGGGCACGTGGATTTCACGATTGAGGTGGAGCGCTCGATGCGGGTGCTCGACGGGGTGATCACGGTGCTGTGCTCGGTGGGGGGGGTACAGCCCCAGACGGAAACCGTGTGGCGGCAGGCCGACCGTTACCGGGTGCCGCGGATTATTTTTGTGAACAAGATGGACCGCTCCGGGGCGAATTTTTACAAGGTGTACGACCAGGTGCGCGACCGGCTGCGGGCCAATGCCGTGCCGATTCAACTGCCGATTGGGGCGGAAGACCACTTCCGGGGTGTGGTCGATCTGGTGCGGATGTGTGGGTTTGAGTATTTTGATGAGATCGGCAAGGACATCCGCAAGGTAGCCATTCCGGCGGAATTGCGCGAGAAGGTGCAGGAGTTTCGGGCAAAGTTGGTGGAAGCAGTGGCCGAAACCGATGATGTGTTGACGGAAAAGTATTTGGAAGGGGAAGAGCTGACGGAAGAGGAAATCCGCACTGCCATCCGCAAGGCGACCATTGCGGGGAAAATGGTGCCCATGCTGTGTGGTTCGGCCTTCAAAAACAAGGGGGTGCAGTTGCTGTTGGATGCGGTGGTGGATTATTTGCCCTCACCGGTGGACATTCCTGCCATTAAGGGGAGGTTGCCGAGCGGTGAAGAGACGGAGCGGCGGGCGGACGACAACGAACCCCTGGCGGCGCTGGCGTTTAAGATCATGTCGGACAAGTTTGGGGATTTGACCTTTGTGCGGGTGTATTCCGGGGTGATGCAGCGGGGCACCTATGCGCTCAATTCCACCAAGGGGAAAAAGGAGCGGCTGTCGCGCTTGGTGGTGCTCAAGGCGGATGAACGGCTGGAGGTGGAAGAGCTGCGCGCGGGGGATTTGGGGGCGGTGTTGGGGTTGAAAGACACCATTACCGGCGATACTCTGTGCGATGAGAACCACCCGGTGATTCTGGAGACCCTGTTTATTCCGGAGCCGGTGATCTCGGTGGCGATTGAGCCGAAAACCAAGGCGGATATTGACAAGCTTTCCAAGGCGTTGCAGGCTTTGGCGAAGGAGGACCCCACGTTTCGGGTGGCGGTGGACCCGGAGACCAACCAGACGATTATTTCCGGTATGGGGGAACTGCATCTGGAAATCCTGGTGGACCGGATGTTGCGGGAATTCAACGTGGAAGCGAATGTGGGCAATCCCCAGGTGGCCTACCGGGAGACGATTCGCAAATCCACGGTGCAAGAGGGCAAGTATATTCGGCAAAGCGGTGGGAAAGGTCAGTACGGCCATGTGGTGATTGAGATTGAGCCGGGGCCGCCGGGGTCGGGGCTGGAGTTTGTGTCCAAGATTGTGGGGGGGGTGATCCCCAAGGAGTACATTCCGGCGGTGGAGCAGGGGGTTCGGGAAGCCTGCGAGGGGGGGATTCTGGCCGGTTATCCGGTGATTGACCTGAAGGTGACGTTGGTGGATGGTTCGTATCACGAGGTGGACTCGTCGGAAATGGCCTTTAAGTTTGCCGGTTCCATCGCGGTTAAGGAGGGGGTCATGAAGTGTGCGCCGGTGCTGCTCGAACCGATGATGAAAGTGGAGGTGGAGGTGCCAGAAAATTATTTAGGTGATATTATGGGTAATCTGAACTCCCGGCGTGGTCAAATCGAGGGTATGTCCTCGGAAGGCGGGGTGGCAAAGGTTACGGCCAAGGTGCCCCTCGCGGAAATGTTTGGCTACGCTACGGACATTCGGTCTATGACCCAGGGCCGGGGGGTCTTTACAATGGAGTTCAGTCACTATGATGAAGTGCCGCGCAACGTGGCCGAAACCATCATCAAAGCAAAAGGGAACGCTTAATTACAGAGGGACAGGACATCCATGGCACGCGCAAAATTTGAACGGACCAAGCCCCACGTGAACATTGGCACCATTGGCCACGTGGATCACGGCAAAACCACCTTGACGGCTGCGATCACCATGACCCTGGCGGCGCAGGGGAAGGCCAAGGCTCGCCGGTACGATGAGATCGATGCGGCGCCGGAGGAGAAAGCGCGGGGGATCACGATTAACACGGCGCACGTGGAGTACGAGACGGAAAAGCGCCACTATGCCCACGTGGACTGCCCTGGCCATGCGGACTATGTGAAAAACATGATCACCGGGGCGGCGCAGATGGACGGGGCGATTTTGGTGGTGGCGGCAACAGACGGCCCGATGCCCCAGACGCGGGAACATATTCTGCTGGCCAAGCAGGTGGGGGTGCCCAATATTGTGGTGTTCCTGAACAAGGTGGACATGGCCGATGACGAGGAACTGCTGGAGTTGGTGGAACTGGAGTTGCGGGAGCTGCTGAGCAAGTACGATTTTCCGGGGGATGAGATTCCCATTATCCGCGGGTCGGGGTTGAAGGCGCTGGAGGTCATGCAGGCCAAACCCAATACGTTGCGGGGTGAGGACCCGTGGGTGGACAAGATTTACGAGTTGATGGATGCGGTGGACGAGTACATCAAGACGCCGGAGCGGGAGATCGACAAGCCGTTTTTGATGGCGGTGGAGGATGTGTTTTCGATCACGGGCCGGGGTACGGTGGCCACGGGTCGGATCGAGCGGGGTCGGATCAAGGTGGGCGAGACGGTGGAGATTGTCGGCCTACGCGAAACCCGCACGGTGACGGTCACGGGTCTGGAGATGTTCCAGAAGACCCTGGACGAGGGGATTGCCGGCGACAACGTGGGGATGTTGTTGCGGGGGTTACAAAAGAGCGATGTGGAGCGGGGGATGGTGATTGCCAAACCCGGCACCATTAAGCCCCACACGGAGTTTGAATCGGAGGTGTACGTGCTAACCAAGGAGGAGGGAGGACGGCACACGCCCTTTTTTGCGGGGTACAAGCCCCAGTTTTACGTGCGGACGACGGATGTGACAGGCACAATTAAGGCCTATACCTCGGACGATGGCAAGAATGTGGAGATGGTCATGCCGGGCGACCGGGTGAAGATGACGGTGGAGTTGATCCATCCGATTGCCATTGAGCAGGGGATGCGGTTTGCCATCCGGGAGGGTGGCCGCACGATCGGGGCGGGTGTCGTGACCAAAATCCTCAACTAGGGGTGGTTTTTGGGGGCCGCGCTCAGGCGGTTCCCTGTTTTCGGGGAGGGATGGCAATGGCACCTTTGACTAAGCAGAAAATTCGGATTCGGTTGCAGGCCTACGACCACCGGTTGTTGGATACTTCCTGCGAGCGGATTATGGACACGGTGAACCGCACGCAAGCCCATGCGGTGGGGCCGATTCCTTTGCCCACCAAGCGGCGGATTTACTGTGTGTTGCGGTCGCCCCACATTGACAAGGACTCGCGGGAGCATTTTGAGCGGCGTACGCACCGGCGGATTATTGATATTTATCAGCCGCAGTCGAAGACGATTGATGCGCTGATGAAGCTGGATTTACCGGCGGGGGTGGACATCGAAGTGAAGTTGCCCAGCTAGGTATGGCGATTGTCTCCTCCCAGGGGGCGGGGGGGCGCCAGCCGCTGTTGCAACCCCAGGTCACGGCGCAGGAGCACCAAGGGGCGCCGGAGGAATCCCTGCGGCCCAGGTCGCTGGCGGAGTATCTAGGGCAGACGGAACTCAAGCAGATGCTCACGATTGCGGTGGCGGCGGCCAAGGGGCGGGGAGAACCTTTAGATCACCTATTGCTTTACGGCCCGCCGGGGTTGGGGAAAACTACCTTGGCGTTGCTGTTGGCGCAGGAGATGGGGCGGCAATGCCATATGACCAGTGGTCCGGCGCTGGAACGCCCGCGGGATGTGTTGGGTCTGCTGGTGAATTTGGCGGCTGGGGATGTTTTGTTTATTGATGAGATTCACCGTTTGCCGCGGGTGGCGGAGGAAACCCTCTATACGGCGATGGAGGATTTCCGGGTGGAGGTGACGGTGGGCAAGGGCACTACGGCGCGCACCCGTTCCTTGACTTTGCCCAAATTTACCTTGGTGGGGGCGACGACCCGCGTGGGCGCTTTGAGTGCCCCTTTGCGCGACCGGTTTGGCCTGGTGCAGCGGTTGCGGTTTTATACGGTGGCGGAGTTGGCGCAGATTATTACCCGCACGGCGCAGTTGTTGGCGGTGGAGGTCACCTGGGAAGGGGCGCTCACCATTGCCCAGCGGTCGCGCGGGACGCCCCGGATTGCCAATCGGCTGCTCAAGCGGGTGCGGGATTACGCCCAGGTGCAGGGGATGCCGGCAATTACCGCGGAGGTGGCGGCCACGGCCTTGGAGCTATTGGCGGTCGATCCCCAGGGTTTAGACGGGGTGGACCGTGCCCTGCTGACGGTGTTGATTGAGCATTTTCAGGGCGGCCCGGCGGGGTTGGAGACCTTGGCGGCTATGACCGGCGAGGACCCGCAGACAATTGAGGATGTGTATGAACCCTACCTGATGCAAATCGGGTATCTCCAGCGCACGCCGCGGGGACGGGTGGCGTTGGCGCCCGCTTGGCTGCATTTGGGTAAACAACCGCCGGAGCAACAGTTACCCCTGCTTTAGTGGCCCAATTCCTGGGCGGAGCGGTGAATCCGGTCTTTGATTTGCGCCAATAACTGGGCAAATTTGGGGTCGCTGTCCCGTTTTTGGGCGATTTTTTCGCAGGCATACAGCACTGTGGTGTGGTCCTTGCCGCCGAAAAACTGACCGATCTGGGGCAGGCTCAAGTTGGTGTATTGCCGCACCAGATACATGGCGACCTGGCGGGGAAAACTCACCTGGCGGCGGCGGCTGCTAAACATCAAATCCTGCACCGAGACCTCAAAGGCGGCAGCCACCATATCCACCACCAATTCCGGGGTGGTTTTGGTCATTTGCACCGGGGAATTGAGCAAATCCGCCACATTTTCCACCGTGATCGCCGCCCCGGAAATAGACGTGTAGGCCAGGGTGCGAATCAGGGCGCCTTCGAGTTCCCGAATGTTGGAGGTATAGCGGGTGGCAATGTAGGTGATCACCTCCACGGGTAAAGACACATTCTCCTGCTCGGCTTTTTTTTGCAAAATCGCCATGCGGGTTTCCAAATCCGGGGCTTGAATGTCGGCAATCAACCCCATCGAAAACCGGGAACACAGCCGTTCTTGCAGGCGGGGAATGCAACTGGGCGGGCGGTCGGAAGCAATCACCACCTGTTTGCCTGCCTCGTGCAGGGCATTAAACGTATGGAAGAATTCTTCCTGCGTATATTCTTTGCCTTCAATGAACTGAATATCATCCACCAACAGCAAATCTGCAGCCCGATATTTCTCGCGAAATTGCTGCATATTATCCCGGCGGATGGCCTCAATTAAGTCATTGGTAAATTGCTCGGTGGAAACATAAAACACCCGCGCTTCCCGGTCAATTTCCAAGCGGTAATGCCCAATGGCCTGCATCAAATGGGTTTTGCCCAAACCCACCCCGCCGCACAAAAACAGGGGATTAAATTCCCGCCCAGGGGATTCGGCCACCGCCAGGGCAGCCGCATGGGCCATCCGGTTGGTCGCCCCCACCACAAAGCGGCTAAAGGTGTACTTGGCATTCAGCGTCTGGCAAGGGGGTTCCGGGGTCGGTTCCCGACGGGGGGACACAGGCGCTGGGGTCGCCGTCGTGACCGGAATAACCTCGCTTTCGGCGCTCTCAATCTCCACCACCAGCGGTTCCCCCCACACCTCCGCCGCCACCGCGCTGATGGTGTTCAGGTAGGACTTGACCAGCCAGTTGCGGGCAAACAGGTTGGGTGCCAGCAACCGCAAACGGTTCTCCGTCAGCGAGTCCGGGCGAATGGTCTTGATCCAGGTCTCAAATGTAGGGCGGCTCAGACGGAGCTGCAATTGCTCCAATACCCGATGCCACCGTGTTTCCAGCGATTCGGTCACGGCAGAAATCAACGTTGCGTGAGGGTGATAGGGATCAGGCTACCCCATTTTTCCCTGGGTGAGTAGCCCCCTAGGGCCTTGACTTGGTTAAGGTTTGTGTGTTAAGTTTTAAGACCTTGTGAAGTTTTCCCTGGGGGATCGGCGATGACCAGGCACACCTTGGAAGGCACTTGTCGCAAGCGCATTCGCCGTTCGGGGTTTCGGGCACGCATGGCCACGCCCGGCGGCAGACGAGTTTTGCGAGCCCGGCGCGCTAAAGGGCGCAAGCGGTTGGCGGTGGCCTAGGGTGGGGTTGCCCCGGTGTTATCGGTTACAGGGTCATCGGGTCTTTGCCGACTTTTACCAGAACCACCAGCAGGTACGGGGGCGCTATTTTCGCCTGCGTTACCGTCCGCATCCGGAGGGAACGGGGGTACAGGTGGCGGTGGTGGTAAGCAGTAAGGTGAGTAAAAAAGCGGTACAACGCAACCGGCTCAAACGGCAAATACGGGCGGCGGTGCGGCAGTTGTTGCCCCTGTGTCGCCCAGGTTGGCAGATGGTCATCGCAGCGCAGCCGGAGGCCTTGACGGGACAGTACTGGGATTTTTTGTCAGAATTAAAACAGCTTTGGCAGCAGGCGGGGATAATCGATGGGCATTCGGGAAGAGGTGATTTTTGAGGGCGGGCCCCACCGGGGGGATTTGCTTTTGAATTTGATTTTGGGGGTGACGGTGGTGTGGTTACCCTTGACGATTGGGGCGGTCACGCGGGCGCTGTGGGTGCGCTACCGGATTACCAACCGGCGGGTCACCGTCACCGGGGGCTGGTTGGGCCGGAGCCGCTCGGATGTGATCTACAGCGAGATGGCGCGGGTGGTGACGATTCCGCGGGGGGTGGGGTTGTGGGGGGATATGGTGATCACCCTCAAAGACGGCAAACGGTTGGAATTGCGCTGTGTGCCTCGGTTTCGGGAGTTGGCAGCCTACATCACCGAACGCCTCGACCCGCAGGCCCGGCAAGCAAGTGGCCCGATTGGACAGGTGACATGAGCGCAGCCCGCTATCAACCGGCAGAACTGGAACCCCGTTGGCAGCAGGTTTGGCAGGCGCAGGGGTTGTATCAAACCCGCCAGGACCCCCAAGCGCCCAAGTATTACGCCCTGTCCATGTTTCCCTACCCGTCGGGGAATTTGCACATGGGCCATGTCCGCAACTACACGATTACGGATGTGATCGCGCGGGTGCGGCGGATGCAGGGGTACCGGGTGTTGCACCCAATGGGCTGGGATGCGTTTGGGTTACCGGCGGAAAATGCGGCGATTGACCGGGGGGTGCACCCAGCTATCTGGACGGCGAACAATATCGCCAATATGCGGCGGCAGTTGCAGGCTTTGGGGTTGAGCTACGACTGGGAGCGGGAAGTGGCGACCTATCAGCCCGAGTACTACCGCTGGACGCAGTGGATTTTTCTCCAGATGTGGCACATGGGTCTGGCCTACCAGCAGGAGGCGCTGGTGAATTGGGACCCGGTGGACCAGACGGTGTTGGCCAACGAGCAGGTGGACAGTCAAGGGCGTTCCTGGCGCTCGGGGGCGCAGGTGGAACAGAAATTGCTCAAACAGTGGTTTTTGCGGATTACCCACTACGCGGACGAACTGCTGCGGGATTTGGATACGTTGACGGGCTGGCCGGAGCGGGTCAAAACCATGCAGGCCAATTGGATTGGGCGTTCGGTGGGGGCGCTGTTGCACTTTCCGGTGGCAGGGCAGGCAGAGACCATTTCCGTATTCACCACCCGCCCGGATACGGTGTTTGGGGTGTCCTACCTGGTGCTGGCGCCGGAACATCCCCAGGTGCTGCGGTTGGTTGACCCTGCCCAAAAAGCGGCGGTGCAGGCCTTTTGCCAGGAACTGACCGCCCGGTCGGCGGCAGAGCGCACGGCGGCGGATCAGCCCAAACGGGGGATGCCTTTGGGCGCGTGGGCCGTGAATCCTTTTAATCAACAGCGGGTGCCGATTTGGGTTGCCGACTATGTGCTGTACGAATACGGTACGGGGGCGGTGATGGGGGTGCCGGCCCACGATGAACGGGATTTTGCCTTTGCCCAGCAGTACGGTTTGCCCATTACACCGGTGATTGCGCCCCCAGGAGCCAACGGGGTTTCTACGTCCCCAACCGCCGCCTACACCGGGCCGGGTATTTTGATCCATTCGGGGGAATTTACCGGTTTAGACAGCGACGCGGCCAAAGAAAAAATCACGCAAGCGGCGCAGGAGCGCGGTTGGGGCGAACCGCGGGTGCAGTACCGGTTGCGGGATTGGCTGATTTCCCGCCAGCGCTATTGGGGGGTGCCCATTCCCATCATCCACTGCGACCGGTGTGGGGTGGTGCCGGTGCCGGAGCAGGATTTACCCGTCCTGTTGCCTGCCCAGGTGACCTTGACGGGGAGAGGGCCGTCGCCTTTGGCGCAACTGGAGGCCTGGGTGCGGGTACCCTGTCCCCAATGTGGTCGTCCGGCGCGGCGGGAAACGGATACGATGGATACGTTTATGGATTCGTCCTGGTACTTTTTGCGGTTTGCCGACCCCCGCAATGACCAGGCGATTTTCGACCCGGCCCGCATCCAGGACTGGCTACCGGTCGATCAGTACGTTGGTGGGATCGAACATGCCATTTTGCACCTACTTTATGCCCGTTTTATTACCAAAGTGTTGCGGGACCGGGGGTTGATTCCGTTTGGGGAACCCTTTACGCGGTTGTTGACCCAGGGCATGGTGCAGGGGCTGACCTACAAAACCATCCACACGGGCAAGTATCTCCCGCCGGACCAAGTGATTGTGGTGCAGGGCGCCTACCGGGATAAGGAAACAGAAGAACCGGTGGCCGTATTCTACGAAAAAATGTCTAAGTCTAAATACAATGGCGTTGATCCCGAACAGGTTTTAGCCAAATACGGTGCGGATACGGCCCGGATGTTTATCCTCTTCAAAGCGCCGCCAGAGAAGGATTTGGAGTGGGATGATGCGGATGTGGAAGGGCAATTTCGGTTTTTGCAACGGGTGTGGCGGTTGGTGCAACAGTACCGGGAATCGCCGCCCCAGGGTCAGGGCGAACTTACATCTGCTGACCGGCATTTACGGCGGGTGATTCACCAGACCATCCAGGCCGTGACCACCGATACCACCGAGACTTATCAATTCAATACGGCCATTGCCAGTCTGATGAAGCTCACCAATGAATTGAGCGACTACCCGGGCAACCATGCGGCAGTGGTGGCAGAAGGTATTCGGGTGTTGCTGGTGCTGTTAGCGCCCTTTGCACCCCATATCACCGAGGAATTGTGGCATCAATTGGGGCATGAGGATTCCATTCATCAGCAACCCTGGCCGCCGGTTGATGAACAGGCTTTGGTGGTGACAGAAATTCCTTTAGTGGTGCAAGTGATGGGTAAGACGCGGGGAACCATTTCTGTGCCCAGCCAAGCGGATCAAGCGACGTTAGAACATCTGGCCAAAACTTCGGAACTGGGGCAACGGTATTTGCAGGGCAAAACCATCAAAAAAGTTATCTATGTCCCCGGTAAACTGCTCAATTTTGTCCTGGAAGCCTAGCACCAACAGTCAGAGCGGCATTGCATACGAATTCGTGTTGATCACCGATGGCATCTCTGGCATCGTCACTTGGCTAATGCCTTCGTCAATGATAGCCAATCTGGTGGTGACGGGATGGCTTGACCTCCAAGGCCGAAATTGGGTCTTGTTTCCCTGGAACATTAAGTTTTGTGACACGGAGGCAACCTTTTTCTAAAAGGGGCGGCCGCTGCCTTGGTTTTGCAGTATGCTCAAAGCATGGAACGCCTTATGTTTACCCCAAAGGTGCGGGAGCAATTTGGTTCCCCACCACAGACGGTCGAGATTCCCTTGACCCGGTTGGATACGGCGACGGCGGAGCTGTTTACGCAACAGTGCTTAGACCTGGTGGCGGGTCAGGCGTGGATCGTGGGGATTAATTTGAGTACTGTGGATTTTATGGACAGCAAGGGCTTGGGCGCCCTGGTCAGTTGCAGCAAAAAGATTCAAGCGTTAGGTGGCCAACCGTTTTTGGTTGCGCCCCAACCACAGATTTTGGTTCTCCTGGAAGCGGTGGCCATTCATCGCTTTATTCCGATCTACCTTAAGCAGGAGCATTTTGAGCAGGGGTTGCCCCCGGATCGCAATTAATCGCCCTGGCGGCAGTCTGTGCTTGCCAAGCGGGGGAAGCGTCGTTTATCCTACCGGTATATTTTGTATCGTTTTCGTTACAAAATGCCCATGTCACGACCGGATAGTCCCACCCAACCGGCAGCGGTGGCGGCGGTTGCCAGCCCCCTGCAGCCCCGTTTGACGGTACGGGATGGCATTGCCTTGATTGTGGGGATTGTGGTGGGGGTGGGGATTTTTGAGACGCCGGTGTTGGTGGCGATGCATCTGCAGACGGTGGCCCAGGTGGTGTTGGTTTGGTTGTTGGGCGGGGTGCTGTCGCTGGTGGGGGGGCTGTGTTTTGCCGAGTTGGGGGCGGCCTATCCCCATGCGGGCGGGGTGTATCACTATTTGGATCGCACCTTTGGCGCGCGGGTGGCGTTTTTGTTTGGCTGGGCGCGGCTGACGGTCATTCAATCCGGATCGATTGTGCTGCTGGCGTTTGTGTTTGGGGATTATTGTCAGCAATTGCTGCCGTTGGGGACCTATGGCCCTTCGGTGTATGCAGCGGCGGCGGTGCTGCTGTTGACCGGTTGCAATGTCCTGGGGTTGACCCCTAGCGTCTGGGTGCAGACCGGGCTGAGCGGGGCAAAGGTGCTGGGACTGTTGGTGGTGGTGCTGGCAGGGTTGTGGGGGACCAACCAACCGCATCTGGCGATGCCGGAACCGACCCGGCCCCTGAACCTGGGTTTGGCGCTGGTGTTTGTGCTGTTTACCTACGGCGGCTGGAATGAGGCGGCCTACATTTCGGCGGAATTGCGTCAGGTGCAACGCACCCTACCCCGCACGTTGCTGGGGGGGATTGGCCTGATTACCGTGCTGTATCTGCTGGTGAATTGGGCCTATCTGCGGGGGTTGGGATTGGCAGGGGTGGCCCAATCCCAGGCGGTGGCGACGGACCTGTTGCGGCATACCCTGGGGTCTGAGGCGGCGATGGTCACCAGTGCCCTGATTGCCATTTCGGCCTTGGGGGCAATCCAGGGGACGATTCTCACCGGGGCGCGCAGCCACTATGCCCTAGGACAGGACTTTGGCTTTTTGCGGGCGTTGGTGGCCTGGCATCCCCGTTTCGCTACGCCGGTGGGCGCCTTGACCGTGCAGGCGGGCATTTGCCTGGGTTTGGTCCTGCTGGGAACCCTTACCCGCAAGGGGTTTGCCACGATGGTGGATTACACCGCGCCGGTGTTTTGGCTGTTTATGTTGTTGACGGGGGTCGCGCTCATGGTGTTGCGCTGGCGGGAACCGGAGCGGCCCCGACCTTTTCGGGTGCCCCTGTACCCTTGGCCGCCCCTGCTGTTTTGCGCCACCTGCGGTTATCTGCTTTATGCCAGCTTGGCCTATACCCAAGTGGGGGCCTTGGTCGGCGTGGCCGTGTTGGCGGTGGGGTTGCCCTTGAGTGGTCGGCCTAAATCGGCGCCACTTGCTAAGCTGTAAGGGAATGCCCCCTGCTGGTTCATGCGTTGTATGGGAGTGATGATGTTGATGCGCCGGCATGCGGTTTTGGTCTATACCGGGGTCAGCCTGAGTGTGGCGGCGCTGTGCCCCTGGGTGCTCCCCCCCAAAGCCGCGGCTCTGCCCGTTTGGCCCACGCTCGGGGAAACCATTGCCAAGGATGTTCCCTATGTGCCCACCCCCCAGGAAGTGGTGGACGCCATGCTCAAGTTGGGACGGGTCAACAGCCAGGATATTCTGCTGGATTTGGGCAGCGGCGATGGCCGGATTGTAATTACCGCCGCCCGCGACTACCAGGTGAAAAAGGCGGTAGGGGTGGAAATTGACCCGGCCTTGGTGGCCGAAAGCCGCCGCAATATCCAACGCGCTGGCGTGGCCGACCGAGCAGAAATTATCCAACAAAACCTGTTCGACACCGACCTTAGTAAATATACTGTTATTACGATGTATTTATTGCCCAGCGTGAATTTACGTCTGCGGCCCAAACTGTTGCGTCTGCGTCCTGGCACCCGGATTGTTTCCCATGCTTTTGACATGGGGGAATGGCTCCCGGATGAGGTGCAGCAGGTGGACGGGCGCACCATTTACCTGTGGATTGTGCCGGAACCGGACAAAATCGATCCCAAGTTGCTCAAGGAGGTCAAGGAGTAACCGGCGACAAGGCCAACCACCACCGGCGCAAGGCTGCATAGGCCGCTTGGGTTGCGGGGTTCAAAGGCCGGTAGAATTCGTATTGCTGGAGCTGGGGGGCAAAGGGGGACCAGGCCAGCCCTTGGGTCTCCAAGCTGGCAAGTTGTTCGGGTTCCCAGCAAAAATTCACCCACGCGGTTGCCACCCGAGACATTGACTTGCCGGCAGGTAACACCCAGCCATCGGCCCAAATGGTACTTCCTGGGGGCATGACCACCTGAATCTGGGGATAACGCTGGGCGAGGGCCAACAGGTCGCTTGACCAGCCCACGGCCATCGCCACATCCCCCAACACCAGGGGTTGCAGGTAATGCGAATCGCTGTACAGCCGAATTTGTTGATGCAGGGCTTGCAATTGGGCTTTGAGTTCCGAGAGCGGCCAAGGGGCAGGGGTATTGATCGAGCGTCCCAGGCGCAGAAAGCACAGCGCCAGCAATTCCCGAAACTGGGCGATGGCACTCACCCGCTGCCGCAATTCCGGGCGCCAGAGACTTGCCCAATCCTC
>Ga0197142_1001278_pt1 | contig 23160 bp, 10 predicted proteins | sample GBS60_MetaG_FD_148614 | JGI IMG/M metagenome (GOLD analysis project Ga0197142, IMG submission 148614) | Sediment microbial communities from Great Boiling Springs, Gerlach, Nevada, United States - GBS 60_MetaG | ecosystem: Environmental > Aquatic > Thermal springs > Hot (42-90C) > Sediment... | reverse complement strand
ACGCAATGACGTGGCACACAACGAGCCAACGCAGGCACTCATGCAACAGGCGCAAAGTCAGATGCAAGGTGCGGATCTGTGGTCTACGAACAATCCCCCCTCGTTCCTGTCTCAATCTCTTGTCCAGGACGTACTATGTGAGCTTGGGGAGCAAAATCCGAAAACGCTTCACACACAACTTATCGAAGATATTCGCTCGCGGTTGTTGACCATCTCAGGATAGATAGGAGTCGCAGCTCATGGCCATCACCAACCAGGAACGGATCGGGAAAGCGCTCGACTTGCTGTGTTGAGGGTTACAACTGGAGATGAAGGGAAGAGGATCCTCAATTCTCCTAACAATTTGTCACTACGACGACTAGCGATAGTGTCTTTTGACCATTGTACCCATCGCTACACCAATCGGAGTGTATTCCTTACGTGCCTGCGATAGATGGTCAATGCAGCGCGGTACATGAAAACTTTTTTCTTCCGCGATAAAGGGGTGACGCATGCGCCACCCCTGTCGCTAATGACAGATAAAATCGCACAAACTCTTGCCTTCCAAAACACCCCTACCCATCCTCACTCGCAGCGATCACTGCATTCGCGATCTGATCACCGCGTCCGTTGGGCAGATAGACGTATCGTCCGCCGAGCCAGGCTGCCAGTTGTTGGGCTTCACCCCGTGATATAAAGCTGCGTTGGGTATCGATAACCACTGCGCCAACACCGGCAGCCCGGAGGCGGCCAGCCAGTTGCTGTACCTCCTGGCGCGCCTGTTCAAGCCGGCGCGTCTTATCCATTGTCGGATCGGCCTTGAGTGGCACATTCGGTCGTCCGTCGGTGATCAACACAATTGTCGTGCGATAGATACCGCGCGCACGCGCCTGTTCGCTGATCTGATACGCGGCCAGTAGGGCTGCTGCCAGAGGTGTGCCACCGCCGGTCGGTAACACATCGAGTGCTCGTTTTGCCAGCTCAACGCTTTGTGATGGGGGAAGCAACAGATCGGCGCGGTCACCACGGAAGGCCAGGAGAGCAACCTGATCGCGATGAACGTAGGCTTGTTGCAAGAGTGCATTTACGGCACCTTTTGCCTGTCGCATCCGGTGTAGCGCCATCGAGCCGCTGGCATCAACCAGGAAACAGAAGAGTGTTCCCGCTTTTGAACGGTACTTCTTGATGTGCAGATCGTCAGCCCGGAGGTGAATGCGACCACGCCGATGCGGATGGTGTTCCGCAGCGCGTAGCCGTTGCCAGGGCGCTGCCGCTCGGAGGGTTGCAATGATGTCGAGCCGCCCTTGCGCCGGTTTCCCTGGCACCGAACGGATGTGGCGTCCGCGTTGTCCGGAAATGGTTCCCCGCGAACCGCTACGTCCGCGGCGACGCACGGTAAAGGGGGTTTCGAGAATGTCCGGCGGTACCTCCGTTTCCATGGCCGCTAAAATCAGATCTTCGACCGTCAGTTCATCATCGGGAGGTTGTGGTGGCTGATCGTCCTCTTCGTCTGAGCGGTCTTCGTCTTGCTGCTGACTCGGTGGCGGTGGGGTTGGTTCAGGTGTCGGTGGAGGCGGTGCCTCTTGTGGTTGCATGTCGGGTAAGCGGGTGGCGCGCGGCAACATCACCAGTCGTACCGCCAATTCGAGGTCTTCATTGCTTACCGTTTCGCGACCGGCCAGCGCTGCTGCGGCGCGAGCTGCACGCACCGCGAACATATCGGCGCGGTGGCCTTCAATCCCGAGTGCTAGTGCCGTTAAACTCAATTGCTGGATCTGCTCATCGCTGATCGTAACCGAGGGCAGCAGTTCGCGGGCGGCCAGAATCCCAGCTAATACCAGCGCTTCGTCATCTTCGTAGTCGGCAGTGGGCCGCAAATTGCGGCGCACGACTTCTGCTCGAGTTGTTACCGGTGCTTTCCCGATCGGTGCGACGATCAATCCCAGCCGATCAAGAAGATGGCGCCGTGGTGGCCCTTCTGCTGGATCATAAGTGACCAGCAAAACAAAGCGCGCAGGTTCAACGACTGAAATGCCCTCGCGTTCAACCCGTACCACTCCACTGTCGAGCGCACTCAAAATGTGGTTAATGGTACTATCGTCGAGCAGATTGACACTATCAACGTAGAGCATTCCCCCATTGGCACGTGCCAACAGACCACTGCGATGGACGCGCTCACCCGTTGCTAGGGTCGCTTCGATGTCGATTCCACCCAATAACCGATCTTCACTGACACCAACCGGCATCTCTACTAACTGACAGGGTAAGGTTGGGTCGAACTCGTGCCCACCGGCCAGCATACGGGCGAAGGCACGCACCAGGGCACTCTTGCCGGTGCCCGCACCGGCACCGATGGCAACGCCTGCCAATTTCGGATCAACTGCCAGTAACAAGAGTGCCTGCCGGGCCGCTTCTAATCCGACAATGGCAGTAAACGGCAGTGGCGCTGCTGGTAGTTCTCTGGCTTTCTGCACCATATCAGTATTCCTCTCAACGCGACGATATCGCCCCCTTTTGTGTAAGGGCGCAGCATCGCTGCACCCTGGGCAGCGCCGTACCCCCGGCAATGCCGTGCTCGCATCACGTTATGGGGTTAAAACCTCTTCGACGGCACGCTCGATCCGTACCGCATCATCCTGCGTTTCGAGCGGGTCTTTGCGCAGGCGATGGCGCAGCGCCAGCACCGCAATACGGCGCACATCCTGGAGAGTTACCTCATTCCGGCCTTCGAGTGCTGCCAGGGCGGTGGCGGCGCGGGCTAGCGTCAATTCACCGCGATGTCCGTCAACCTCGAGTTTGACACACAATTCGGCAATCTTGTAGAGTACTGGATCGGGTAACACGACCTCTGGCAGACGGCGTTGCGCCTGCTTAATCTTTCTTTGGAGCTTCTGAGTCTCTTTCGACCACTTCTCGACGAACGCAAACGGGTCGGTATCGTACTCGCGTCGGCGTTTCACAATCTCGACGCGCTCATTGACGTCGGTAATGGTGGTGATACGTGCGTGCAGGCCGAACCGATCCAGGAGCTGTGGACGGAGATCACCCTCTTCAGGATTGCCCGACCCAACGAGAACAAACCGGGCCGGGTGGCGTACACTTATCCCTTCGCGTTCTACCACATTGACACCCGACGCTGCCACGTCGAGCAGTACATCAACCAAGTGATCTTCAAGCAGGTTGACCTCATCAATGTAGAGGAACCCACGATTGGCGCGTGCCAGCAATCCGGGCGCAAAAGCCTGCACGCCCTGGGTCAATGCCCGTTCAATATCGAGCGTACCACAGACGCGATCTTCAGTCGCGCCGAGTGGCAAATCAACCACCGGCACCGGAATGCTGATCACGGGAGGCTTTTTGTGCCTACCGGTCTGGTGCTCTAGTGCCCGACACTGATCACATAGACCGGCCATGCGATCAGGTGCGCAAGAATAGGGACATCCGGCCACGGCTTTAATTGGAGGCAACATAGCCGCAAGGGCCCGCACCGCAGTTGATTTCGCCGTACCGCGATGGCCCATCACCATCACGCCCCCAATGGTCGGATTAACGACACAGAGTAACAGGGCTAACTTTAGTTCAGCTTGACCAACAATCGCTACGAATGGATAGGGCGGAACCGGCGCATTGGGAATGGGCGCCTGACCATTGGTTGAAGGTTCGGTTACTGTGATTTCTTGCTCTTGTTCTTTGGTCATCGTGCAGCACCTTTGTCAAATAAAAAGCGGGCATCCGCCCGCCTGAACCGATAGACCCGAATCAGGCGGGACAGACGATAACAACCCATTGAACGTCTTGTGCGATGGGTGCCGCAATCCCGCTACGGGCCAGATTAACGCTGCGACTTCACCACCGACCCTGCCGTTGGTTTCCGACCGGTGCGGGTCCGACGGGCATAGGCAGTGATGTTCGTCCACAAGAACGTTAGACCGAGACCGAGTACGGTCAGAATCAAACAGGCCCAGCACAGGATCGCTGGCGTCAATGGACCGATCATCTGAGTGGCTTCACCGAGTCCGCTTGGCATAGGTTCACTCCTCTCGCGATAGTTTCGCTTTTGCGGAATACGAAGGCATGATCACTTCACGCATTTTTTGTGGATCAATACGGAAGTTCTCTATTAATTCTACCACGTAGCGCAAATGTGATCGCGGGATGGAAACAAACATTTCACTCGGATCAAGCCGGTTATGCATTCGTCCACCGCCATCGCCAATCGCAAAGACTGAATTTTTTGTGTGCCATGGGGTAGCGAAAATCGAGGCGCATGCACTGGCGCCCAGCTCACCCACGGGAAACGTTCCAATCCGAACACTGGCTGCGCCGGCAATTTGCATCGCTCGTTGCGGATCAACGACGCAAACCATCAAGTCAATTGGTACTCCATCTGGTACATCATCGAGTGGTGCAGCAGCCAATGCCTTAATTGTCCCTGCTGGTAGCGCGTAGCTCTGTTGCTTGTTACATGCTGCTGCTTCGGGAGTATAGAACCCTTGTGCATCGGTCAAGTAGATGCCCTGGGTAATGTATGGCCCCGGCTCTGGGTTGAAGCCGAGATGATACTGCCCTACCCAGCAGTCGTGGTGATTGGCATCGACGTACACCCGTCGCCCCTGTTCTGCTTCACGAACAATCGCGCATGCGACGATATTAACCGGTTCGTAGCCTGGTGGTGGCCCATCATAACAGTAGGTGATTGCCACCGGTCGGCGTTTGACCCGCATCCGTTCAGTCAAGAGGCGATGAAGCATTTTGAGATCGGGAACATCGTCTTGTTCACTCATTATCGCCTCCAGAACGGATGTTGCAGGTCAGGGCTTTCTGCATGCAGCGCGGCTGCCGTTTGGCCCCAGCGCCAGATCCATCCCTCGATCCACCAACGAATGCGCAATCGTAATGGTGCTACTCGATATTCAGTTGTCGTTTTGGTTAGGCGTAGCCACATCGCCCACCTCCATCATCCAACCTGCGGTTACAATGCTCGATTACCGGTAGAATGGGCTGGCCGGTCGACGCAGATCAACGTAGCGGAACTGTTCGCCCGAACGCTGTAATGCAGCCAAGATCGCCAGCTTACTGTCGAGATCGTCAGTATTGCCCATACAAATGGTGGTATGACCATCAACGGTAAGCGTCATTCCTTTCTTCGGATCGTAATTCGCTTCAGTGACGTACATGCCCAATTCTTTCAGCAATCGTTTCACGACCAGACGGGTAGGCGCATCCATCTCTGGCTTATCGCCAACCGCTCGTTCCATCAGGTCAAGCGAAATAACCGGCTTCGGTTGCCGGACCTGGTGCTCGCCGAATAACTCCTCGGCAGTCGCGCCAGCAGGGACAATATCCGGCTCTTCAGCGCCGAATACACTCAGAAACTCTTTGTATGCGAGCGGTCGGACATCTTCCATCTTCACTGTGGGTAGCGTGCGATCGATAATCTGGCGGGCCAGCCGGTCAAAGAGCGCATCGAAGCGCGGGTCCTGCAACGCTAACTGGCAGGCGTCGGCCAGTTCACGCACTTTCCGATCAAGCGGAATACTCGCCAAGACGGGGAGATTAATCTTTTCGGCAAAGCGCGCGGCGACACCGCTGCCGTCATCGCGATTGACCACCAGGCCCAACAGTTTCGTTCGCCCGCCCATACTGGCGAAATACTTGGCTGCGCTGGCAATATTATTCGCCGCATAGAGGCTTTGGCGGTCGTTACCACAGAGAATAATCACCTCTTCGGCCAGGGATCGGGAAAGCGGGGTTGCGAAACCGCCGCACACCACATCACCCAGAAAGTCCATGACTATATAATCGAGTGCCCACTGGCTGAGGCCGAATTTTTCCAGCATATCGAAACCAAAGGTGATCCCACGCCCGCCGCAACCGCGTCCTACCTCTGGCCCGCCAATTTCGCAACCATACACTGTGGCTGCCCCGTTCATAATCGTCGTCTTAAAGATAACGTGGTGGGGGGCTAGTTCGTCTTCGCGTCCGGCTTCTTTAAACTCACGCCAGACATCACCGAGCGTTGGCAGGCTGACCCCGCCGAAGAGGGCATTGCAGCTATCGTGTTTTGGATCGCAGCCAAGCTGAAGAACCCGATTGCCGAGTAACGCCAGTTTGCTGACCAGATTGGTAGTGAAGAACGACTTTCCCATGCCGCCTTTACCGTAGACGGCCAACATCCGTGCGGTTGAACCGGTTTGCTTCTGTTTTGGATGGGCTGGCATACGTGATGTCTCTTTCCAGGCGTATTCGCTTGTCAGTAGCAGGTCCCTCTTTGAACGTGCATGCAATAGCTGGTTACTCAGCGTCCTGGTTATTTTGCGGCCAGGTCACTACAACCTTCAGACACGCCGGATCTTCGAGAGCCAGTCGATAAGCCGCCTGAATGCGTTCGAGCGGTACATAGTGGGTAAGCAGACCATCCACCTTTAAATCACCGTTAGCCAGTAGATCGCGAGCACGTGGTAAATCGCCGTCGGGACCAAATTCCCACTCACGGGCCACCAAAATTTGCGCCTCACGCATAAAGACCGGTGCATAGGGAATATTGATGTGATCGTAGTATCCCAACAGCACAACCCGACCATGGTCGGCCAAGAGTGGCAACGCACCGGATAACGCACCCATCGAGCCGGTTGCTTCAATCAGGACATTAACCTTGGCTTCACCAATCGCTTCATCGAGCGACTCGCGCGTCACGTCAATCACCTGATCGGCTTGGCTGGCTTGCAACCGCACTGCTACCCGGTCGGCGACTGCCACGTGCTGGGCGCCGGCATACTTAGCTAGACGGGCTGCCAGTTGCCCAACAATGCCCTGCCCTAAAACCAACACTCGATCGTTGCGCCGAATCTGGGCAATCTTGATGCCGTGGAGTGCAGTGGCTGCCAGTGCCAGCAACACACCCGTTGCCGGTTCGATTGATCCGAGCGGTACCACCCGTTCGTGTTCGGCAGTAATATACTCGCTTTGCCCACCCCAGGCGGCATTGACACCGCGGAAACAGCGTGCGCCGCCAATGTACACCCATTGCCCGAGCAACTCTTTCGGTGCCTTGCTACCGACCTGCACAACCTGCCCAACCGTTTCATAACCAGGTACTACCGGAAAGAGGAGCTGGGGTTGCGGCAAGCGTCCATCAAGTAGCATCCGTTCGGTACCGGCACTGATCGAGGTAAAGGCCGTCTTAATCAAGACATCCCCGGCCTTCGGATCATTCACCTGCACCGTGCGAATCTCAATCGTGTTCCGCTTGGGAATAACTACTGCCCGCGACTTGATCGGCATACGCTTGATCTACTTTCTAGTACGCCGTAGCGTAGTCTCAAGAGCTCAACTGGTGGCTGTGCCACATCACTGCCTGCTATTGCATTTTTGCCGTCCCTGCCGACTGAGCCTGTAACTGGGCTTGCAACAAGCGTCGTTGTTTAGCCGATTGAATTCCTTTCACGATAAATTGTCCGGCATTGAACAAATAAGTGACATAGGCGAAGACCATCACCCACATCACGGTACGTTCATCGAGGTTGAGCCAAACGGCAACGAAATAGGCATTGTGAGTAATGATCGCGATAAGATTGCCGAGATCCTCCCAGAAGAATTCGGGCGCCATAAAATATTTGCCGTAAATATCGTGTTCCCACAGCATACCGGTAATGGTAAGCGCCCAAATTAGCGCAATTTTGAGCCACACACTAATGGTCGCGATCCAGTAGCCCTCACCGGTAGCAAGATAACGGATCACCAGTGCAAAGCTAATGAGGAAGACAACAAATTGGATAGGTGCAAGAATGAATTGCGCTTTTGTCCAGGGTGATCGATTGCGCCGTTCGAGTTGTTCGGGCGTATACATTATCTGCCTCCGCTCTGTTCAACCTGCGCCGGTATGCGCTCACCAACGCGATGTATTGTGAGAAGAAAGCGGTGTTCAACGATTTGCGGTTCGTTTAGATCGGGCCAGCGCTGTTGAGCCCAGCTCTTCACCCGTGCTATTGCCTCGGCTAAAATATCGTCGCTCAAGGCCCAGGTTTCGGCATCGATCCGTGCCGCCATGCCATCGATCACGTCGGCAGGGCTGAGGGTGCGTTCCCATCGCGCTGCTTCGATAGCCTCTCCGAATACCGGCGCACCGAGTTTCGCTAAATGTTGACTCACCGCCGCGCCAGCACCCGGCGGTCGTGCTCCAGGAAGCAGTTCCATCACGACCTGGCGCAGTTGGGCGCGCAGCATCCCGGCGCACGAACTGGGATCGCGCCAATCAACCCCCTGGATAATCAGACCGCCCGGTTTTGTAACCCGCACGATCTCGGCCAGCCCACCACGCCAGTCAGGCAGCAGGTGCAGGACATGCACTGCCAGCACTGCATCGAACGTCGTGTTGGCAAATGGAAGCGACTGTGCATCGGCCTGTACGAGCAGCAGATGTGTACCGGCCTGTGTGGCCCGCTTGCGTGCAGTGGCAAGCATGCCGGCTGAAATATCGATCCCGACCACTGCTGCACCAGCTTCGGCAACCGGAAGAGCAATCCGTCCGGTTCCTACCCCTACCTCTAGCAAGAGACTACCCTGCCCAGTACGGCTCACAATCGCATTCCCAATAGCGGCTGCGACATCTGGTGGATGGGCTCGCTGCGCATCATACACATCGGCGATGTTGTCGAAGGTGATGTCAAGTGCCATAGTGAGTGGATACGCCTTTCCAGAGTGGGAGTGAAAACTTGTTCACTCCCACTATCAATACAATACCGTTTCAGGAGGCCGTATCCATTGCCAGTGCGGTGGTGATGTCCCGACGGGTAAGACCCTTGAACTCCTGCACCGAGATTCCACGGAGAATACCGATAGCAATGACCATCAGCAACGCTTCCAGTCCGAAGACGAGCCCATACCCGACTACAGGTGACACCAGACCGGTTTCGATCATCACCGTATGTCCCAGGCCGCTCAGGACATTAGCAAAACCATTCCCCAGGCCCTGCGCCATCCCCCACATCCCCATATAGAGACCGGTCTGACCTTCGACCGTCATCTCCATCATCATCGCCAGTGCACCGACATTAAACAGACCGATGCCGAGACCCATAATAAACAGGGCGGGGGTGATAATCTCACGATGGTATGACAGAGCCGAGATCATCAGCATTGCCAGCCCACCGGCGATACCCAGTCCACCAATCGTTGCAATGGTCTTCTTCTGGATCGGGAGCAGGCTGGAGAGGATACCAATTCCGAGCATACCAAGCAGGGCGCCAGCACCCCACATTTGTTGAAATGCAGCGGTATCTTTCTGCGGCATCCCAAAGACCTCAGCACCGAATGGCTCCAGGATTGCATCTTGCAGGAAAATACCCATAATCGCCAGTAGAACGAAGGCGAAAAAGCCACGTACCTGTGGGTTGTGGCGCATCAGACCGGTAGCAACCCTCCACGTCTCAATCGGTCCGGCCTCGCCTCTTTCAGGTGCCTGAGCAAGCAAGCGTTGATGCTCTTCCTTCGAGATCGGCTTTTCAAGGCCAACCACGCCTAATAGCACAGTGATAGTTACGATAATGGGGGTGAGATTGTAAAGCTGTTGCATTGTCTCCGGTGAGTAGACGGGCATAATGACTCGCGAAACACCAGCCGAGACAATGCCGCTGATGATGACGGTGGCCCAGATGAATGCGACTACCGCGCCACGCTCTCGCGGTGTGGTCACTTCGGCAATAAGGGCATTGGACGAACTTCCGTTCATTGCCATCAACACGCCGAAGATGAAGATAAGGACAAATGCTTCAACTGTGGCGATAAACGAGCGTTCTCCTAGGCCAATAGCAATGCTGGGCAAGGCCACGAAGATCAGAGATGCGCCAATATTTGACAGAATAACATAAGGCGTGCGCCGTAAGCCAAAGATGGGATAACGGTCGGTAAAGCGCCCCCAGTACACCTGAAAGAACGAGATGAAGTGGTGGAGACCGATCAACGTGGTGACGATCACCGCTATCGCGCCGAGGTCAGCAATCGATACGCGATTAAAGTTAAAGGTAAGTAAGGCGAACATCCACCCGGCACCAACCCGCATCAGCGAGAGGCGAAATGTTTTGAAGGCGAAACGGAGCAGGCCCATCACGCACACCTTTCTAGATGTTTCTGCGATACCAATGCATCTGTAGCACAGAGTTTGTACTACTTTTTTCCGATCATGCAAAGTTCGCTGCTGGCGGACGTGGCAACTAATCAATGTAGGTACGAGGCATTTGGGATCCCATATCTGACGTGGAGTATAGCATATATTACAACCCTGTGCAATATTTGCAAAATTTGTGCAATCGCTTGTCAACTTCAAAAATTTGCATATTTTCACAAAGTTTTATTAGATACCATTTCGATACGACAACAAGATTTCTTTGGGAAGGCAAAAACGATTTTTGAAGGCTCAATCAACCGATATAATTATCAATTGCATTGCATGTACAAACATTTTGCGTGACGACTGCTTCACGCACGTCGTTGTGAAATCTTCACGCTGTTTGGATACAACAGCGCCTTTGTGAACATGCGTGAGACGTAGAGCTATGTCGACGCACCAGCTACGGTGGTGCGTAGGAAACAAGGAACGATCTTAGAGCCTGATCAAAAACTTTTCATCGGGCACACACCGTGCTCGGGCAACCACGGCGCGAGAGATTGCCAATATTCGCTCCGGCTGTTCTCCCTTCCGCTCCGCCACGGGGAGCGGAAGGGGGGATGGGGAAGGTGAATGCCACCAAGCGTGCTCCGCAGTACCGATGCTGAGATCGGTGCAACAATTGCCCAACATTGCTGGTAATGGTAATGCGCTGGTTCGCCGAAGGCATATACTGTTTTTTGACCATTCGGTCGTACTTCGGCTGTCGCCGAAATATGTAGTTGATATCTGAGGCTATACCTATGTTGTACTACCGCATCGTAGCTCGTCGTTCATTACTCAGTTTATTACTGATCTTCGCCGTGGCTTTCATTGGTCTGCGACCTGATGTAGTCCTAGCTAATGCCACTGTCAATGTAATGCTTAGTACTAACTTTCCAGTGGTCAACAGCGGTGACTGGTCGGTGATTAACGTTGATTATAGTTGTTCGAGCGTGCTCAATACGCCCTGTGAAAATGCGACTGTTACCGTAGTCATACCGCCAGAGCTAGCCGGTGGCACTGGTGATGTGCAGGCGCTTGGCGCCGGAACCTCGCCTTCGTACAATCCGACCACCCGCACCGTGACATGGACGTTCAATTCACCATTGGCTGCGGGTGATACCGGACGGCTCGAATTGCGGGTACGTTTTCCGGCTGGGACAACCCCTGACGGGACAACGGCTACGCTGCGGGCCGAGATGCGTTCGACTACAGCGCCGCCGAATTTGTCAAATTTGTTGACTATTACCGCCCGCGCTGAGCCGCGTGCTGTTGCCGAAAAGACGTTTGTGTCGGGTGGTGCGCCTGATGTGCCGACCACATATCAGCTTCAGGTTTGTATTCCAGATAATGGTTCGGGCGCGCTGAATCTAACCAACGTGCAGATTGACGATGCGTTGCCGGCAGGGGCTACGTTTGTGAGTGCTTCTGATGGCGGTACCTTTAATAGTGGTACCAATACGGTCATCTGGCCAGCGACCAGTCTAACGGTGCCAAACAATCTCTGCGCAACTCGCACGGTGACGGTTATCTTCCCCTCGGCATCGTTTCCCGTCGGTACTGAAGTGCGCAATGTGATGAATGTCTCTGCCCAGGCCGGTTCGGCGACAATCACGTTGACCGATGATGATGTACGACGGATTCAGCCGCCAACGCCAGGGTATGGGTTTACCAAGAATGGCCCCACCTCGGCATTGGTGGGTGATACTGTGACCTATACCTTCAATACTATTAACACCGGTACTACGCCATTGAATGATGTCGTGGTAACCGATCCAGTGCCGCCTGAGCTGGAGGTGACGCGGATCACGGTGGCTGGTGGGAATATTGCCGGTGTGCGGGTTGAGCTGGCGTATACGACAAATGTGAATTCCACCTTTACCCCGGTTGGTACGTTTACAACGACAAGCTGCGTGAACATTGCGCCAGCCTCGGGTGGTGGCTGTAGTACGCTGACCCTCGGTGCTGGCGAACGGATTACTGCTATTCGCTGGCGCTACCTCGATCCGTTGCCGTTTGGATTTAGCGCAACTGGACATAATTTTAGTGCTGTGGTGACCGCAGTGCCGGTGAATGCGGTCGTGGTTAATCAGGCGACCAGCACCTTCACTTACAACGGGTATACTGCCACGCGGGTTGATGAAGCTCGCACACGGATCATCGAGCCAGGCTCTCGTGCGGTTGTGATGAAGTCGGTGGATCCGGCGGTAGCCTATGCTGGTGATACTGTTACGTACACGATTACACTGGAAAACAACCAGCTCGGTAGTGTTGGCGCCGGTCTGGTTGATCCGGTTTTGGCCGATCTGTTAGTAGAGAGTCTGCGCTACGTTGCTGGCAGTTCAGTCGTGGTATCGAAGCCGACCGGCGCCCCCGATCCGATGTTGGATGTGATTGACAACTACAACGGTACCGGTCGTACCCTGCTGCGTTGGCGCTGGCCGGGCTATAATTTACCGCCGAATGCTTCCTTTACGATTCGCTTCCAGGCCCAGATCGATCCGGCTACGGTGACCGGTACCATCGCCAATACTGCGTCGTTAGCCAGTTTTGCCAATCCGCCCGGTCAGATTTTTATCGATCAATGTTCTCAACAAGCGCCTGACAGTCATGATTTTGATAGCGATGGCAATATCAGTGAACTGATCTGTTCATCCTCGATTACCAGCCTTAGCCTGGCGGCAGCGGCGACGGCTAGCTCGGCGAAGTGGGTGCTCGGCCAGCTCGATACCGAATGGACGCGCGATCCCGACACCGGTATGACTACACCCGGTGGTATGGCCGATTATCGGCTGATCATTACTAATACCAACTCCGTTCCCTTAACCAATCTGGTATTAATCGATATTTTGCCGTGGGTCGGTGATGTTGGTGTCGTGCGCTTCAATCAGCCGCGTGAAAGCCAGTGGCAGCCGTATCTGGCCGGCCCTATTGCTGCACCCGATGGGGCAACCGTCTATTACAGTACAACGAACAATCCATGTCGCAATCCTGACCTCGGTCTGACCGATTCCAGCGGTAACCCGATCGATGCGCCCGGTTGTGTCGATCCGCAGTGGTCAACCACATTACCGACTGACATAACGACGGTACGCTCGGTACGAATTGATTTCGGCAGCCGCATTCTTTATCCCCAAGATTCGATTGTGATTACGTGGCCGATGCGTGCGCCGCTGGGTGGCGACCCTAATCAGATTGCGTGGAATAGCTTCGGCTATCGCGCCTTTGACATTTATGGCAATCCATTGCTGGCTGCTGAACCGCCACGGGTAGGAATTAGGCGAGGACCGGTCATTCCGCCTTCGTATGGGAATTACGTCTGGTTAGATGCCGACCTCGACGGTGTGCAAGACCCTGGCGAAACTGGGGTGAATGGCGCACGGATCGATTTCTACCAGGACAGTGATGGTGTTGCCGGGCCAAGCGCCGGTGACCGCTGGGTCGGGTTTACGATCTCTGGCCCCGATAATGATGGTAACCCCGGTTACTATCTCTTCTCCGATCCTGATGACATTCCTCCTGGTGATTACTACATTCGGGTCACACCACCGGCCGGGTATGGCTTTACAACGCCTGATCAGGGTGGTGACGATGCTCGCGACTCGGATATTAACCCGACCTCGCGCTACAGTGCGGTCACAAACCTTACCTCTGGTGAAAATGATGATAGCTGGGATGTGGGATTGGTGACCGTCACCGCAGTTGGCGATTATGTCTGGATTGATCGCAATGGGAATGGTATCCAGGATGAGCCGCCTTCTGATGGGGTGAATGGGATTACCGTGCGGTTGTATAACAACAGTGGTTCTCTGATTGCGACCACTGTCACTGCCGATGATCTGCTCGGTAATCCGGGGTATTACCTCTTTAGTGGGCTGAGTGCTGGTAGCTACTTCGTTGAGTTTGTTTTGCCAACCGGCTTTACCTTTACAACGGCAGACAGCGGGAGTAACGATAACCAGGATTCTGACGCTGATCCAGCAACCGGACGAACCGGTGTCTTCACGCTGGCTGCGAACCAGCTTGATCGCAGTCGCGATGCCGGGTTGGTGGCGCCGACCGGGAATCTGCGTCTCGGTAATCGGGTCTGGTACGACCGTGACAATGACGGTCGCTATGAGCCGGCAAGTGGCGAATCTGGTATTGATGGGGTGCGTCTAAGCCTGTTCCGTGATGTGAACAATAATGGTCTCCCCGATTCCGGAGAATATGTTGCCGGTGCGACGACCAGTACGGCCGGTGGTGAGGCCGGGTATTATCAGTTCACCAATCTGGCCGCCGGTAATTACATCGTAGTGATTGACGATGATAACTTTACGCCCAGTGGTGTGTTGTACGGAATGCGTTCGAGTAGTGGTAACGATCCGGCGCCCGATCCTGATACTGATGTCGATCATGATGATAACGGAACCCTGATCGGCGGAAGCGTGCGCTCGTCGCCGATCACCCTGTTGGTTGGTGGCGAGCCGACGGTTGATGGTGATGATGCAAATGGTAACCAGACTCTCGATTTCGGCTTTATCAGAGGGGCAGCCCTGGGCGATCGGGTTTGGTTTGATACGAACAGTAACGGGATTCAGGACACCGGTGAGCCAGGTGTGGCAGGTATCACTGTTGAATTGCTCGATGGTAGTGGCAATCCGATTGATAGCGATCCGGGTACAGCCGGTGTACAGCCGACGATCACCGTGACCGATGGTGCTGGTCGTTACGGGTTTACCGGCCTGAACGCTGGTACCTACCAGTTGCGGTTTAGCAACCTGCCTGCCGGCTACAGTTTCACGACCGCCGATCAGGGTACGAACAACGATCTGGATAGTGATGTTAACGCTAGTGGATTAACGCCGGTCATCACCTTGACCGCCAATCAGACCGATCTGAGCTGGGATGCCGGTCTGGTTGCGTTGCTGGCCGGTGTTGGTGATCGGGTCTGGAACGATCTCGATTACGACGGCGTGCAAGATGCTGGTGAACCTGGAGTCGGTGGCGTTGAGGTGCGCCTCTATCGCCCTGGCTATGATGGTGTGGCCGGTACGGCTGATGATGAACTGGTGGCCACGACCACAACCGACACCAGTGGTCTCTACAGCTTTGCCAATCTGCCACCCGGTCGCTACTTTGTGCAGTTTGGTTCGCCGCCGACCGGTTACGCTCTCACTGCAACCGATCAAGGAAGTGATGATACGGCCGATAGTGATGCCGATCTAACGACTCGTCGCACCGCTCTGATCGATCTGGCGCCGGGCGAGAATGATCCCAACTGGGATATGGGCCTGTTCGTGTTCGCTTCAATCGGCGATTTGGTCTGGCGCGATACCAACAACAACGGGATTCAAGATGCTGGCGAACCGGGTGTCGGTGGGGTGCAGGTTCGTCTCTACCGGCCTGGCAGTAGCGTGCCGGTGGCAACCACAACTACGAACAGCAGCGGTCTCTACACGTTCACCAATCTGGTACCCGGCAATTACTATGTCGAGTTTGGTCTGCCCACTGGTTATCGCGCCAGTCCGCAGAACCAGGGGAGCGATGACACCCGCGATAGCGATGCCGATCCGGTAACCCGGCAGACCGCGGCGACAACGCTTGATCCGGGCGAGAACGATCCAAACTGGGATTTTGGGATTGTGCCAACGGCCAGTATTGGTGATCGGGTCTGGCGCGATGACAACGCGGATGGTATCCAGGATGCGAGCGAGACGGCTGGCATCCCAGGTGTACAGGTTGTACTGTACGATAGCGCCGGTAATCCGCTGAATACTACGGTGACTGATGCCGATGGCTTCTACCGCTTCGAGAATCTGCTGGCCGGTAATTACTATCTGCGGTTCGTTGTTCCTGCTAGTTATGTTGTCAGTCCACAGGATCAGGGCGGTAATGACAATGCCGACTCAGACGTTGATCCGTCAACGTTCCAGACAGTGACTACAACCTTGAGTGCTGGCGAAAACGATTTGCGTTGGGATCTCGGCTTGTATCAATTGACCAGCCTCGGTGATCGGGTCTGGCACGATGTGAACGGTAATGGGCGGCAGGATAGCAGCGAGTCTGGCGTGGCGAATGTATCGGTTTCGCTGTACCGTCCTGGGGCTGACGGTATCGCCGGGACGGCCGATGATGTCCTGGTTACTTCGGCAACAACAAATAGTAGCGGTGAATACCTCTTTACCGGGTTACAACCAGGTCGGTATTTCGTTCAGTTTGGTGCTGCATCCGGTTACAGTCTGCTCAGCCCGCGTGATGCTTCCGTTGCGACCGATGAGACCGACAGCGATGTAGATGCGAACCGGCGCACTCCCATTGTCGAACTACTCTCCGGCACGTCAAACCGTTCTCTTGACATGGGTGTGCTGAATCCGGCTAGCCTGGGAAATCGGGTCTGGTTTGACAGTGATGTTGATGGGATTCAAGATGCTGGCGAGAGTGGGGTTAGTGGGGTCACGGTGGCACTCTATACCATAAATGGTACGCTCGTTGTGACCCAGACGACTGATACCAATGGTGAATACCTCTTCACCGATCTCGTGCCAGGTGAATACTATGTAGTTTTCAGTAACCTACCGGCCAACCGCTCCTTCACCCGGCTGGATCAGGGTAGTGATGATGCAGCCGATAGTGATGCCAATCCGACCGACGGTCGTACCGGGATCGTGCGGCTGAATTCAGGCGATAACAATCTCACCGTTGATGCCGGTATCTTCGAGACGATCACCGTTGGCGATCGGGTCTGGCTTGATCGGGATGCCGATGGTATCCAGGATACAGATGAGACGACCGGCATTCCCGGTGTGCGCGTTGAGCTGTTGCGCGACAGTGATGGTGTCGTGCTCGATTACACGTACACCGACAGCACTGGTCTCTACCGGTTCACCAACCTCTTCCCCGATACCTACCGCATTCGCTTCAGCGAAATCCCAACCGGCTATGTGCGTAGTCCGCAGGATCGGGGGGGGAATGATCAGCTCGATAGCGATGCCAATGTTACCTTTGAGACAGCGCCATTCACGCCGGTATCAGGGGATAATCTGCAATACGACCTTGGTCTCTACCGGTTGGCCCGCATTGGCAACTTCGTCTGGGAAGACCGCAACGGCAATGGTCGCCAGGATGCTGGCGAGCCGGCTATCGCGAATGTCACGGTGACCCTGAACGGTACGACCGGTGCGGGCGATCCGGAGTCGCAGACGGCCCAAACTGACAGTAACGGTTTCTATCTGTTCAACGATCTCACACCGGGTAGTTATACCATTATCGTCACTGCTCCAGCCGGTTACTTCTTCACCGCAGCCGATCAGGGTGACGATAGCGGTGATTCGGATGCCAACGGTGCTGGTGTGATGGCCACGACAACCCTCGAGTCGGGTGAGGAAGACTTGACCTGGGATGCCGGTCTGTACCGTCCGGCGACGATTGGCGACCGGGTCTGGCGCGATACGAACGGCAATGGGGTGCAAGATACCGGTGAAACGGGACTTGATGGTGTTACAGTGACACTAACTGGTACAACCGGTAGTGGCGCCCTTGTTAATCATACAACCACGACGGTTGGTGGTGGTTTCTACAGCTTTACCGGTCTGGTACCGGGCACATACCAAATTACCGTCACGGCACCGTCCGGCGAAGTCTTCACCTACCGCGACATAACGGCGGCAGAAGTTGCTGGAGCGAATGACACGAACGACAGTGATGCTAATGCGTCTGGCGTTATGATCGCGACGACGCTTGAATCGGGTGAGACCGATCTGACGTGGGATGCAGGTCTGGTTATTCCGGCTAACCTGGGCGATTTCGTCTGGGAAGACCTGAACGGGAACGGTGTGCAAGAGACGGGCGAGCCCGGTTTTGCCAATGTTGCTGTAGCGCTGATCGGCGCCGGACGTGACCGCACTTTCGGCACATCTGATGATACATTGGCAACTGCAACGACCAATGGCAGCGGTGCATATAGCTTTACGAATCTGCAACCCGGTCTCTACCGCGTGCACTTCACGCGGCCCAATGGCTACGCCTTCACGCTTGGCGATGCACCGGCAGCGACCGATGCTACCGATTCCGATGTACCGGCCGGTGTGAGTGCAACAGCGACTACGATCACGATTGATCTGGAGTCGGGGGAGAATGACCTCACCTGGGACGCCGGTCTCTACCAGCTTCTGTCGTTGGGTAATCGGGTGTGGGAAGATACCAATAACGACGGTCAACTCAGCGCGGGTGAGTTTGGTATTGATGGCATCACGGTACATCTCTACCGCGATCTCAATGGCGATGGTGATGTGAACGATAGCGGTGAGACGACGCCAGTCGCTACAACCATGACGAACCACGGTGGCTACTACCTGTTCAGTGGTCTGGTGCAGGGCGACTATCTGGTAGAAGTGGTCTTGCCGGCAGGTTATGTGTCGAGCACCGGCACGAACGGGAGCACCAGCGGGCCGTATGAACCGGCGCCCGATGCTGATACCAACGCGACTGACAGTGATGATAACGGTACCCAAAGCGGTAGTGTGGTGCGGAGCACCATTGTGCGTTTGCGGCCCAATAGTGAACCAACCGGTGAGAGCGATCCGTTACCCGCTGCACTTACTGACCCGGCGCGCAACGAAAATAGCAACCTGACCGTTGACTTCGGTCTTTTCCGACCGGCCCGGATCGGGAATCTGGTCTGGTTTGACCGCGATGCTAACGGTGTGCAGAATGGTGGTGACGAGACCGGTATTGGTGGCGTGACAGTCCAACTCTTTTACGATACGAATGGTGATGGTCAGCCGAGTACTAGTGATACCCTGGTGGCGACCACCACTACTGATGCCAGTGGGAACTACGGTTTCAGCTATCTCATTCCAGGTAACTACTATCTGAGCTTTGGCCTACCGACCGGCTATGTCCGTAGTCCGCAAGATCAGGGCAGTGATGATAACCTCGACAGCGATCCAGATAGGACGAGTGGCTATACCGCCCTCACTACACTCTCTGTCGGTCAGGAAGACCTGACCTGGGACGCCGGTCTGTACCAGCTTGTCAATCTGGGGAATCGGGTCTGGAATGACGTCAACAATAATGGCCTGCTCGATGCTGGCGAGAATGGGATTGATGGGGTAACGGTCAATCTTTACCGCGACACAGATCGTAATGGCACGATTGACTCCGGCGAAGATACACCCATCGCATCAACCGTAACCTCCGGTGGCGGCTTCTACAGCTTCCCCGACCTCGATCCGGGCAACTATCTGGTCGAGATTCCGGCTAGTAACTTCACCGCTGGTCAGGCGCTGGGGCCGAGTGGTACACAGCCCGCGTTCCGTTCGAGCACGGGTACCGTGGGAAGTGCAACCGGTCCTTACGAGGCGGCACCAGACCCTGATAACGACATCGATAATGACGATAACGGTACTGATGATGGTAGCAATAATATCCTTTCTGACATTATCACCCTGCGCTCACAAGACGAGCCAACCACCGATGGTGACGGGAATAACGGCAATCTCACGCTCGACTTTGGCTTCTTCCGCCCGCTAGCGTTGGGCAACCTGGTCTGGCACGACTACGACAATGATCGCACTGTTGATCCGGCTGAACCGGGCATCAATGGCGTCGTTGTCCAACTCTACCGCGATATGAATGGTAACGGTAGCTATGATGCCGGTACTGATACGCTGGTGGCAACGACTACAACTAGCGGCGGTGGAATCTATCGCTTCGATAATCTGGTACCCGATGATTATTTGGTGGTTATTCCAGCAAGTAACTTTGCCAGTGGTGGCGCCTTACGCTTTTTCCGCAGCAGCGATGGTGGGAACGCCAACGATAGCGCCGCTGATCCCGATACCGACGCTGACGGTGATGACAACGGTATTGGGCCGAACGTGGGGGTTGTGACCGGCGCTGCAACCGATCTCGTTCGCAGCGCAGCAGTAACGCTCAGCCTCGGTGGTGAGCCAATCGGTGAAGATGGCGATAGCAATACGAACCTGACCGTTGATTTCGGCTTCTACAGCCTGACGATTGGCAATCGGGTCTGGCTCGATCACAACAACAATGGCGTGTTTGATGCTGGAGATGCAAGCATTGGATATGTCAACGGTAGAGAAATACGCTTGTTCTACGATGCCGATGGCAATGGCGTACTAAATGGTAGTGAAACGACAACCGTCATTACCACGACGACCAGTAACGGCGGTCGTTACCTGTTTGGTGGCCTCCGTGATGGCGGAAATTACGTGGTAGAATTGGTCTCGAATGCTAGTAATGTGTCGAGCACCGGTATCAATGGTATGGCTACCGGCCCCTACGAACCGGCACCTGATCCCGACGCCAGCACGGTTGATAATGATGACAACGGTACGGCGAATGGAAACAACGAGCGCAGCGCTGTCTTTACGGTGCGCGTTGGGATGATGCCCGCTGGCGAACCCGATACAACCATGCCCTCTGATGTGACCAATCCGGCTATTGATGCGAACAGTAATCTGACCATTGACTTTGGTCTGTTCGATGAAGGTCGGATTGGTGACCGGGTGTGGCTGGATGCGAATGGGAATGGCATTCAGGATGGTGGTGAGACAACTGACATCGCTGGGGTCACAGTCACAATCTACAATGCCGCAACCAACGAGCCGCTTGATGGCGATCCGAATACACCTGGAATCCAGCCGATCACCCGCACGTCAGTCGCGGCAGCCACCAGCTATCTGTTCAGATACCTGATTTCCGGTACTTACTATCTGGTCTTCAGTGACATTCCTGCTCAGTATGCGGTCAGTCCGTCTGATCAGGGTAGTAATGATACAGCCGACTCAGATGTCAATCCGACAACCTTGCGAACAGCCAATATCACACTTGGCAACACCAATAATAATGATCTGAGTTGGGATCTTGGCCTCTATCCGCGTCTCACGCTGGGTAATCTGGTCTGGTACGATGCCAACGACAACGGTGTCGTTGACAGTGGCGAGAGCGGTATTCCCAACGTGCGGGTTGAGCTATACCGCGATAGCAACGGTAATGGCCAGGCCGATTCAGGAGAGTTTGTTACCTTCACAACGACGGATGGCAACGGTGCCTATCTCTTCAGCGGTTTGGAGCAGGGTGACTACATTGTGGTCATTCCGGCCAGCAACTTCGCTGCTGGTCAGCCTCTCTATCGCCATCGCTCAAGTACCGGTAGTAACGGATCCGCGACTGGGCTTTATGAGCCAGCACCCGATCCGGATAACAATGTAGACAATGATGACAACGGTACCGACACGATCAACGGAGTTGTCAGTGGTGTTATTTCGCTCAATCCATCGTTTGAGCCAACCACCGATGGTGACGGGAATAACGGCAATCTCACGCTCGACTTTGGCTTCTTCGAGCCGCTTACTCTCGGTAATCTGGTCTGGAACGATCTGAACAATAACGGGATCGTTGATGTTGGTGAACCCGGTATTGATGGAGTACGGGTCGAACTCTACCTTGACAGCAACGGTAACAACCAGGCTGACGGTAGCGAATTTGTGGCCGCCACTACCACGTCGGGCGGCGGCTTGTACACCTTCACCGATCTGATCGAGGGGAATTACATTGTGCGCATTCCGGCCAGTCAATTCGCAACCGGACAGCCCCTGGCCAGCTTTGTTTCCAGCACCGGCGCCAACGGCGTGGCAACCGGCTCTTACGAGGCGGCACCCGATCCGGATAACAATATAAACAATGATGACAACGGTACCACTGGTGGCAGTGGTAATGTTGACAGCGCGCCGATCACTCTCACCCGCGGTACTGAGCCGGACATTGCTGTTGACGGTGACGGCACGAATGGTAATTTAACGGTTGACTTTGGTTTCTTCCGTCAGGCCCGGCTCGGTGATCGGGTCTGGCACGACCAGAATGCTAATGGCGTGCAGGATAGTGGAGAGAACGGAATCAGTGGCGTAGTGGTTGAACTATTCAGCACTGGCCCCGACAACGCGATTGGCGGCGGTGACGATACGTTAGTGGCGAGCACAATAACTGGCGTGAACGGTATCTACGGCTTCACGCACCTGCTCCCTGGGTCGTACTACCTCCAATTCGCGCTACCGGCTGGCTATAGCGATGTCAGCCCACGCGATCAAGGGAGTGATGACACCGTTGATAGTGATGCCGATCCAACTACGCGCCGCACCACCGTGATTACGCTAAACGCCGGGGATAACGACCCGACGTGGGATATGGGTGTCTTCAATCGGGCCAGTGTTGGCAACTTCGTCTGGGAAGATGTCAATGGCAACGGACAGCAAGACAGTGGCGAGAATGGGATCGATGGAGTAACCGTGACCCTGTATCGAGCCGACGGAACTGCGGTTGGTTCCGTCACCACGACTGGCGGCGGCTCGTACAGCTTCAGCGGTCTGCTACCCGGTGCGTACTACCTCGAATTCAGTAACCTGCCCACTGGCTATGTCTTTACTATGGCCGATCAGGGTACTGATACGAGCGACTCGGACGCGAACCGGACAACCGGTCGAACTGCTACCTTCACCCTGGTAAGCGATCAGACCGATAACACTTGGGACGCGGGCCTCTACCGTCCGGCCAGCATCGGCGACCGGGTCTGGCTCGATACGAACGGCAACGGTGTGCAGGATGCGGTTGAGACTACAGGGGTAACAGGTGTAGCCGTTGCTATCTTCAGCGTTGGCCCGAACGGTGTAATTGGCGGCGGTGATGATGTCTTCATTACTGCTACCAACACTGATACCAATGGTAACTACAGCTTTAGTGGTCTGGCGCCGGGTGAGTATTACTTGCTCTTTAACCTGCCCACCGGTTTTGCCATCAGTACGCCTGATCAAGGGAGTAATGATGCAACTGATAGCGATGTCAATCCGATTTCGCGCCAAACCACTATCATTACGCTCAGATCGGGTGATAACGATCCGAGTTGGGATATGGGCCTCTACCGCTTCGCCAGTATCGGCGACGTTGTCTGGGAGGACCTCAACGGCAATGGCGTGCAAGAGACCGGTGAGCCGGGGGTGGCAGGCGTCGAAGTGCGGTTGAACGGTATAACCAGC